>Ga0310690_10000833_pt1 | contig 60982 bp, 57 predicted proteins | sample AusTroGonzalo_MG_2_FD_207661 | JGI IMG/M metagenome (GOLD analysis project Ga0310690, IMG submission 207661) | Bovine rumen microbial communities from tropical cattle in Woodstock, Queensland, Australia - Gonzalo_04 (v2) (version 2) | ecosystem: Host-associated > Mammals > Digestive system >... | reverse complement strand
AGTCACCAGCACCACTTCTGAAGAAATGGGAAGATGATACGATAATGTCGTTAGCCGAAGTCTCAAAGACATCTTGGACACTGAACATTTCGTTTTCGGAATAGTTGATCGGATACGATCGTTCCCATTCCTGGGCGAAGGCTTCCGCTCCAAACATCAGCAGGAGCGCAAGCAAAATGTAAAATCTCGTTGTTTTCATTATTCTATTGGTTTTATTAGTCGTATCAGTCCTATAAGTCTTATCCCTTCGTTAGAACGTAAGCACGATAGTACAAATAACGAAAAAAAATTACTCCTTAATCCATTTTCCACTTTCAGCTTCTTTGTTGTCTGAAATGACCTTCCAGATATAAGCCCCCGAAGGCCACCCTTCGGCATTTATCGAAGTGATATTATCTGTAATCTTCTGATTGTAAACTAACCTTCCTGTCAAATCATAAATTTCCACGCAAGCGTTTTGCATAGCAGTGTGGATGTTGAGGATGTTGCGGCCTGGGTTGGGATAGGCTATCGCCAAAGGAACGGATGAGGCCTCACCGACAACATCATAAGTTCCAAACAAGGGAAAACCGCCATTCACCATGTCGAAATCCTCGTGCCAACAGCTCACCTCGTCTAAATTGGGGAATTCGATTTCTTCTGCTCCAAGGTTCAAGGCGGTGAGCAGGTCGTCTGTATTGTGCATCGGGGTTTCAAGTTGCCAGACACTGGGCGAAGCCGTTGGCAGGAACGCACTCGAGTTTTCGAGATCCGGACCTTGGCCGTTGCTTCCGTATTCGTCAGAGGCCAACCAATAGCAGCTGCTGAACTGGTCGGTTGTGGAAGAATATCCGACAATGGTTCCTCTCGGACAGACAAAATTGTCAATCTCATGGATAAGTTCGCCCGTATTGTACGCATTGATGACCCTGTCTTGCGAAAGCGACAATTCGCCCACAATGCCGCCGACACCAATGCGTGCCCCTACGGTTGCTGTGTTGTACACGTTCAGTATCCTCATCACATATCCATTGCTAACGCCTATAATGCCACCTGCGAGATAAGCATTTTCGACGACCATACCGCTATTGCTGCAATCCACAATGAACAATTTCTCAATGCCGCTACCCTCTGCAAATCCTATGATACCTCCAGCCTCATCGCTGGAACCTGTAATGTCTCCGTAGTTATGGCAATTGCGAATAAAGTTTTCGCAAGGCGACCCTCCAAGAAGCGGGTCGGGCTCGTATCTTCCGACCATGCCCCCGATTTTCGAGATGCCGCCTGCTCCACCTCCATAAATCCAGCCATAATTCTCGCAATTGGTGATATTTCCTCCATACAACTTGCCGACCATTCCGCCACTTTGATAATTGCCGGTTACATTGACACCATTCTGGCAGTCATCGAAGTTGACGTTGATTCCCAGGCCTATCATGCCCCCGGCATATTGGGGGCTAATCACTTCGTTCCAGCAACGGCATGACTCCATCTTGCCGTTACGCATAAAACCGACGAGACCGCCAACGCACTCCGTACCCATCATGAGCGCATTGCCTGTGCAATTCGACACGGCTACAGGCACCGAAGGTCCCCAAAGAAGGTATTCGGAGACTTCACCTACCAGTCCGCCAGAAAGCTTTCCATATACGGTTACATCTTGCCCTACATGACAATCAACAATGTGGCAGGTGTCGTTGGAGTTTTGGCTCACGCCGTAAGGCAAGCCAAGGAAGCCCACCAAGCCGCCTGCCGACCTTACCTCGCAAGTGACTGAAGCATTGTCAATATAACAGCCCGAAATGTCAGTCAATCCTGCATATCCCACCAATGCACCCGTATACTGCGTTCCATTCAGTCTGCAATTTTGAAGTGTGACATTTTGGATTACGGCACCGTTGGTACAGCCAAACAAGCCAGCGATGCCACTTGTCTCGCAAACCAAGCCCGAAATGCTCATTTTGTTGCCGTCGAAATAACCCGTGAAATAGGGAGGCTCATCCCCGGCAACGTGCCCGATGGGAGTCCAAAGCACGGGGTTGACATCTGGATTCTCATTCAGGCAGATGTCGTGCGTAAGGACATAGCAGGCATAGCCACCAGTCCCGTTGTTGGTTTGTTGCGCGAGCAGGGCAAGCTGTTCGGCCGTGGCAATCTGGTAAGGGTTTTCAGGAGTGCCGTCGCCGCCAGCATAGGCTTCGGCAACAGTGCCGTCCCAACAAGTGTTTTGCGCCATCACCCCTCCCGTCATCAGCAGGAGCGCAAGCAGGGTGTAAATCTTCAAGTTTTTCATCGTTTCGTGATTCTATTCGTATAAACTTTCTTCTCCGCATCCGTGATGCGCAACAGATAAACCCCTTCCACCAATCCGCTCAAATCAACCTCATTCGTTCCATGCTCCTTCTTCACCATCTGCCCAAGGGCATTGTAAACCTGCACTTCGGCGGCAGTTATGCCTTCAATGTGAACCGTCTGGGAAGCAGGATTGGGCCAAAGCATCAAGCCGTTGTCGCCCTGCTCCACGATGCCGTCGGCCATTGAGTAATGGAAATCAAGACAATAAACCTCTTCGCTATCGTCCAAAACCAGTTGCTCCACCTTGTTGGAAATCGGGAAGGGGAACTCAAACAAGTCCCACATCAACGAAAGGCCCGAAATGCACGCAATGCCAGGTGTCCCGTAGGTTGTGTGGAAGACCGTTTCCAAATCCCAGTCGTCCTCTCCGAAGTAATGATAGTATTCATAATAGTCGGTGCAGTTGTTGTCGGCATCGTAGACATACTCATACCTGTTGCGATACTCCCATTCTTCGGTAACCAGTTGCAGATAATAGGCGATTTCGGTGAGCAGGTTCCCCGCCTCGTCGTAATCGTATGTGTTTTTGTACATATTGTTCCATGTTCCCCCGCCCCATTCGTATTCAATCTTCTCAGAGCAGAGCTGCTGGGCGTTATACTGGTAAACAATTTTCGTCCAAGCGGTCCAGCCCCCATACCATTCGCTCTCGATTTCCTCGATGCAAAGACCTTCTTCGTTGTAGCTGTATTCCGTTTTCTCCGTGGGCGTCCATCCGCCATTCCCGTCGGCAAGGTAGTCGGTCTCCACTTGAAGCAGCCCGGCCTCATAGTCCCATGTCCTTTTGCTCGATTCCACCCAGTCACCGCCGTCTCCAAAATCGTAGCCTACGGAAATGACAAGCCGGTTGTCCTCGTCGTAGGTCAGGACGCTTTTCGCAAAGAGTTGCCACGTTCCGTCGTACCGATAATCGTAGCGGTAGATTTCCTCCACAAGACCTTGCGCATTGTAGACATACTCCTCTTTACTATTGTCTTCGTAGTCCATCATGGCAATCAGGCGGTCTTGCTCGTCGTAGGCATATTCGTAGACATACTCCGTCTCCCAGTCGTCATAGAGGTAATCAATGACGAGGCGGGTACAGTTGAAATGCGCATCATAATCGAGAAAGACTTTCATGTTGTCACCTTGGTACATCGTGACGCTGTCCAATTTTGTAGTGAAAGTGTTTTCGTGGCGGTTCAATTTTTCCACCCTCTGTAGGCTTTCTTCCACAGACCTCGGTTTGGATTCTTTCCTGAAAGGTTGAGCCGAAGCCGAAATAAAGCAGCACATCAAGGCTGCAAAAAGCATGATTTTGTTTGTTGTTTTCATATTCGATAGTTTTTAATGATGGACTTGTTTTGAAAACTTTTCTGCAAAAGTATAGCAAAAAATCGCTGTTTTTTCAAGTTCAGGGGGCTATTACAAGTTTTTGTTGGAAGGTGGTTTTGAAAACCAATGATTTACGGGAAAGGAATACAGGTTTTTCTTTTGGCAAGAAGTGCGGAAATCGGGTCTGAACCAGCCTTTTTGTTGAGGTTGGAACGGTATTTCATGATGGTGTTTTCAGCAAAGCCCAACAGTTCGGCTTCTTCCTTCCCACGGAAGTGGAGGAAATTAAGCACGGCGATTTGTCGCTCCGTTTCATTCAGGTCAGGGTAAGCAGTGGCCAGTTGCTCCAAAGCAAACGGATAGGCGGCTTCAAACTCGGCCATGATACGCTCCATGCGGTTGTTTACTTTCGAATGATAGATGTCGGACACCCGTTGTGGCAACATTTTGCGTGCCTGTTGTATGGTTTCATTCTGTTGCTTTTTGATGGTCTCTTTGTGCAGCCTTTCTCTTTCTTCCAATGCTTTTTGCGCTTCCGCATGTTGTGCTGCCATTTGTTGTTTACCTCTGCGTCGCATCATGAGTGTTGCAGCCACCATTACCACCACCAAAGGCAACACCACCGCAAGCGCCGTTCTCACGGCCTTTCTCCGCTCACGGAGCGAAGCGGCCTCCTGCTTCTCCTGCAAGTAGCTTTGGAACATATCACTGAGCAGCGAGACTCTTGCTTGGCTTTCACCCGGAGAGGATGAGTTTTTCGCCACAACTTGGGCGTATTGGTCGGCTTTCAGCGTGTCGCCCTCCTTCAAGGCTATCTCACGCAAATAATCTGCAACAATTCTCAGGTTGAAGCCTCTTTCTTCTAATTCGAAGACTGGCTCCCAATAGTATTTCGCGGAATCGTATTGTCCGATAGCGTTATAGATGCCACCGATGGTCAGATAACGGTTGAGCCGTTCCGCTTCGCTTGCCGATTGAGCTATCATACTTTTCAGGCTGTCCAAAGCGGCAAGGGTATCGCGATGGTTGTTGTAATTATTCAATGCCGTCAAGGAGACCCAATCCCGATATATCATAGTGTTCCTGTCGGGGATGCAGCTCAAAGTCAAATCGTAATAATAAGCGGCACTGTCATATTCATTCAATTTGGTATACTGCTTTCCAATAATGAGCAGCGTTGCGGCCAAGCTGATGGGCTTGGAATGGGCTATCCGGTCGTAAGCCACCGACTGCTTGCCGCAATAGATGGCAGGCTCTTGCATGAATTGTGCAGAAAACAATTCCATAAGGCGGTTATAGGTCAAGGCCATAAACCGAGGCAGGTGGGCTATTGGTAGAGACGGTGTGCACACCGTCTCTACATTCGGGAAATGCGTCTCCAAAATCTCCAACGCCTTCAGATACTCCCCGCAGGCCTCAACGAGGCTGTCGCGCTCATAGTAGCCCACACCTTTAATATAATGCGCCCGTGCCGCCAAAAACGCATCGTCAATGGTATCAAAATACCTCACCGCCTGCAGCACCTCTTCGCGGTTGCTCTGTGCATAGTTGTTCTTAAACAGCAGCTCCGCAATCAGCAGCTGGCAATAATGCCCGTTAAATTCATCCAGACTATCCGATGCCGCACTTGAAGCAAACTCCTGAAACATCGCATAAGCACTATCTGGCTGCCGCCACATCAAACTATCAATGTTCTCCAGCATCAGTGAGGCAACTCCCTCTCCTCGAGGAGAGGGTTGGGGTGAGGTCGGATGAGGCTGGCAGGAGGACAGGACGGCCAACAGAACAATCGCTATGTATAGGTGAAGTTTCACGGGGGCAAAGGTAGGGAAAATCTGGGAAAGTTATGCAAGAAACTATTATCGCTCCCTCTCCTCAAAAAAACGTCCAATGAGTAGAAGGGTGAGGCTTTCAGAGCCCCTGTCTCTACTTTTTTAATCTGTTTCGCGCAAATTAGCGTTTATTCCTTATCTTTGCCCCATTCAAAACCTGTGCTTTATGTCCGCTTTCGACTTCTTCAACATCGTTCGTTCCATCCCGAAGACCCTGCGCTTCAACTTCCATTACTTCCCGCTGGGGACGGCATTGAAGCTGCCCGTGGTTGTTTCCCACCGTACTTATCTGCGCGAGCTGCACGGCAAGGTGGAGCTGCCTGAAAAAGTGGAACGGGCGATGGTGAAAATCGGCTTTGGCGACGTGGGTCACTACGACCGCAAACGCTCACGCGGCATCTGGCAGGTGAGCGGGACGGTGAGCTTTGGCGGCAAGGCCAGCATAGGTCATGGGTCGAAACTTTCGGTGAGGGGGCATCTGACACTCGGCAACGGCTTTAACATGACGGCTGAGAGCACCATCGTCTGTGCAAAGGATATCCGTTTTGGCGACGACTGCCTGCTGAGCTGGGACATCCTGGTGATGGACACCGACGAACACCCTTTATATGATAAGGAGCATAAACGCATCAATCCAGACAAGCCCATCATCGTGGGGAATCATGTCTGGATTGGGTGCAAATGCGTGTTGCTGAAAGGTGCCGAGGTACCCGACAACACCGTACTGGCGGCAGGAACGCTGCTGAAGTCGGCCTTCTCAGGCGAAAACCAAGTTGTTGGCGGCAATCCGCCTTCCATCTTGAAGCGCGACGTCCACTGGGAACATTAGAGCTTGTCAATCACCGCGCAAAGGTTCTCGAAGATTTGCGGGATTTCGCCCACGCCGTTCACGTGGTAAAGTTGTCCCTTGGCCTCATAGAAGCCCATCACAGGCTGCGTCTTCTCGTTGTATTCCACAAAACGGTGCTTGATGGAGTCAATATTGTCGTCGGCACGGCCGCTGACCTTGCCGCGCTCAAGCATACGCTCGATAAGCATTTCCTCAGGCACTTCGAGGCTGAGGACGCCTGAAAGGGTCATATTGAATTTTTGCAGCAAGTCGTCAAGGATTTCAGCCTGCGGCACCGTGCGCGGATAGCCGTCGAAGAGGAAGCCGGGGGAATTCAAGTTCTCGGAAAGTTTCTTCTCGATGATTCTCGCCACGATATCGTCGGAGACGAGACCGCCCTTGCCGATGATTTCCTTCACCTGCAAGCCCAATTCGCTTTCAGCGGCGATTTCCTCGCGAAGGATTTCGCCTGTCGAGATGTAAGTCAGATGATATTTCTCGCGAAGGAACTGCGACTGCGTTCCCTTGCCTGCCCCTGGAGGGCCGAAAAGAATGATGTTAAGCATATTATTCAATGATTTTATAAATATCTGGTAAATTGCGTCCTTGTTGGTTGTAGTCGAGGCCGTAGCCCACGATGAAGTCGTTGCCGATTTCCATACCTATGTAGTCGACGGGGAAAGTGTATTGGAAGCTGTCGGGCTTGAAGAACAAGGCGGCGATGCGCACGTCGGAAGCCTTCAGGTCGTAGAGCTTCTGGATGGTGTAGCGCATGGTGTGACCCGTGTCGACGATGTCTTCCACGATGACCACATGACGACCGTCCAAAGGATTGTCCAGACCGATGAGTTCGCGGACGACCTTAGTTGTTTGCGTGCCTGAGTAGGACGACAGCTTCACGAAACTGATCTCGCAGGGGATGGTGAGGCGCTTGAACAGCTCGGAGGCGAACATGAAAGCGCCGTTAAGCACCACGAGGAACAAGGGGTTCTTCCCCTCCAGGTCCTTGTTGAGTTGGTCGGCTACCTTCTGAATCTCTGCTTCAATTTTTTCTTGTGGGATGAAGAGCCCAAATTCCTTATCTAATACTTTTACTGTTTTCATACTCAAAGAATTAGTGTTTTACTGCCCTTTCAATAAGGCGACACAAAGATACAAATTGCTTCGATTGGGTCAACGGCAATGGAAAAAAAACTATTTTTGCATCATCAACCTGCGTTAATTGAACACATAATGGAACCAATAGTAAGCATCATCATGGGAAGCACTTCCGACCTTCCCGTTTTAGAAAAAGCCGCCCAGTTCTTCGACGAGATGGCTATCCCCTTTGAAATGAACGCCCTGAGTGCGCACCGCACGCCACAAGAGGTGGAAACGTTTGCCCGCGAGGCCCAAGGACGCGGCATCAAGGTCATCATTGCCGCCGCTGGAATGGCTGCCGCCCTTCCGGGTGTGATTGCAGCTAACACCACTTTGCCTGTCATCGGTGTTCCCGTGAAGGGAATGCTTGATGGTCTCGATGCCATGTTGTCCATCATCCAGATGCCTCCTGGGATTCCCGTCGCCACGGTGGGTGTGAATGGTGCTTTGAATGCTGCCATTCTTGCTGCCGAGATGCTGGCTTTAGGCGATGCCGAAATTGCCAAGAAGGTTGCCAATTACAAAGAGAACCTGAAGAATAAGATTACCAAGGCGAACGCCGAGCTGAAAGAGGTGAAATACCAATACAAGACGAATTGAAGCGATACCCCGTAGGGGTTTTCGTTTAATAGAATCGAGATGTGTTTTAATAGAAACCCCTACGGGGTAATTGTATCGAAATGAATAATGGCTTTTCTATTAAAAGGGAGCTCCTACGGAGTATGATTTGTGCCCTGTAGGGGAATTGTCAATGTGTATCGTCCCAAGCGATACCCCGTAGGGGTTTTCGTTTAATAGAAATCGTGTCATTCATCGTTATTTTACCCCGTAGGGGTTTTCTTTTACATGATCATTCAATCTCCTTAAACACAAATCGCTCGTTGTATTCAATCCCAAATAATCGCAGGAACGAAACATATTCATCCTTGAATGTTCGTTTTGAATGATGCTCCTCTTGATTCTGAATGTATTTCACTACGCTATCGACCTGTGACTGGCCATACGAAAAAGCTCCAAAACCTTCTTGCCACGCGAATTGGCATCTAACATACTGCTTTTCTTTTATCCACAACGACGAAGCCCTTTTTACCTCTTGGACCAATTCCGATATGGCTTGTTTTGGAGAAAGGCTTACCAAGATATGGATGTGGTCGCTCATTCCTCCGATTGCATAAACTTTGTGCCCTCTGTTCCCGATTAATCCGATAATGTATTGGTATAGCTCTTGCCGCCATGACTTGTCTATGACGGCATCGCGGTATTTCACTGCAAAAACCAAATGGATGTAAATTTGATTGTATGTGTTTGCCATGGATGGTTGTTCTATTAAAAGACAGCTCCTACGGAGCAGGGTTTTCTATTCTTCGGATCCTTTAAACACAATTCGGCTTAATTTCGCCTTATCAAACACTCTGTTGGCTATCTCAAGGATGTCGTTAGCGGTGACGGCTTCCACCTTGCGGATGATGTCGTCCATATATTCTATTTCCTCGCCCATGAGGAGCGAACGGGTGGCACTCAATAACTCATTCATGCCGCTCTCGTAACTCAGGGCCACTTGTCCGATGAGCTGCTGCTTGGCGTGTTGTAGCTGCATGGTGCCAAGCCGTTGCTGGCAGAGCTTGTCCAACTCCTTATAGACCAAACCGATGGCGCGTTCCAACGAATCAGGGTCGACGCCCATATAGACGTTGATGAGGCCGACATCGGAATAGGCCGTATACTGCGACTCGATGCTGTAGGCGAAGCCGTATTTCTCGCGGATGTTCAGCCCGAGGCGCGAGCTCATGGCCGGACCGCCCAGCACGTTGTTGAGCATCACGATGGGCATCCGCAGCGGACTGCTGAACTCGGGGGCCAGCCCTCCGATGATGCAGTGGCTCAGGTGGTTGTTGCGCGACTCGGTGCGGTGCTGAGGCTGATAGCCTTTGAAAACCTCGCGTTTCCTGCTGACGAGATGCGCTGGTTGGCTTCCGAAACAGGAGGTGGCAAGTCGCTCAAACTCCTTGAAGCTGATGCCGCCTATCGAGGCCAATATCATCTGGTCGGTGCTGTAGTTATGGGCCATGAAGTCGAGGATGTCCTGCCGATGGTAGCCTTTCACCAGCTCGGTGGTGCCCAGAATGTTGCGCGAGAGGGGATGTCCCTTGAAGACCATCTCCTCGAAGAGGTCGTAGATCTCGTCGGAAGGTGAGTCGAGGTAGGAGTTGATTTCGTCCAAGATGACTTCTTTCTCCTTGGTCAGTTCGTTCTCGGGGAAGGTGGAGCGGAAGGCGATGTCGGCAAAGAGGTCGAGGGCGCGGCGGTAGTGTTGCTTGAGGAAGGTAGCCTGCAGGCAGGTCTCCTCCTTGGTGGTGAAGGCGTTGAGGTCGCCGCCCACGTTGTCGAGGCAGCTGAGGATATGATAGGCCTTGCGGTTCTGTGTGCCTTTGAAGATGGTATGTTCCACGAAGTGGGCCAGACCGTTCTCGTGGGCCTGCTCGTCGCGTGTGCCGGTCTCCACCAGCAGCACAAGATGGGCTATCTCGCCCTTTTTCTCTTTATGTATCAGCCTGATACCGTTTTGTAGGACGGCTTCGGTGTATTTGTTTTCCTGCATGGATTGATTTTTAAATCCGTTGTACTTGATTCGGGCTGCAAAAATACGTAATTTTGCAGCGCGATACTAAAACCGCCAAAACCTCGTTGAAGAAAAAAAGAATGGTTATGCGTAAAATCTTTATACCCTTGCTCCTCTTGTTGGGTCTTTCCATGCAGCTCTCGGCCCAGTTGCCCAAAGATATCATGAAAGAGCCCATCCCCGTGGCGATGTTTCAGGCCACCTATGCGTTCCATATTCCCGGACTGGACCTCAAGACCAACTACGGCGTGAGCAACACCATCGGTGGCAGTTTCGTCTTCAAGACCGTGTCGAACTGGCTCTTCACCGCCAACGGCAACTTCATCTTCGGCAACCAGCTGAAAGGCGACAGGGTGGACCTTTTCGGTGAGGGCATCTCCACCGAATACGGCGAGATAACCGGCTCGGCTGGACTCTACACCACCTTCGCCATCTATCAGCGTGGTATGCACTTCCAGGCTGAGGTGGGCAAGCTGTTCCCCATCTGGCCTAATCCCAACAGCGGCCTCTTCGTGCAGGCTGGTTTGGGCTACCTGCGCAACCGCATTAAGATAGACTTTGACCTTAACACGAATAACACTCCTTATCCTGTTTACGAAGAGTATGCCTACGGCTACGACAGGATGCGGGGCGGTCCGGCGCTGCATCTCGAAACGGGTTACCTCTATCTTGGCAACAGCCGCATTTGGAACGTCTCGGTGTCGCTTGAGGCCACCTACGCCATCGTCCGCGACTATCGTCCTTACGATTTCCGCGTGTTCGACGGTGTCCCTGTGGGCTATAACGACCTCTCCAAACGCTACAACTACCTCTATTACGGCATTCGCGTCAGCTGGAACATCCCCACTTATCAGCGTCAGCCCGAGGAATACTACTATAACTGATTATGCTGATTCTGTTTACCATAGGCGTCACTCTTTACACCCTCGGGGTGTGTATCGCAGCCCTCTTCGGCAACAAGAAGGCCAAGTTGTGGCTTAAGGGACGCCTTAAGCAGATGAAGGAATTCAAGCTTAGGCGGAAGAAAGGTCCTGCCTTGATTGGCGACGGCGACTGGATTTGGTTTCATGCCGCCTCGTTGGGTGAGTTTGAGCAGGGGAGGCCCGTCATCGAGGCTATTAAGAAGGAGTATCCCCACTATAAGATCCTGCTGTCGTTCTTCTCGCCCTCGGGCTATGAGGTGCGCAAGAACTATCCTTTGGCCGACGAGGTGCTTTATCTGCCTTCCGATACCGCACGTCACGCCAAGAAGTGGGTGAGTCGTCATCATTTCGTGGCGGCCTTTTTCATCAAGTATGAGTTCTGGTTCAACTATATGGAGGCTCTGAAGAAGGCTAACGTCCCCTTGTTCTACATCTCGCTGATCCTTAACGAAGACTCTTTCTTCTTCAAGCCTTACGGACAATGGTTCCGCAATCGTCTGCACAACGTGACCCATTTCTTCGTGCAGGACGAGAACACTGCCCAGTTGCTTTGCGCCAACGGCATTGATAATGTCACCGTGTGCGGCGATACCCGTTTCGACCGCGTGGCCGCTATCGCCCAACAGGCGCAGCCTTTCCCCGAAATCGAAAGGTTTATTGACGGGCGTACCTGCATCATCGCTGGTAGCACCTGGCCGCCTGACGAGAAGCTGATAGAGGCCTTCTATCCCCAGCTGCCTGACGATTATTGCCTCATCATCGCCCCACACGATATTTCGGAGATACATATCGCACAAATCCGTGCGGCTTTCCCGCAGGCGGTGCTTTATACTGAACTCAGTCCCGAGAGCCGTTCAAACGTTTTGGTCGTTAACACCATTGGCATCCTCTCGCAGCTGTATCAGTATGCCCGTTTCGTCTATATTGGCGGCGGCTTCGGGGTCAACATCCATAATATACAGGAGCCTGTCACCTTTGGTTGTCCTGTGGTGTTCGGTCCCAAACACACTTCTTTCCGCGAGGCTGTCGACCTGATTGCCCTAGGGGGCGCGTTCCCTGTGAACGATGCGGAAGAGCTACGGTCTGCTTTCAATCGGCTGATGGACGACGAGGCGTTCTATCAGGCAGCTTCTGCAACGTGCAAAGCCTATGTTGAGCAGCAAGTGGGAGCCACTGAAAAGATTATGGAGGGCTTCAAAAAACAACTTTTTTTGCAAAAATAGGCCAAAAAATTTGTTTATATAATTTTATTGTCTAATTTTGAGGGCTGATTTCGCGTTGAATTTCAGTTTGATAAAAAAGGCAGTTATGAACGACAACACCCAACCCACACGGCTTCCGCGCTTGGGAATGACCCAGGGCGACATGAACGGCATCTCGTATGAAATCATCCTTAAAGCCTTTGCTGATGCCCGTATCCTCACCCTGCTGACGCCCCTGCTCTATGGGCAGTCGAAGGTGTTGTCGTACTACAAGAAGAATTTTGGCATCGAAGATTTCAACTACTCACTCACCCGTGACGCACGTCAGGCCTGGCCGCAAAAATTCAACATCATCAACATCGTCGACCGCGAACTGAAAATTGACCCGGGACAAGTCACACCGCTCTCCATCGAGATGGCTAAGCTGTCGATGGGCAAGGCGGTGGAGGATTTGAAGAACGAATATCTCGATGCCCTTGTGCTGACTCCATCAAGCCGTACTGTGGAAAACGTTCAGGCAGAGGTTTTAGCAGCCTCGTTTGGCAATCCTGAGTTGCTTCGTGTACTGGTGAGCGATTTCATGAGGGTAGGACTGGTCACCGATGATATCCCTTTGCGTGAGGCGGTGGCCAAGCTGAATGCCTCCCTTGTGTTGCGTAAGATAGAGGTGATGGACAAGGCTTTGAGAACCGATTTTGGCTTCGGTTCGCCCAAGATTGCCGTGATGGGGGTCGATCCCCATGCAGGTGAGGCGGATGACATCGTGACTGACGACATCGTGACGCCAGCCATAAGCCAAGCCCGCGAGAATGGGCTCTATGCCTTCGGACCCTTCTCACCTTCACGCCTATTTGTCAACGGTGCTTGGAAGAAATACGATGCGGTATTAGCGATGACCTATGAACAGGGAGTGATGCCCTTCAAGCTGCTGTCGGTCAACGGGGGTGCTTACTATTGGGCCGGACTGCCTGCGGTGTGTACGGCACCATTGCATGGGGCAGGATTCGACATCGCCAATGCCAACCAGGCCTCGCCCGATGCGTTGTGCAAGGCCATCTTCCTGGCTTCCGACATCCTTCTGCATCGTAAGGACAGTTAACCCGACACCATAAAGACGTGTGAGTCTTTCCACTTCGAGTGGCGCAGCAGCTCATTGGTGAAGTGCGTGCGGCTGCCCGACATTTCTAGTTGTTCCTTCACTTTGTCAAACTGCCTCAATTCGCGGTGAATCTCAGGCACCTCGAGGTCGATTTGTTCGTCGGGATGTTTCTCCAGTAAGGCTAACAGGCGTTTCAGGTTGTCGTTGAAGTCCTTCAGGTTCTTGAGAAACAGCTTCTCGCCCTCAATCAACAGGCGGCGGTTGTGGTGCCACACGCCGAAACTCATAAAGCCGTTGAGCCAGTATTTCAGTCGGATGTGCTGGTGGTTGCGGTGCAGGTCGTTGTAGGCCCACCACAGGAAACGGCGCAGGTAGATTTCCTTCTTCGTGTCGTAGTGGCTCTTCTTCAGGAAGTTCTTGTAGTGGTTGATGAGGGCCATCTTCCCCTTGTTGTCCGAGAAACTGATGCCGAAGAAGCGCCAGGTGTTCCACGAATACACCTCAGCATCGGGTTTCTCGAAGGTGATGAAAGGCTCTTTAGGCTCTTCCACCCAAAAGACATGGGCGCACGAGGGGCACATAATCATCTTCTGCCGCGTGGTGATGAGGTTGTCGTTCAGCACCTTGCCGTCGGAATACAGGATGGCTTGATTCACCATCTCGGCTTTGATGTGGCGTCCCTCAAGCCAGGCCTGACAGTGCGGACATTGGAAGTAATATGAGTCGTATTTCAGCATTCCCTGTGGGGTTTTGAGGCGGTAAAGGTAAGACTATTTTTATTTCCCGCCGCATGGCGGGGAATAATTCTATTATTTCCTCCCGAAATCAGCTGGAATTTCGCCCCAAATTTCCGTTTTCCACTTCAGGATGGGGACTTCAATCTCGTTGTTGTTCAGCCAGTTTTCGGCACGTTGTATCAGCTCAAAGAGGTAGGCGTTTTTGGCGTTGGGCTCCAGTTTGGTCTTGCATTTCTTCTTCTTGATCCATAGCTGCGCGTTGACCGAGTCGCTGTAGATGGGATAGCTGAGGTGTTTCTGCTTCTGCCAGGCGAGGGCGTGTACGATAGCCAGAAACTCTCCGATATTGTTCGTGCCGTTGGGGAAGACGGGACCCTTAAACAGCTGCGTGGCGGTAGCAGGTTGGGTGCCGAAGTCCACAAACACACCTTGGTATTCCATCTTGCCCGGATTGCCTGAGCAGGCTGCATCGACGGCGATTGCCGGGCTTACGGGCTGCTCCTTTGCTGTCGAGAGGTCAATGACGGGGGTCACCTCCTTGCCCCAATAGGCATCAGGGCCCTCCTTGAAGGCAGATTCAGCAGTCAGCCTATTGGGAAAACTTTTGTATTTGGCCCCTTTGACACCTGTGATTTCCTTCTCACAGGCCTCCCAGCTCTCATAGATGCCAGGGGTACGCCCCTGCCACACAACGTAAAACTTATTCTTTTTCATGGTGCAAAGATAAGGAATAAGGTTTATCCTCGGCTTTCAGTCCGCGCTCGCGGTTCGGCTCGGGGCCCATCTCGAAGACGAGCTCTCCGCCCTGCATCAGCTGCTCGTGTGTGAGGTACAGTTTCGTGATTTCCTTTCCATTGAGGCTCACCTTTTGGACATAACGGTTTTCATCGCTGACGTTGGGCGCTTTGATTTCAAGGGTCTTGCCGTTACCCAGACGCACTTTCAGGTAGGGCAGATAAGGCGCACCGAATACATATTGGTCGCTGCCGGGACAGACGGGGTAGAAGCCCATCACGGAGAAGATGTACCAGGCCGACATCTGTCCGCAGTCGTCGTTGCCGCACAAGCCGTCGATGTTGTTCTTGTAGAAGCGGTTCATGATCTCGCGGAGCCAGTATTGGGTCTTGTAAGGCTGCGAGGACCAGTTGTAAAGGTAGGCGATGTGGTGTGCCGGCTCGTTGCCGTGGTTGTAGCAGCCCATCAGGCCTTCCTCGGTGACGTCCTCGGTGTTTTCGAAGAACTCTTTGGGCAGCTGCATGACAAACAGCGTGTCGAGGTTGTGGATAAAGCGTGCGTCGCCGCCCATCGCCTCGATGAGGCCTTCCACATCGTGGGGCACATAGAACGAATACACCCATGAGTTACCCTCCACAAAGCCCTCGCCCTCGGTGTCCATCAGGCTGAAAGGCTCTTTCCATGAGCCGTCCGACATCTTAGGACGGGCAAAGCCCATCTGGGTATCGAAGGTATTGCGCCAGTTGGCGGCACGTTGTCGGTATTCCGAAGCCATTTCTTGGTTGCCGGCTTTCAGGGCGGCCTGATAGATGGCCCAGTCGTCGTAGGCATATTCCAAGGTGACGGAGACGCAGCCGTTGTTGCCGTCGAAAGGCACGTAGCCCAAACGCTGGTAGTCGTCGAGGTTGACGTAATAGGGACAGGTGGAGCTGCGGCGCATGGCGTTTAGCATCTCTTCCGGATGGTTTCGTTCCGCAACGCCTTTGATATAAGCGTCGGCAAGCACCGAGGTGGCGTGATAGCCTATCATGCACCAGTTTTCGTTGCCCATGTGTGACCATACGGGAAGAAGCCCGTGTACGCTCTGCTCGCTGTGTTTCAGCATGGATTCCACCATATCGGCATTGCGGGAGGGTTGCAGCACGTTGAACAAGGGATGCAAGGCACGATAGGTGTCCCACAAGGAAAACACCGTATAGTTGGTGAAGCCCTTTGCCTGATGGATGTTGTGGTCGATGCCGCGATATTGTCCGTCCACATCCATATAGACGGAGGGGTTGATCATCGTGTGATACAAAGAGGTGTAGAGCATCGCCTTCTGGTCCTCGCTGCCTTCAGCTTGCAGGATGGAGAGCTCTTTGTTCCACTTGGTCTGGGTCTCCGAAAGTAGCTGGTCGAAACCGCGTCCGTCGGTCTCAGCGTGGAGGTTCTTGAGCGCCCCTTCGGTGCTGGTGGCAGAGAGGGCTACTTTCATCTCCAAGGTGTTGGGCTTGTTGAAGGTGAAATAGGCCACTATTTTTCGTCCCGTCATCTCCGGGAAGTTGTGCTTGACGTCAAACTTGCCCCACATTCCGTTGTATTTGGGCTTCTGCAGCTCGCGGTAGCCGTAGTCGGCGATGGGCTGGTTGAAGCTGATGGCGAAGTAGGTATAGTTGGTGCGGGCCCAGCCGTTGGTGATGCGGTAGCCTGTCAGCAGGGTGTCGTTCTCCACGCGGAGGTTGGTCCAGAGGGTCTTTCCGTCATAGTTATAGATGGCGTGCTGCAAGTCCAGGATGACGCTGCCGTCTTGTCCTTCGGGATAGGTGTAGCGGTGTACGCCCACATGCTCGGTGGCTGTCAGCTCGGCTTTGATGCCGTAGTCAGCGAGGACGACCTTGTAATAGCCAGGCGTAGCTTGCTCCGTTTCGTGCGAATACCTTGAGCGGTAGCCCGCGTCGGGGTGGGTCTGTGTGCCTGGGTTGAACTGGATTTTGCCCGTGACGGGCATCACGAGGAGGTCGCCTAAGTCGGAGTGTCCCGTCCCACTGAAATGGGTGTGGCTGAAGCCCACGATGGTGCTGTCCTTGTGCTGATAGCCGGCGCAGTATTCATACACGCGGGGCTGATACTTGCCGTCGATGTCGTGCGGCACCGTATCGGTGTCGGGACTTAATTGGACAATCCCGAAGGGGGCGCAGGCCCCGGGGAAGGTGTGTCCCATACCGTTGGTGCCGATGATGGGATTGACGTAATGGATGTAATCAGAAACGGGTTCAGATGTTGAACCGTTTGGGCTCTCGGCACAGCCCGCTGCCAACAAGCCGAGCAGGAAAAAGGGGAGGAATCGTGTTTTCATTTTTTTGTAGCCCTACTAGGACTCGAACCTAGATCTAAAGTTTAGGAAACTTCCATTCTATCCCTTGAACTATAAGGCCCTTGGATAAATCCGCTGCAAAAGTACGGATTTTTTCCAAATTGAAATACTTATGTCGAAAAATTAGCGCAATTCAAGCACAATGGGACAGTGGTCGGACTGCATCACTTGCGGCAGGATGCCCACGTTGGCGATGCGGTCTTCCATGTTGTCCGTCACCATGTGGTAATCGATGCGCCAGCCAAGGTTTTTGGTACGGGCACCGGCGCGAAAACTCCACCAGCTGTATTGGTTGGGCTCCTTCACCAGCTGACGGAAACTGTCGATATAGCCGTCGCTGAGGAAATCCGTCATCCATTGCCGCTCTTCGGGGAGGAAGCCCGACGAGGTGTCGTGCTTTCTTGGGTTGTTGATGTCGATGTCCTCGTGGCAGATGTTGTAGTCGCCCGAAAGCACCAGTTGAGGCCTTTCCTTACGCAACGTATTGACATATTGACGGAAGAAATCCAGCCAAACCATTTTGAACGCCTGACGCTCGTCGCCAGTAGTGCCCGAGGGATGATAGACGCTCACCACCGAGAGGTCGCCAAAGTCGGCGCGGAGGAAACGGCCCTCGTTGTCGTAAAGGGGCTCGTTCATGCCGTAGACCACGTTGTCCGGCTCTTGCTTCGTGATGAGGCCCACGCCGCTGTAGCCTTTCTTTTGGGCTGGGAACCAGTAGTGGTGATAGCCCATCATCTCAAAGTCCATCAGGGGGATTTGGTCGGGGGTGGCCTTCAGCTCCTGGAAGCAGAGCACATCGGGTTGGTATTCGTTAATCCATTGCAGCAGGCCCTTGTTGATGGCGGCCCTTATGCCGTTGACGTTGTAGCTGACGATTTTCATAAAGTTGTGTTTTAACGCCGCGAAGATAGGGAAAAAATGCTATAAGTGTCCATAACTCGAAATTTTGTTGAGATATGGACACTTATAAGATGCAAAAAGTGTCCATAACCCGATTTTTTGTTGAGATATGGACGCTTATTAAGAAATAATCAAGTATTTCTCGGGCGTTGTAAGAATATTTCTTATCTTTGCCGCACAAATCAATTTACAATGAGCAGAACAGTAACAGCATCATTAGGCCCACATTATGAGGAGTTCATTCAAAACAGCATTCTTTGTGGAAGATACAACAATGCCAGCGAGGTGGTCCGTGCAGGTCTTCGTCTTTTAGAGGAAAGAGAAACGAAAATTGAATATTTGAGAGCTGCCATCCAAGAAGGTATTGATAGCGGCATATGCGAAAGCTTTGATCCCGAAGAGCACTTAAAACAACTAAAAGCCGCGTATCACAATGGCTGAATTTCACCTTTCCAACGAAGCGGTAAAAGACTTGGATCCCATCTGGTTATACACCCTTGAAACTTGGTCAGAAGAGCAAGCTGATTTTTATTATCACGAGTTGGTGAAATCCTGTCAAGACATTGCCAATCACCCTACCTATTTGGACAGGGAATACAAGGAAATCATGTCAGGATTGTTTGGTCATCGCATATACAAGCATTTGATTTTCTATATTCTTGTCGAAGATGGTGTAGAAATCATTCGCATTCTTCACGAACGGATGGACTTCGGGCGGCATTTGTGATGAGTTTTTTCCAAAATCGTGATTTTTTCTTGATTTTGGAAAAAACTCAAGGCATTTTGAACGGCTATAAACACGGCATAAACAATGCGGCTGTCTCGGTGCTTCGGCAGGCTCAGCAACTTTGTGACAGCATTACACCACCCCGCTTGGGCTGTAGGGCTGTCGTACCACGGCAGCCGCATTATTCATTCGCACTTTGAAAATGCTGGTATTCAGGCTTTATGAATTTGCAATTTGGAAGAATGGGATTACGTCAAGACACCTTCTTAAACTTTCCATTAAGGATATCTATTTCCTTTAAAATAGGCTCATCTTTGTCAACATATAACCAATCAAGCGAAACCAAATTATCACAACCTTTTATTAAGGCCTTTATCTCTTTTGGAATAGATACTTTAACCAAACTTATACCAGTCTGTTCTTCAAGTTCATCTAATGGGACATTTAACAAGTTTTCTGCCTGTACAGTGAAGAATCCGTGTTGACGGAAACGCCTATAAATCCCTAAAGGGAAATCGGTTTCATCAGGACAATAGTAATGCTCCTGTAAAACATGTATCCTATTGTCGTTGATTAAAAACGGGTCTCGATTTTCAAGTTTGAGTTTTTCCTTTTGGTATGCTAAAATGCAAAGCTCTCCATCGCTATCCTTAAACTTCTCATCCATCAGAAATGATAACGCATCATCAATTCCTGCTGTCCAATCAAGTAAACGCGAAAACAATCCAAGATGTCTTCCAATTCCAAGATAATACAAATTTTTATCAAATGCTTTCATCCAGTATTTATCATAACCAAATGATTGACATATACTTTTAAAAGATTCAAGAATCACTTTCTCTTGATTGAAATCTCGGACTTTGTTTCTCACAATAGTTGGCGATAATTCGAATGACTTGCTTGCATGACCTCTAAACAGAAAACCGTATCCTTGAAGATGGAGCAATCCAAGCATTGTTTTCAAATCATCCAAACTTTCAACCGAAGTAATTGTTTCAGGAATATCAGACAATGAACGAGGAATATCTTTCTCTTTTATAATAGACTGGGATTCTATATCCAAGTCCATTAAAGATGGTTTTTCATTTTCTTCAAACAAACTGCCAGACACTAGTTCATCATCTATTTGTTCACGTTTTTCGAATAAGCCAATACCTTTATTTTTCATAACCTCTGTGATTAAGGATTATAATCTTGCACCAAACGCACTGAATAACCAAAAAACCGAAAAGAATATACGGCGCGGACTTCCGAATTAGAAAAAGTAATAAGATATGCATCCGTACAACGACTGGGAGAACCATTATAATCGCACCACGATGACCAATAATTACCGACAGGGCCAATATTACTAAAGAATTGTGAATTACGATAGCCAGCAGCAGGTAAGAAAACAGCCCCGGCATTTTCAAGAGTATTCCACTCCAAAGAAGTAATTATGTTATTATCGTAAAAAGCTCCTTGATTGTTTGTTTTATTTAATGGATAGATGTCAACACTCCAATCATCAGGCAAGAGAATTACACCATCGATGTTATTCACTTGAGCTTTAGCGTAACGGATACCCGACAATGTCTCGCGAGTAAAAAACATATAACGCCATTCATCATAAGTTAATGTACGCCATGTGTTCGTAAGATTACCACCATTACATATCGAGTTGTATACTCCCCAATCATAATTGGCACTAGTACCCGAAAGATTGTAATCCGTCATACGTGTTGAAGGGCCATAACCATAGTAATTGTATGATGTATGTACGATAGCATTAGATACTGACCAAGGTAAATAGTTTACATTAAACGGGTCATTCACATCATGATATCCACTTGTTCCCCAGCCAAAAAGATCTCTATCAACTAGAGAGGATTCGCTAGCTTGTCCATTATCACCCAAATAATCCCATTGATTATCAGCAAATTTCCAATAAGGTGAGGCTGCGCTCCCGATATACTGCAAATTACCTTGCGAAAAATATACCTGATCACCGTTGTCATTGATAGAAAAAAGTCCATTGATTGCACCGATAGGGAAACTTTCAATATTTATTGTCAAATTTATACCATCAAAAAAGTATCCATTTACAGGAATCAAGGGAATTTCAGGGCGCATTCCCAAAAACTCTCCGTCTTGGGAATAAAGGGTTCTAAGTAAACCTTCCTCCAAAGCCTCTTGCGGCAGCAAAATCGCCCATTTTTCAACATTCTCACCACCTCCTGCGGGAAGTGTGATTACACCTTCTCCGTCTTTGGATGGTGTCAAAGTGTTGTTTGAGAAATCTACCGTCACCTTGTTTTTCATTCCTGTGATGCAAATCGGAGAACTTGAAGGTGTAGTCACATTGAACTTCACTAAAGCGCACTTGTTCAGCAGATGGGCTGAATAGGCTGTTACGCCAGAAACATAGTTTTCGTTGGAGGCCGCACACGATATCACGGGCAGGTGCTCTGTCTGGTCGCTGATGATTACCGAGCATTCATTTGTTGTTCCTGCGGAAAGCGTTTCCTGTGGGGTCACATTACCAAGGAAATAGAGTTGCAAAGGTTGGTTTTCAGTCGGGTTGGTAATATTGCCGCTGAAATTGGTGCCGTTGTGAGTCAGGAACCCGACATACTTGCCGCCGCTACCCACATAAAGCTTGTCGCCTGTTTCAAAGTCGACCGTGCCCGTATTGGGATTCACCACCACTTTTGAGCCGTTGTTTTGTTTCACGTCAAGGGTGATGGTCACAACTTCGTCGTTGGAGGTTGTTTGTCCTTCGTTTTTCTTGCATTGTGACATTGTCATAGTCAATGCAAAAGCCATCAGAATAATGCTGATTCTCTTCATTTTATGTTCTCCTTTTTACTTTTGTTTATTGTTGCATAACCAACACTGGCTAAAAGCAGGGTGAATAGTCCATTTCCGAGCGGCACACCGAAGGTCTGATTGGTGACATCCACTCCTTCTGTATAATGCCCAAAGGGTTGGTTAGTTACTGTTATTCCCTCTTCACCATTGCGAAGAAATACAGCATTCTGACTTTCTTTTTCCGAATTACCACGTTGGAACAATCCTCCCTGAGCAAAAGCCCCAAATGGTATGGACAATGTAACCAGCATCAACAATCGCAAAAACCGCCTCTTTGTCTTATTGTTTCGCATAATTTGAAACCCTTTCTTGTCCATCGGCACAAATGGACTATACTTCAAATGACCACAGAGCGGAGCCTCCCAAACTTATCCTTATTTCTGTCAGTTGGGTCTGGACTCCCATAAGAAGGAAAATACGAATAAAGGAATTGCTCCGCTGTTTATGTTGTGTTTGTTGAACGCAACACAACAGCGAAAGCAACCTCTTCTCTTATCCTCCTTCTTTTGCGAATTGTCCAGATTCATTGACAAGGAATAAAGCGAAGAATGCGCTTTCTCTGGCCGTTCCGATTTCTCCCGGAATGGCAGGGGCAAAAATAGGGAAAATTGCTGTATCAAAACCATTTTGGGGAGAAAAAATCATAATCCTCTCTCTGTAGTTTTAACTGTAACAACTGTAACAACTGTAACAGCAGTCATTTGTATCTCGTCTAAATATCAACGGAAAAAACTATAAACCAATCTGTTACAACTTTCTTTTCGGATTCTATGGTCATTTGGTCAAAATCGTTTTTGGGTCGCAAGAAGCCCGTTTTGACTAATGACTAACGACCAAACAACTGGGCCGATACTGGAAGACGGCCATTCTCGCGCTGTTCCCGCCCTGTTTTCTTCCTGCCCACATGCTGCCCACAGAGAGGAATCAGAAAGGTACCACAAAGGTATCACGAAGTTACCACAAAGTTACCAGAAAGAGGCTATAGGCTGACTATAGCCTTACTATAGCGTTGGTATAGCGTTGCTATTGATTTTTGTACTTTAACGGATTGTGAATGAGTGCGTTACGGAGGAAAATCAGAAAGCAAGTCTATCTGCATAGTGTATTATACAGAGAAACAGATAGTTACAAAGATTCTCCTATCTCATTCGGGCTTTGTGTTTGCGATTGCAAAGATAAGCAAAAAATTTGGATTTGGCAAGGATTTTTTTTCTGTTTTTTGCTATTTTTGTTGCAATTGTTGCAGTGCTGCAGTTAAAATCACAGTGGTGGGGACGACACACGGCGCAAGAGACGCACTTCAGCGCGAAGTCACTTTATACCGCGTGACCTTGCCGTCTTTCCAAGTGCATTCCACCTCTTTATTCCCTCGGGCACAGAACCCTTTGAAATGACCGCTTTTCCATGAAGAGGGCAGAGCGGGCAGAAGCGCAACCTCAGCATTATGGCTTTGCAGCAGCATCTCGGCAATGCCGGCTGTGCCTCCAAAGTTGCCGTCAATCTGGAAAGGAGGATGGGCACAGAAAAGGTTGGGGTAGGTGCCTGCATGATGCCGGCCTGTGCTGTCGATAGCGGGCTGCAAAAGGTTCTTCAACAATAGATAGGCGTGGTCTCCGTCACCGAGTCGTGCCCAGAAGCAAATCTTCCAAGCACGCGACCAGCCTGTGCCCTCATCGCCGCGACGCAATAAAGTTTGGCGGCAGGCTTCTAATAAGGAAGAATCCATAATGGCATTATCTGGATGGCTTCGTTCTTTGCAATGACGGAATAGCATCGTGCCAGGATAGAGTCCAAAAAGGTGCGACACATGACGATGCTGCGGCTCCACTTCTTTATAATCTTTCAGCCACTCTTGCAGATAACCTTCTTGGCTGACTTGCATAGGTGGAAAGTGGGATTTTGCTTGCCGCAAACTGTCGGCAAAAGCCTCATCATTACCGAGAAGAGCGGCAGACTGACAAACGGCATCATACAACTCGCTGACAATCTGCACATCCATCGTGCTGCCCATACAGACGCTGACGGCGGTGCTGTCGTTGAGCCAGAAGGCGTTTTCGGGTGAAGTGGTGGGAGCGGTAACGAGCCATCCGTGTTCGAGCTCCTCAATCATCGCATCGAGGAAAAACTGCGCCGCTTCTTTCATCAAGGGATAGGCCTCTTTCAGGAATTCCTTGTCTTGGGTGAACTGGTAATGCTGCCAAGCATGAAGAGCTAACCAAGCCCCTCCTGTATTCGTAGCGCCCCACGAAGGATGCTCGCCTGGAGCCGTAAAGCCCCAGGGGTTGCTCACCACATGGGCCGTCCAGCCTCGTGCACCATAAAAGTTGCGGGCCGTCCTCCGTCCAGAGGGCATCAGCCTCTCGGCATAGCGTATGAGCGGCAGGTGTAGCTCGCTGAGGTTGCACACCTCGCAGGGCCAGTGGTTCATCTCCACATTAATATTAAGGTGATAGTCGCCGTTCCATGGGGTTTGTATCGTATTGGCCCACAGCCCCTGCAGATTGGGTGGCAGCAGGTCTTCTCGCGTTGAGCTGATGAGCAGGTAACGCCCGTAGTGGAAATAACAGGTCGGCAGCCAAGGGTCATCGTTCTCCAAAAAGTCGCGCCAATGCTCACTTAGGGTAAGGTCTTGATGCGCTTTGGGTTCTCCGATTTGTAATTCCACGCGGTCAAATAGCTCATGATAGGATTTCAGATGGTCGCTTTTCAGTTTCTCAAAACCTTTATCGATGGCCTTTTGCAGGTGCTCGTTGACGTAGGCCTCGGGGTTGTCGCATATATAATCAGTAGCGGCACAGAAGTAGATGACCGATTCGCCGTTTGCAGTAACCGATTGTGCTTTAGCATAATATCGCATTCCCTCAACACCCTCTACATGACTATCCAACTGGCCACATAACACAAGGCCGTCGGTATCTGCGAAAACTTCGGCATTTTCTTGCCTTGATAGTTCAAGCGCAAAAGAGGCGGGACCTTTCAGACGTAGCACCACCACATCATCGCATCGTGAGGCAAAAGCCTCGCGCTCATAACGTTGACCACCTTTTTCAAAGGAAACTTTGTGGGTGGCATCGTTAAGACAAAGCGTCCGATGATAGTCCGTTATGGGGTCTTCATCAGGATATTGGTACTCGATAGTCAGTTGCCCGAGGGTCTGAAAGCAGCCGAAAGGCACTTTAGCCCCTTGTCCGTGCCCAGAGCCCTTGCCGCCACAGACGAAGGTCTCATACATCAGGCTTTGTGCCTCATCGTTCTTTCCCTCTTTCAGCAGTCTCTGTATCTCAGGCAGCGATTCCAAAGCCCGTGGATTGCTGTCGTCAGTGGGTCCTCCCGACCATAAGGTAATGTCGTTCAATACAATAGTCTCCTTATCAATACCTCCATCAGGCATCATCCCCAAATGTCCGTTGCCCAAAGGGAAGCACTCCTCCCAGATTTGGGCCGGACAATCCATCATCAGGTTCCAAACCTCGCTTTGCGGCCTTTCACTACAGGCAGCGAAGGACAGGAACACAATTAGTATTATTGGCAAGTTTGTCTTCATTAGTGGCTTGGGGCTTGTATCGTCAACTATCTATTGAATAGCCTGTTGCTTCCGGTTCGTGTATAAAGCATTACTAACCCTGCAAAGTTACTAAAAAAGCTAATGCATCAGAAGTTTTGTCCACAAATTCAGAAACTTTGTGTAATTTTGCAGCCAGAAATCAAACAGGCATAAGATTATGACAACAATGGCATTGAACAATCTGTGGTCGTATTTGCAAGGACTGAAATTGGCTCAGAAAGACCGCAACTGGCTGGCCGGAAAACTGCTGGAAGCCTCGAATGAAGACATCGAAACCAGACACCAACAAGAGCTTGTGAAAGAATCGCTGTATAGCGCGCTCAATGAAGTGGAAGCGGCAAAACGAGGCGAGATTGAAATGATGACTGAAGAGGAGTTTCTGGAAGGACTGAAGAAAGACGGATTACTATGAAAGTAAAAATTATTCCTTCTGCAGAATTCGACCGTAATTTCAGACGACTCGCCAAGAAATACAAATCACTGCCGAAAGACTATCTTTCTTTTAGCAAAAGTTTGAAAGAAAACCCTTTGCAAGGTGACGATTTAGGCGGTGGCGTACGAAAGATTCGAATGGCTATCGAATCAAAAAGCAAAGGCAAAAGTGGAGGTGCCCGCGTGTTGACATTGAACGTATTGGTAAGCGACAATGCTGACATAACTTTACTCACCATCTACGACAAAAGCGAAATTGAGAATGTGTCTGATCAGTATATCCAATGGCTTTTGAAACAATATGGAGAAAAATAACAAACATAATACAAAACACTATCCCATGAAAAAACACCTTGTTTTACTATTTGCACTGGCCCTCGGACTGATGGCCTGCAACAAAACCGAGACCTTTAAGGTCAACGTGAGCCTGAAAAACGGCAACGACCAAACCGTCTATCTGCAAAAGATGGTCGACAATGCTCCCGTTGCTATCGATTCGGCTGTCATCGCCAACGAAGCAGCGGTACTTACTGCTCCTGTCGACAATCCGCAAATCCTTTACATGCTGAAGGTGAAGGGCAAGCGTGGCTCGATGCCTTTCTTTGCCGACAATAAGGACGTCACCATCGTGGGCGACATGAACAACCCGCAGGATGTCGAGATTATGGCCTCGGAGACACAGACCGAACTGGACAACTACAACGAGCAGCTTGACCAGTACGACGTGCAGATTCGTGAACTGTACAAGGTGATGAACGAGGCTTTCGCCAACAACGATTCCGTGATGATGGACTCACTCAACACGGTGGGCACCGCCCTGATGGAACAGCAGGACAACTATCGCGACGAATACATCAAGGCGCATCCTGATCAGTTTGTCGCCCATTACATCCTGGACGGCGTGAAGCAGGACTATCCCCTCGACCAGCTGAAAGAGATGGTGGGTGCCTTCACCACCGAGTCCATCTATAAGGACGACCTCAACGATTACATCGCCAAGCAGGAACGCCTCGAAGTGGGTCAGCCCTTCATCGACTTCACCCTGCAGACCAAGGACGGCGAAAACGTCACCCTCTCTGAGGTTATCGCCCAAAACAAGCTCACTTTGGTTGACTTCTGGGCTTCTTGGTGCGGTCCCTGCCGTCACGAGAACCCCGTGGTGAAAGCCGCCTACGAGCAGTATCACGAGCTTGGTTTCAATGTCATCGCCGTCAGCGTCGACCAGGACGAGGCCAAATGGCTGAAAGCCGTTGAGGATGACCAGCTGCCTTATATTCAGGTGCGCGATGCGGAAAACACCGCCAGCGAGGCCTATATGATTTACTACATCCCTGCCAATTTCCTCTTCGATCAGAACGGCACGATGGTGGCCAAGGGACTGAGAGGCGAGGACTTGAGAGCGAAGTTAGAGGAACTGTTGAAATAAAGCGGAATCCTTGGAACGGAATGCTTTCCCTGTAGTCCTCATTGCGGGCTTGACCCGCAATCTCCCAAGCACAAAGAGTTCGTCTTCGAGCCTAAGAGATGGCGGATGTTCCTCCGCCATGAGGATGATAGATTTAAAGTAGTCATTTATGGACAACAATCACAGCAAAACACTCATCCTAATGAAAATCAAATCAATTATTATCATTGCGACAGCATTATTCTTTGCTGCCTGCACCTCAAAGCCCAAGACACAGACCTTTAATATTAATGTGGACCTCGCCAACACAGAGGGCAAAACCGCCTATCTGATCAAGGACGGACAGACCTTGGATTCAGCCGAGCTAGTCAACTGGAAAGCCACCTTTGCGACGCCCGTCTGTGACGACAACGAGATGTACGGCCTGATGCTGAAAGGCTGGCGCCGTCCCTTCTCCTTCTTCACCGACAATATGGACGTGACCGTTGAAGGCGATGCGCAAAACCCCAACGCCATCTCCGTGAAAGGCTCCAAGTCGCAAGACCGTCTGGATGCTTTCACCCAAAGCTACAACGAGCTGGAAGCCAAGTTGGAAGCCGACACCACGATGGTCCAAGCCGACAAGGACGAAATCCTGAAGATGCACTGCTTCGACTTTGTGTGGGACAACCCCACCGACCCCGTGGCGCATTATGTGATGTACCGCTACAAGTGGGCCTTCGGTCCCTGCGAGCTGCGCACGATGATTGACAACATCCATTATGCCGACAGCACCCTCAGTACCTTCAACCTGCGTTTGGCTGAGGAATATGTAGAGAAACAGGAGCGCGTGCAAGCCGGTCAGCCCATCATCGACTTCACCCAGAACGACCCCGAAGGCAACCCTGTGACGCTCAGCCAACTCGCTGAGGGCAAACTCCTACTGGTCGACTTTTGGGCCTCATGGTGTCCCGACTGCCGCAAGGCCAATCCTGATGTGGTGGCCGCTTGGCAGAAGTACCATGAACAAGGCTTTGACGTCCTCGGTGTCTCGTTCGACACCAACAAGGAAGCCTGGCTCGCCGCCATCGAGAAGGACAACCTGACCTGGACGCAAGTCTCCGATCTGCAAGGTTGGAACAACGCTGCCGGTGCGCTCTATGCTGTCTCCTTCATCCCCCAAAACGCCCTCATCAAGGACGGCATGATTGTCGCCCGCAATCTGGAAGGGGCTGAGTTGATGGAGGAAGTGGAGAGACAGCTTGAGAACTAATATAAAGAATTCTAAAATTGCATAGCGGAGCCGCGCCCAAGCGCAGCCCCGCTCCAATTTTGTCAGATATTCTCTATTTCCCGCAGAAACTCGTCAATGTTTATTACATTAACAACAGGGAATGCCACGGTTTTCAAAACATTGAAATGATGGTCTTCGGTCACGATGTATTTGGCATTTGCTGCAACAGCGCAATCAACAAATTTGTTGTCATCAGGGTCGGCTGTTATCAGATTCCATTTGTAGTAAGCTGAAATCTGACGGACATTCTTTCGTTCCAAAATGGTGTAAACGACATACCTTGCCACATCGGGATTGATATTGTTGCTGATTACTTCCACATATTCCTCAAGAATCTCATTGGAAATACAAAGGCAATAATCACCCTCAAGGAACGAAAGCCAAATCTTATGGTAAATGTTCCTTGCCGAGATAGCCATAATGAGGCTATTGGTATCCAGTACAATGTTGGTCATACTATTGGGCTGGGTACGGAGTGCGTTCATGGAGACTGCGAAAACCTTCCACTTTTTCCTCAGTTAAGGTTCCATTTTCCCAAAGCCGATCAATTTCATCTTCAGCCTTCTTTGCGAAATAGTTTGAAATAGCCTGCTTCAAATCTCCTAATGCTTCAGGGCTGCTGAAAAAAGACATCATTTTCAGTAATTCCAATTGCGCATCATTTAAAACGGTTGCTTTCATAGTTATGTATTTTGAGCAAGCAAAAGTACAAAAAAAAACCGATTTTTCGTTTTTTTTTCGAAAAAATACTGCCTTCCAAAATGGTTATTTGGTAATAGATTCATCTCTTTTTTCGAGCCAATCCGAAAAGTACTTGAAAAAGTCATAATCTAATATTATGCTGATTCTTAACAGTAAATCAGTGTAAATCCATTTGCGACGGAAGATTTTGTAGGCATTCTGTCGCGAACAATTCAACTGCTCAGCCAACCAGGTAATGCTTCGTCCTTGTCGAGCCAATTCTGCTTTGATGAGTTCTCCTATATGCAGTTCTTCTTTCATTGCGTTTGCCTTTCGGGAGCTTTGCTCTGTAAGCAAACAGAAAGGGCGGAACCATCTGTTTGCTTATTCGAAACTGAAGGCTCGGCAAAGCCCGTGAAAGGAAATAAACAACAAATAATTCACGCCCTAAGACGCGAACCATTCGCTACATATTCTACTTTCACTTCAATTTTGCCGATTATCAGTTTCGAGAATAAGAGCGTAAAGCTCGGTGTGATTATGTCATTATTTTTATTCTATCTATAGTTATTTGTTTTGTAAGGACAAAAGTAGGAATAATTTCCAAATCAGAAACAATTAATTGAAAAAAAAGGTGCTTCGCTTTTTGCAGAAGCACCTTACAACTATACGCTATGAGATTTGCTAGAATAGCTATTTGTATTTTTCCCCATAATACTCACAGACATCATCATAAATCCAATTTGCCAATTCGGCTGTCGCAGATACTGCCAGACTAGCACCTTGTGTTAATGCTGCTGCTTTTATACCCTCTGCAACTGCTGCTTTCAAACCATATTTGACTACTCGTTTAGTCCATTTACCACATACAATATTGTAGACAGCTTCCCCATTGTTTTGGTCAATAATTTCTTGAGCGATAGACATACTTATTGTACGTTGGTTTTCTTCGTCTTCAATAACGACAGAATTACCGTAACTGACAAGATACAAGTTTTCTTTGATTTTAATTCTGTCTTGTGCATTTGCAGTAAAGACAAGTCCGATTACTGCAAAGCAAATAAACAATATTTTTTTCATAATTCGTTGATTATTAGTTATTATATTAAAGTTAATTCTTTTGTCGCAGGCACCACTCCCGTAACAGAAGCACTACATATTAGGGCTGTTCCAAAATCGTCTTCTGGACGTACTTTAACATCGATACTTCTGTTAGCGCCTTTGTATGTGAAATACTGTTTCTTTGATACTATTTCACAGAAGTTATTTTAATTCTTTTCGTCTCACAGCCAGATGAACACGAGCTGCACGCCCCTATTTTGGAAAGTGTTTTTGTAGTTTCAGAATGATAACCTTGCTCAGAAGCGCCAGGAATAGAATAGCAACCTTTTCCAACCTCACTGCCTTGGTCATTGTAAACACTGACGCAGACCTCTATTGATTTTGTGGAATTGTTATAGAATGTGATAGTTGAAGAGGTGTGACTGTCCTCTGAAACAGAGACGAGAACTGTGTTACCATTATCACCAGGAACATTTGCTTTATCTTGTTGTGCATTTGCCACAAAGACAAAACCTACCATTGCGATTAAAATTAATGCTATTTTTTTCATCTTATTCTTTTTGCCCAGTTATATCCCATTAGGCTCTTCGGGGTTAGTTAGCGTTCTTTATTTAAATTCCTAATTTTTTCATGACCATATATGTAATATCAATAGAGTCTTCACCCAAAAAAACAGCTGCCCCCGTACTAATGTCAATAACATAGGATAATTCATTCTCGCTTGCAACTGCGTTTATTGCATTTTGGATTTTGTTGAGAATAGGTTTTAGCAATTCGGCACGTTTGGCTTCAAAATCACTCTCGGCATTTGCTTGAAACTGCCGAATCCGATTTTCTAAATCTATGATTTCCTTTTCCTTCGACTGCTTTGTCAGATTCGACATAGTAGACTGATTGCCTTCGTAATACTGCAACTTGGTCTGATACTCCTGAGCCATGGATTGTAGTTGCTTCTCCAATTCACCGTAGTACCTCTCCAATTCTTTCTCAGCCTTGACCTTGTCGGGCATGACATCCAGAACGGCCGCTGTGCTGATGTGCGCTATTAAAGCACTTCCTGACACATTTGAGGAAGAAGTTGCAGTTCCTGTATTGTTTTCATAATAGTTAGGGGCTTCGTAATAGTTATTGCTTTCCCACGATTGTCGTTCAGCTTCTCTTTGTTGCCGAGCTTTTTCAAGTCTTTCCTTAGCAATTCTATCCTGCAATTCTATTACAGATTCAGCCGTTGAATACCCAATGTTCGTATTCCTTTTGTCAAGAGCTTCTTGGCGATCCATTCCATTATTTATATCCTGTTGATATTCTCGGTTGGCATTATTGATTTGGTTGGCACTGTTTAAATATGTGTCATAATCGTGATTGCCCGTAGCGTTCAAAAGGGTTTGAGTTCCTTTGATTATTGCACCTGAATAATTGCCTTGGGAAGCGTCCCTTGTGGCATTTCTTGCATTTTGATTGATATTTATCGAATTAGAAATTGTATTGAGATCATTTTTCATCGATTGCTTGACTTCATTTGAGTAGCTGGAACTATTATCTATGTAATTATCAAGCACAGCGGAACCGATTCCTCCAAGAATTTCCCAAATTTGTGCATAACTAACAATAGGAGTTATCAAGGTAATTAACAGTATGATCGAGGCAACAATTGTACTTTTCCTAGAATTCATGCGTATGTTTACCCAGTTCTATCCCATCGGGCACGTCGGTTTTAAGGTTAATTAATCACCTTGCAAAGATATAGACAACCCACATATGACGCTCATTATCAGCGTCAACCAGTTGAAGCGAATAATTATCCTTTATAGTTGTCGAAAATGTAAACCTACAGGTTACAAAGAAAAGTATTTCGACCTATTATTATGAGAAAACGTTTATGTTTCCTCTCATCGACCCATTCACACCTTTGCCCAAGCCACAAACGGCGGGTTAGGAACGCCCTCATCAAGGACGGCATGATAGTCGCCCGCAACTTGGAAGGGGAGGAACTGATGGAGGAAATTGGAAGACAGTTGGGAGAGTAATCCTTTCCAGGAAAGCCTATTTAGCAGAGATTTTCTATGAGAACCAACGGGTAATGATTCATTAACTCGTTGGTTTTCTTTTCTTTTAAGGCTTCAAACTTTTTGAAAGCCTCGCTCTCAGGAAAGAGGGGCTTGTGGCACAGCATCTGCTTTAATTCGGTGGCGGCTTGCATCGCGGGTTGTTCTGAGGGACTGATGGCGAAGTCGGTGAAGCGTTCCCAAATGTAGCGCACCGCCTGTTCGCTGGGGTGAATCATATCCTCTTTATAAAAACGATAGTCACGCAGCTCGTCCAAGAGGATTTCGTAAGCGGGGAAGTAATGGGCGTTGTCGTATGCTTTGCACACTTGGTCGACAGCCAACAGCAAAGCCGCTTTGCTGAGTTGGTTCTCGTGCAGACCGTCCTTCAAATGACGTAGGGGAGAAACGGTGAAGATGAAGTGCTTGTCGGGATGCTGCTTCACGGTTTCGGAAAGGTATTGAGCAGACTGCTCCACTGAGAAGAATAGCCTTTCAAATTGTGAGGCGGGTAGTTTGTGGCAGTTGGAGACCACCTGGGTGGCTTCGTTGGGATTGCCATGATGAGCGGTGCGGAATACCCACGAGGTGCCTAAGCTGATGACGACCCAGTTGGATTGAAGGAAATGCCGCTGGGCTTTCGCAAGATGGGTGTTCGCCTTTTCGAGGAGGGATTCTTCGGTGGGGCACCAGAAGTCGGTGTTGTGGCTGAAGGTGCAGTAGTAGCCTTCGCCTACCGCAATAACCTCGTCGTGGGTGAAAGGCTTGCCGCTTTGCAGTCGCTCCATAGATTGGGCGATGCTGGCGGGGTTGTATAAAACGCCAAAGGGGTTCACCATGGCGTTGAAGCCCAAGCCCTTGCAGAGGCTTCCCACCTCGTCGGCAAAGCAAGAGCCTAAGAAGAGCAGGCCGTCGCCGTAGTGGACGGTCTGCTCTAGTGGCTTGATTTTTATTTGTGTGCTGAATAGCATCGCTTTTGCCCCTTCGGGGCGTTATTACTTGTTGGCTATCAAATACCGCTCCACCTCGATGCCAGCCATAGCGCCTGTGCCGGCAGCCACGATGGCCTGGCGGTAGGTGCGGTCCTGACAGTCGCCGCAGGCGAAGATGCCCTCCACGTTGGTGGCTGTCGACTTGGGCTTGGTGATGATGTAGCCTTCCTCGTCCATATCGAGGATGCCTTTGAAAGGCTCGGTGTTGGGTGTGTGACCGATAGCTTCAAAGAAGCCGTCCACATAGATGGTGCGCTCTTCTTTGGTGTCGCTGTGATAGAGTACAGCGCCTTTCAGCTTCTTCATGAAACCTTGCTGCTCGCCAAAGAGCTCTTTGGTCTGGTGTTTCCAGAGCACTTCGATGTTGGGCGTGTTGAGCACCCTGTGCTGCATCGCTTTGGAGGCACGAAGCACATCACGGCGGACGATGAGGTACACCTTGTTGCAGAGCTTAGCGAGATAGGTGGCGTCTTCGCAGGCGGTATCGCCGCCGCCCACAACGGCCACGTCCTTACCTTTATAGAAGAAGCCGTCGCAGGTGGCACAGGCTGATACGCCGCCGCCCTTGAACTCTTCCTCAGTCGGCAGACCGAGGTAACGGGCAGAAGCTCCGGTAGAGACGATGATGCTGTCGGCCAGCAGCTCGCCGTCGTATTCCGTCGTCACCTTGAAGGGACGCTGGCTGACGTCGATAGCGGTGACCTCGCCCTCGCGAATCTCAGCCCCGAAGCGGAGGGCCTGCTGACGGATGTCTTCCATCATTTCAGGACCGTTGATGCCCTTGGGATAGCCCGGGAAATTCTCGATTTCGGTGGTTTGGGTGAGCTGCCCACCGGGTTGCATGCCCTCGTAGACCACAGTTTTCACGTCGGCACGGCAGGTGTAGATGGCTGCGGTATAGCCCGCAGGACCTGAGCCAATTATCAAACATTCAATATGTTCCATAGTGTTCAATTAGGAGTTAGGAGTAATGAGTTTATAGATATTTTGTGGCAAAGATAAAAATTTTCATCGAAAGTGAGTGTCAATTCAAAAAACATTCGTACTTTTGCAGCCGCTAAGGCAATCGGGGTGTGGTGCAGTTGGCTAGCATTCTTGCATGGGGTGCAAGCGGTCGCCCGTTCGAGTCGGGCCACTCCGACAAAAAAGCAGTTGAGCAATCGACTGCTTTTTTTTGTTTTTATTCCTATTTTTCAGCGACTTACGAGATATTTGATTAAAAACACAATAAAATAACTAACTTTTTAGTTATATATTCAAATTATTCTCTATATTTGCAGCGTCAAAACGATTTGAATAATGATAAAGTCGAAATACATAATAGCTGTCCTGATTGGTTTTGTGGTATTTACCTCATGCGCCACAAGGCGTCATTACGACTATACAACGGAATATCTCGACTTCTATAGCTGTAACCTTGACCGTATACCCGATAGCATCAAGTATTATAAAGGTCTTAAAAGGCTCTGTTTGGAGAGGAACCGCATCAAGCATGTCCCCAGATGGATTACGGAACTGGACAGTTTGGAGGAAATCAACCTAAACTTCAACCAGCTGAAGCTTCGTCCGTCGGATATTCGGCATCTCTCAAAAGCCAAGCAAGTCCTCATCGGCGGCAATGGTCTTGAGAAACTACCCAAAAACATCGGCCAGCTGCGTTGCGAGAGTCTTAATATCGGCAAAAACAATCTACACGCTTTGCCTCAATCATTCGCCAACCTGACACAACTCAAGAGCCTGATTTTCTATGAGAATGATTTCGAGGAAATTCCCGAAGTGCTGGCAAATTTCAGGCATTTGAGACATCTCGATTTCTACAAGAACAATCTGTCTGAAATCCCTGACTTTGTGGGTAATATGGACAGCTTGAAGCAACTGTTCCTGTCGTTCAACCACATCAAGGTCATCCCCGACACCCTGCGCAACCTGAAACAGCTGAAATATTTCTACATCCATCACAACGACCTGCATTTCTTGCCCGAATGGATTGCCGAGATGGATTCGATAGAACGGTTTGGCGTAAGCCACAATCACCTGCTGGAATTGCCCGACCTTTCGAAGATGAAATCGCTGAGGGATTTCGACTGCGAGCATAATCTGCTGGAGCGTTTCCCTTGGGAGCTTGCCGAGAAGCCCGGTATGGAAATGCTCATTTTGCGGGAGAATGATTTCGGTTTGTCAAATGAAGACAAAAAGCGTCTTCGTGAACTGCGCGAGACGATTAATATAGTGTATTGAAAACAATAAAAACGTTGAATATGAAAGAATTGACCAAAGGAGAAGAACAAGTGATGCAAGTCATCTGGAGCATCAAGCAGGGTTTTGCCAACGAGATTATGGCAGCCTTCCCCGAGCCCAAACCGGCCTACAATACGGTGCTGACTGTCATCAAGATATTGGAGAACAAGGGTTTCGTGAAGCATGAGACCTTCTGTCGCGCCAACCGCTATACGCCAGCCATCAGCAAGGAGGAGTACTCGCAGCACTACCTTGGTAGCGTGGTGGAGCGTTATTTCAACAACTCGTATCTCGACCTCGTTTCGGCCTTTGCCAAAAAGGAAAACTTCAGCCTCGAAGAGCTGGAAGCCCTAAAAAAGGTCATTGACGAAGCCATAACCGAAGAAAGGAAATAAGCCATGAACGCACAACAACTCATCATCAACCAACTGATCCCCGTCACTACAGGCATCATCGTGCTGTGGTTGGCCTATCGAGTGCTGTTCAATAACAGCAACCGCCTGCGCTTCAACCGTATCTTCCTCTTGACGGCGCTGATGTTCTCGTTGGCGCTGCCCTTCATCGGGATGCAGATGGGGCAAAGCTCACCGCAAATGGTGAATTTGAAGCAAGACCTGTTTGGCGGCGTATTCCTCAACGAAATTACCGTCACACCAGAAGGACAAACGGCGCTGCTTGAGGCCGAAACGACCTTAGAAACGGCTTCACAACCTCGTATCCAGCTGGGTGTCTGGCAGGTTGTAGGCGGTGTTTATATTATAGGTGTAGCGGTAATGTTGCTCCTCTTCCTCGTCAAGGTGGGGAGACTCGTGGTGCTCATCGTCCGCTCACCAAAAGAAAAGCGTGAAGGCTACACGGCTGTGTTTACAGGAAATAATCAAGGCTCTTTCTCCTTCTTCCGCTATGCCTTCTTCCCCGATGAAAGCGTTGCACCCGACATCGTAAGGCACGAACAGAGCCATATCGCCCACGGCCATTCATGGGACATCCTCTTTGCCGAAGTGATGATTATCCTGCAATGGTTCAATCCCTTCATCTACAAGTACAAGAAGGAGTTGCAGAGCCTTCACGAATACCAAGCCGACCGCGACGTGGTGGCCACCGGTATTGACAAAAAAGACTACATGATGCTGATCCTACAGCAGTGCACGGCTGCGGACTTCAGCGGCATTAGCAATAATTTCAGTTTAATCCTTACCAAAAAAAGAATCAAGATGATTACAAGAAACGAAAAGGCCAAGGGCCTCTGGTGGAGGCTCTTGGCGACATTGCCCGTGCTGGCCGTCCTGCTGATTGCCAACACGAAAGTGACGGCTCAGGAACAACAGCCCGAGAAAAAACAAATTAATGTCGAAATCGGACAATTCGAAATCTTTGACGATTTCGGCAACCCGATGAATCTGACGGATACCATCATCTACAACGAAGATGGTTCTTACATCCAGTTTAAGACTACCGAGGCTCCCGACCCGATTACAGGCGAGATGCGCAACAAAATCACGGCCACTTGCTGCAATGCCGACGGAACGCCCAACGAGAACATCAAGTTCACCCTCAGCGAGATAGAGAAACACGGCGACACGATGCTGTATAGCGTTGAGCCTTTCAGCATCTCTTCTGACAACTTCAAACTCAACATCCAAACGACGGAAGAAAACCCCGCTTGGGCTTTGGAAAACAAGAACGACACCATCTATGACATCGTCGACCAGATGCCCAAGTTCCCTGGTGGCGAAACAGCCATGATGGAGTTTATCGCCAAAAACGTCAAATATCCACAGAAAGCTAAGGATGAAGGCGTTCAAGGTCGCGTATTCATACAGTTTGTCGTTGAGAAAGACGGCAGCATCGGAGAAGTGAAACTGCTACGTGGCATCGGAGGCGGTTGCGACGAGGAGGGTATTCGTGTGGTGAAGTCAATGCCGAAATGGACCCCTGGACAACAGGCTGGAAAATCCGTCCGTGTACATTACACCTTGCCTATCTTCTTCAAGTTGACCGAGGATCAGACCAAGAAATTCGACAACACCTCGGACATGAAGCCCGACAATAACGGCGTCTATAGAATTGTGGAGGAAATGCCGCGATTCCCTGGTGACGACAAAGCCTTGATGGAATATATCCAGAAAAATCTGATCATGCCCGAGAAATATAAAGGCAGTACGGATGAAAACCCTAAATTGGCCGAATACCGTACTTTTGTCCAGTTTGTGGTCAACGAAGACGGCTCAATTTCAGATATCCAGTTGCTCAGGAAGTCTGCCGAGTTCAAAGATTTGGATGAAGAGGCTATCCGCGTGGTGAAGTCCATGCCAAAATGGAATCCTGGCAAGATGGGCGGCAAGCCTGTAAAGGTTTATTTTAACCTTCCTATTGTATTCAAATTCAAGAAATAATTCAGTTTGTAGGGCTGTCGCAGTGACAGCCCTACAAGCCTAAATAATTAGTTGTTCCCACCGGATTTTCGGTACATACTGCACGCCGTCGTTGTCGCGATAATACGCCAATTTGTCGCCCGCATCGACGGCTTGCAGTTTTATTCTCTCTGCGCCTTTGCCGATGGCGAGGATGAGCAGCGGCTCGTAAGGCAGCTGGAACGCCTCAGTTATTTTCGCCTTGTTGAAAGCGCCAATCATAATGCCGTTCAAGCCCATCTCGGTGGCTTTTAGCAGCATGCTCTGTGCGGCAATGCCGAGGTCGATGTCAACGAACTTGTTCTCGGGAATGGTGCTGCAGATGATGATGAAGGCCTCTGGCTCGGTACCAGGGAAGGGGAGATGTAGCTCGGGCAGCAGGCCGCCCAGTTTCATGTTCTGCACGATGACGTCGGCTCCCGTCTCTTTGGTCACCAGCTTGAAGCGAAGCACCTGCTGGTTCTTTGCGGAGGCGATTTTGGTGTTTACCGCCACGATGCGTTCCAGCATCTCACGTTTTACGACAAAGTCCTTTTGATAGCCCCGATAACTGCGGTTTTTTTCCATCAGGGTTTCGATGGGGGTATGTTTGACCACCGTCTTCTTGGCTCCCGGGCCGAAGACTTCCTCATAACGTTTTTCCAAATATCCGTCTGCCATAGTATTATCAGATTAAAACGTAAAAATTGAAAAAAATGTTCTAAAAATCGCAGCGAAATTACACACTTTTTTCATACTTTTGCGAACTAATTTCGCAACCTCCGAAAAGACGATGCGGAGTTTTTATAAATAATTGAAAATGAAGCCCATAAAAATATTATATTTCATCATTTCCATTATTATTATCCTGGTGGCAGGATGGTATTTCTTTCCCGCTGAGGGCGTCAAGGCCGGCAATGTCGACCTGCGCTATCCCTCCTACGCTGAGAGCCAAAAGAGCGAGGAAAAAGAGGTGGACGTTGACGCCGTACTCACCAGGGTGAGTCAGAGTTTCGAGATGACTTGCTCCATGTCGATGTACGACAGTCTGAGCTTTTTCCGCGACTATCTGACGCAGAACCCCAATCGCATTTATCTGCCCAATAACGACTATACCTATTTCGACACCCTGTTTGAATTGTTTGAGCAGGCCAAGAGTCAAGGGCATACCTACCGTGTGATGCACTATGGCGACTCGCAGATTGAGATGGACCGCATCTCGTCGGTGTTGCGCCAGAAGCTTCAGGAGCTCTTTGGTGGCTCGGGACCCAACATGATTCCCGCTATCCAGACCGTCCCCACCATCTCGGTGAAGCAACGCAGCACCGACCTGCAACGCTATACCCTTTACGGCGATTCAAGCACACGTCGTGCCAAGCACAATCGCTACGGTGTGATGTCGCAGTTCTGTCAGGTGGCGGGCGAAGGCACCATCTCCTTTATGCAGACCTCGCATTCGCAGGCCTTCGACAACGCCAAGGAAATCTCCACCGTCTCGGTGCTGTTGGGACACAACAGCAAGGGCTTCAAGGCTACTTTGAATTGCGACAAGATGAAATTACAGCCCAAGGTGCTTGCAGCCAACAATGGTGTGCAGCTTATCACTTGGGACCTGCCCCATAACGTGCGTCAGGGTACCATCACCTTTAAAGGCAATGCCGAGATTTATGCTGTGTTGTTGGACGGCGAACCGGGTGTGGCCATCGATAACGTAGCCCTTCGTGGTTGCACAGGCACCATCTTCTCCCGCATCGATGAGAAGGTCATGAGCCAATCCTTCGAGCTGCTCGACACACGCCTGATTGTCCTTCAGTTTGGCGGTAACAGGATGCCCAGCATCACTTCACCTAAAAGTATCTCCACCTACCTCGTCGCTTTGGAGAAGCAGATTGACTATATGAAGCGCGTCGCCCCCAAGGCTACGCTGCTCTTCATCGGCCCTGCCGACATGAGCAAACGCTACAACGGCAAGTTGGGCACCTGGAAGGGTTTGCCTGAGCTGAATGACTCCCTGCGCTCGATGGCCCTGCGTAACAACGTGGCCTATTGGGATATGTTCAACGTGATGGGAGGTGAGGGCTCGATGGTGCAATGGGTGAAACATAACCCGGCATTGGCGGGTCCCGACTATATTCATTTCACCTTCACAGGCGCTCAGGCCATCGGCAGCGATTTGGCCAAGTCGTTCACCACTTACTATGACTTCTACAAGCTGCGTCAGCATGTGCCCAGTCAGGAGGTCATCAACTTTGTGAACCGTAGCACTGAAGACGATTTGAAACATACCCCTTATTGGATGTTAATGCCCAGCTACCAACCCTACAAAGAATATTGGAAATGAGAAGGCTGGTGATGTTGTGTGGTTTGGCCTTGTTTTGCCTCTGGCTCATGGGGCAAGAGGCCATCATGCCACGTCAGCTGCCCGACTATGAATTCATTCATTTCGAGAAAAACCACCTCCTGTATCCCTCGGACGAAAGCGCTGCTATGGAGCGTTTCTTCAGCAAGCTGGACTCGGTAGTCGACCTTGGGCAGGGCAATGTCAGCATCCTCCATATCGGAGGCTCGCATGTGCAGGCCGGTGCCTTCACCCAGCAGTTTCGCGACGACCTGCTCAACATCGGTGACGACCTGATGGGTGGTCCCTATTTCCTTTTCCCCTTCACGGCAGGTGGCACCAACAACCCCTCGCATTATGTGGTTCATGCTACGGGCGATTGGCGCTATTGCCGCAATGCCGTGCAGCGCGACGAGGACAAGCGTATGGGTCTTGCAGGTGCTGCCCTCACCACGAATGACTCGACTGCCACCATACAAATCGTCACCCGCGAACGCTATCCCTCGGAGATGCCGCCTTACTACACCTTCAACAAGGTATCGCTACTTGGCTTCTCAGAAACCGATAACGTCGTCCCGGCCATCAGCTTCCAGGGCGACACCCTGCACTGCGATTGCAACTATATCTATAACGACACGGCAGTCCTCTATACCTTCATGCTGCCTGTCTACACCGACTCAATCTGCATCCTGTTTGACTCCGTTCCAGGTGAGTTTACCCTGACAGGCGTGTTGCTCGAGGACGGCAGACCTGGTATCAACGTCCACGGTGTGGGTGTCAACGGCGCCAGCGTGGCTTCCTATTTGCGTTGCGACGACTTTGAGCGCGACCTGGCCCTCATCCGTCCCGACCTGGTTGTTTTCGGCATTGGCATCAACGATGCCCTCAACAGCGACTTCAAGCCGGAGGACTTCAAAAGCAATTATCGCGAACTGATAGCCCTCGTCCAGAATGTCAACCCTGACTGCGCCTTGCTCTTCGTCACCAACAACGACAGCTACAAAAAGCGTCGCGTCAAGCGGAGAACCGTCTATGAGGCCAACCCCAACGGCAAGGTGGCTGAGCGGGCGTTTATGGAACTCGGTGACGAGTATCACGCTGCCGTGTGGGACCAGTTTGCCATCATGGGCGGATTCAAGTCGATGCGTAAATGGGAGAAGGAAAAGCTGGCGCGTCGCGACAAGGTGCATTTCACCCGTGAGGGCTACACCCTGATGGGCGACCTGCTTTACAACGCATTGATAGAACAATATATAGAACACCGAAGTCAACAAGAAGCATTGAGATGACCAACCTTTCAGACATAGCACTGGATTTCTTCCGCAACTTGTTCTCGTTCGACAAGGCCCACCCCCTGTTGTTCACGCAGTTCTACTTCTGGGCCTTCTTTGCCATCGTGTTCGCTTTCTTCACGATGTTCCGCAACAAACCTCTGCTGCGCAACACCTACCTCTTCTTTGTCAGCCTCTTCTTCTATTATAAGACCAGCGGACTCTTCACCCTCATATTGGTCTTCATCACACTATACAACTTCTTTGCAGCCAAGTGGATGCACAAGCGAAAGAAAGAGGGGAGCCGCAACATCGTGCTTGCCGTCAGCGTCTGTGTCAACCTCTCGCTGCTCTTCTATTTCAAGTACGCCTATTTCTTTACCGATGTGGTCAACAGCCTCCTTGGAACGGATTTCCGAGTGTTTGACGTATTCTCGTGGATAGGCAACGAAATCGTTGGGGATAACCGTTTCAGCGTCGATGTCATCCTGCTGCCGGTAGGTATCTCGTTCTATACCTTCCAGGCCATCAGCTACATCATGGACGTCTATCGTAAGCGCATCGAGCCAGTATACAATATCTTCGACTTCGGCTTCTATGTCAGCTTCTTCCCGCAGTTGGTGGCCGGTCCCATTGTGAGAGCCAATGAGTTCATCCCGCAGCTCCACAAGAAGTATTTCCTTGGGCGAAAGCAGTTCGGCATCGCCGTGTTCTGGATTATGAACGGTTTGGTGAAGAAGATTGTGCTGAGCGACTATATCGCCGTCAACTTCATCGACCGTGTGTTTGCCAACCCCTTGCTGTACACCGGCTTTGAGAACCTATCGGCCCTCTTCGGCTATTCCCTGCAGGTCTATGCCGACTTCTCGGGTTATACCGACATCGCCATCGGTGTGGCCATGCTGATGGGTTTCTATCTGCCGAAGAACTTCAACTCGCCCTATAAGGCCAAGAGTCCTGCTGAGTTCTGGAAACGCTGGCACATCTCGCTGTCGCGTTGGCTGCAGGACTACCTCTATATCCCCTTGGGCGGCAACCGCAACGCCACTTTCGGCTCGTTCTGCATCATCATTATGATTGCCGCCATCGCCATCTTCCTGTCGGGTAGCTGGTGGGTGGCAGCTGGTGTGGGACTCACCGCCATCATCTTGGCGCTTGTGGCCTACTTCAAGCCTGAGAAACGCAAGAAGATTACCACCGAGATCAACCGTATGGACACCATGCTGTTGGGAGGTCTGTGGCACGGTGCCTCGTGGAACTTCATGATTTGGGGTGGACTGAACGGCATCGGTATGGTGTTTCACCGTTTCTGGGAAGACTGGACCATCTATGGGCGCACGCTCTTCATCCTCGCCGTCACCTTCGCCCTTCGGGTGCTGTGTGTCTTCTATTCACTGCCCGTGTTCCACATGCTGTTTGGCTGGTGCCTCTTCATTCTGGCCGGCAACATGATACGGATGCTCTACAACCTCTTCGGAGGCAAGCGAGACTGGCATTGGCTGCAAGAAGCTTGGGCGGTTTTCAACACCTTCACCTTTATTACCTTCACCCGACTCTTCTTCCGTAGCGGCTCGAACCTTGACCCAGCCCAAGCCAACGAGACGGCTTGGAACACCGCCAAGAATATGGTCAATCAGATTGGTGGCCATTGGCGCTTGGAGCAGATTCCCGAGATTGTCTCTTACTACCACAATGTCTTCATCCTCATCGTTCTCGGTATGATTATCCACTGGTTGCCCGAGAATTTCAAGCGTCGCTACCGTCTGTGGTTCGCCAAGATGCCCCTACCGCTGATGGTTATTGTCTGCGCCATCCTCGTCTTCATCATCTACCAGTTCATCACCGCCGACCTGCAGGCGTTCATCTACTTCCAGTTCTGAGGTGTTCCCAACCCCTAAGCCAAATAAATGACGTTACACATGCAAAACCATAAAATCCTCTTTATCTGTCACGGGAACATTTGCCGCAGTCCGATGGCGGAGTTTGTGATGAAAAGGCTGGTCGACGAAGCCGGATTGAGCACTCAGTTTGAAATCGCCTCTGCCGCCACCTCGACGGAGGAAATCGGCAACCCTGTCTATCCCCCAGCGCGACGCAAACTGGCCGAACACGGTATAGGCTGTGAGGGTAAGACCGCGCGGCAGATAACGCGACGGGATTATGCTTATTACGATTGCATCGTCGCTATGGACCGCAACAACCTCCGTAACCTGAGACGGATGTTGGGCGACGACACCGAACACAAAATCAGCCTCCTGATGGACTATACCCACCGTCCAGGCGATGTGGCCGACCCATGGTACACAGGCGACTTTGAGGCCACCTGGCAGGATGTCTCGGAAGGATGCAAAGGGTTGCTGGAATACCTTACCACGAAACGTTAAGACTTCATAAACGGCTCCATCACCCGATGGAAGATGCCGTTCATGTAGGCCAAAGCCATTCCGTAGTTGCTGATGGGGATGCCTTGGTGGACAAAGAGATTTGTGCGGTTGAGCAGCTGTTTCCTCGTGCTCATGCAGCCTCCACATTGAATGGCCATCGCGTATCGCTCGGGATGTTCGATGGGAGCCAGTCCGGCAACATACTCGAAATGGATGTCCTTGCCCGTATATTTCAGTATCATACGGGGCAGTTTGACGCGACCGATGTCTTCGCAGGTGCTGTGATGGGTACACGACTCTAACAGCAGCACGGTGTCGCCGTCCTTCAGCTGCGAGAGGTAAGATGTACCTTTCATATAGTTGTCGAAATCGCCACGCAATCTGGCCATTACGATGCTGAAACTGGTCAACGGTATCGTTGGGGGAACGATTTTGGCTACATAACCGAACACCTGGCTGTCGGTGACGATTAGGGCTGGCTGGGGCATCGTGTCGAGATACTGTTGCAGGTGGGTCTCTTTCAGCACCACACAGATGCACTCGTTGTCCAGCACATCGCGGATGGCCATCACCTGAGGCAGGATAAGACGCCCCTCGGGGGCTTCTGAGTCGACGGGGCAGACCAATACGACCACCTCGTTCGGCTGGATGATACCTCCCAACAACGACACCTTTTGATAGGCGCTCTCAGGGATGGTTTTCTTGATGAGGGTGACGAGGGGAGCGATGTCGTCGCCTTGCGCCACGCTGAAGTCTAAGGTTTCTATGCCGTAGTCCTGACGGAGGGTTTCAAACAATTTCCCGTCCAAAGGCATGAGGTCGGACTTGTTGTGGACGATGAGGAAAGGCACCGCCAGGTCTTTCATGCGTTGGATGAGGTTCTTCTCTGGTTCACCGAAACGGTTTTCGGTGATAACCAAGATGGCGCAGTCGATTTCATTCAAGGCTTTCAGCGTCTTGTCTACCCGCTGTTGTCCCAGCTCACCCACATCATCGATACCAGCCGTGTCAATCAATACACAAGGGCCGATGCCGATGATTTCGATGCTTTTCTTCACAGGGTCGGTGGTGGTGCCGGCAATGTCGCTCACGATGGCGATAGGCTGACCAGTGAGTCGGTTGATGAGACTGCTCTTGCCGCAGTTTCTGCGACCGAAGAGGCCGATATGGGGATTAAGGTCTTTGGCCATTACTTCCAAGTGTTATAAGGGTGTATCAACAGATGCGAGTTATAGTAGCGCGGGTCTTCGGAGACCTCTTGACCCAACCAGGCGGGGCGGTCGAAGGGCTCGTCTTCCGACGACAGCTCTATTTCAGCTACAACTAAGCCTTCGTTGGCGCCATGAAATTCGTCCACCTCCCAGGTATGGTGTCCGTCGGTGTTATGCACCAGATGGCGGGTCTTCTCGACGAGTCCACCTCCAGCCAGGGACAGCAGGGCTTCGGCTTCATCACGGGTGATTTCCTTCTCCCATTCGAAGCGTGAGAGGCCGTTGACGCTGCGTTTGCCTTTGATGGTGATATAGCCTTTGTCGCCGCGAACCCTGGCACGTACCGTCAGGTTGGCTCCTCCGCAGAGGTAGCCTTGTTTGATATCAGTCGATTCGTATGCTTCGGACTTATAGTCGCCGGCAACCAAGAATTTCCGTTCTATTTCCTGAAACATGGGCGTTTTTCGTTTGGTGCTGTTGTTATTCAAAGTTTGAGGTGAAGCTGAATTGGGTGACATCGAATAGTCCTTTGTCGCTGATTTTCAGTTCGGGGATGACCAATAGGGCCATGAAAGCCAGTGTCATGAAAGGGGCATACAGCTTCGAGCCTAAGCGTTTGGCCAAGGCGTTGGCATTCTGGTATGCCTGTGCCACTAGGTAGCCGTCTTCGTTGCTCATCAGTCCGGCTACGGGCAGGGGTACCGCCACCATCTCGGTGCTGCAATAGGCTGCCACGCCTCCGGTGTGCTCTATCAGCAGGTTGACGGCATGAAGGATGTCATTGTCGGTGACACCAACACACACGATGTTGTGGCTATCGTGGGCCACGCTTGAGGCCAGTGCACCGCGCTTGAGGCCGAAGCCTTTGATGAAACCTACAGCGGGTCGGGTGGGCTTGTAGCGGTTGACCACCACAATCTTCAGGATGTCGTCTTTCAGGTTACTCATTATGGCTCCGTTCTTCACCTTTGGCGTGGTCAAAAACGACTTGGTGAAAAGTTGCCCGTCAAAGCATCTGATGACTTTGATTCTTTTGCCGTTGTCGGGGACGATGAGGTCGGGAGCTTGTATGTATTTGGCTTTGAAGTTGTTTAGGGCTTTGGCTCTCATGTGTTTGATCATGGGCATCCCGTTTTCGGCTACCATAATGCCTTTGACGTAAGTCTGTCGGGCAACAGGTTTTGTTAGGACGTCCACCACGATAAAGTCGGCATCGTCGCCCTCTTGCAACAGTCCAACGTTGAGGTGATAGTGCCTAATGGCGTTGAGCGAGGCGGCTTTCAGCACGTCCATCACATTGTAACCTAAGGCAATGGCTCTTCTAACCAGCACATCGATATGCTCGTCGTCCAACTCGTCAGGGTGTTTGTCGTCGGAGCAGAACATCAGCATGTCGGGATGGGTAGCCATAAGGGGGATGAGAGCGTCGAAGTTACGGGCGGCACTGCCTTCGCGAATAAGGATTTTCATGCCAAGCTGGATTTTCTCCAAGGCTCCTGCCAACATGAAGCACTCATGGTCGGTGGTGATGCCTGCCTCAGCGTATTTCCGCAACTGGGAACCGGTTACCGTCGGCGCGTGTCCATCGATGGGTTTGTTGTATCGTTTGGCGGCGTCGATTTTCCGCATCAGTTCAGGGTCTTTGTTGATGACGCCTGGGTAGTTCATCACTTCCGAGAGGTAGTATATGTCGGGCGAGGCCATCAGCTCTTCCACATCGTCGGCGTTGAGGGTGCGGCCTGACGACTCAAAGGGAGTGGCAGGCACACAGCTGGGAGCCCCGAAGAAGAACTTGAAGGGCACTTTCTTGCCGTTTTCAATCATATAGTCGATGCCTTTCTTGCCCAGTACGTTGGCAATCTCGTGCGGGTCGCTGACGGTGGCTACAGTTCCGTGACATACTGCGAGACGGGCAAACTCGGAAGGCACTAGCATGGAGCTCTCGATATGCACATGGGCGTCTACGAAGCCTGGCATGATATACTGTGTGCTGTCTACAGCGTCTTTTTCTGCTATCTTGGTGATTCGTCCGTCTTCGACGGTGACGACTCCGGGATAGATTCTTGAATGGACGAGGTCGACAATCTGACCTTCGATGGTAAAGCTGTTGTTCATTTTCGTTGTCAAATATTGCGCAAAGGTAGGGAATCGGTGGAAAAAAACTGTATTTTTGCCGAAAATTCATTTAGAAATGCAACAAACTCCGTTTTATCCGGTCATCCGGCTCGGGCAGGGCAAAGACGATGCCTTGCGCCGTTTTCACCCTTGGGTGTTCTCAGGGGCTATCCATGATGCCGCCAATGGCTTGCAAGCTGGCGACACGGTTACCGTCACTGATTATAAAGGTGAAATCCTGGGTACAGGCTTCTGTGAGTCTGACAGCATCGCTGTGAAAATGCTCAGCTTCGATAACCGGAGGATTGACGAATGGTTTTTCCTTGAAAAGATAAAGCAGGCTCTTGAGGTGCGCAAACGCATGGGACTGGTGGGCAACCCCCATACCAACTGCTACCGTCTCATCCATTCGGAAGGCGACGGGCTGGCGGGTCTCATCGTCGACATCTACGGACACACTGCTGTGGTGCAGGCTCAGACTGAGGGAATGGCACTCCATCTGAAAGAGGTGGTGCGTGCCTTGAAGCTGGTGGAGGAGTTGGGACTGCAGGCCATCTACAACAAAAGCGCTGAGGCGATGCAACGCATGGGTAAGGAAGACGAGGCTTTGGCCGACGGTTACCTTTTGGGTGGAGCGATTGACGAAAAGATTATGGAGAACGACAGCCTCTATCTCCCCAACTGGGAGGAAGGGCAGAAGACGGGTTTCTTCCTCGACCAGCGTGAGAACCGCGAGTTGGTGCGCCGCCTCTCGGAAGGCCGTACCGTACTCAATGCTTTCGGTTATACAGGTGGTTTCTCGATAGCGGCTTTGAAGGGCGGTGCCCATCGTGCTGTCACCGTCGATACCTCGAAGCGGGCCCTGGCGATGGCGGAGGCCAACCTTGAGCTGAACGGCTTCTCAAAGGAAGAGAATTCCTGTGTGGTGGCCGATATGAAGGAATATGTCAACGACGTGCGCGAAGGCGCTTTCGACCTCATTATCCTCGACCCGCCCGCCTTTGCCAAACGGCATCAAGACAGACACAGAGGCTTGGGCGGTTACCGCTTCATCAACGCGGAGGCTATCAAGCGGGTGGCCAAAGGCGGACTGATTGTCACCTTCAGTTGTTCGCAAGCTGTCGACAAAGCCACGTTCCAGGGTATTGTCACTGCCGCTGCCATCGAGGCGAAGCGTAACGTGAGGATTATTGACCAGTTGTCACAGCCTGCTGACCATCCCATCAACATCTTCCATCCCGAGGGGGCTTACCTCAAGGGGCTGTTGCTCTACGTGGAATAAAAAAAACGGGCTGAATCACTCAGCCCGTTTTTTTGTGTTTATTTGTCGTTGAGCATCGACCCGTGTTTGTGGGGTCTCACCATCTTGCTTCTCGCTGCTTCTTTCGAAGTTGAGTTGGAGAGGCGTTTCAGATAGGCGTGCTCGGCAGTGTAGGTTTCGTATAAGTTTTCGTAGTCGAATGAACTGTCGGTCTGGTTATAGATTTTCATTCTGAAGGTACGCGTATAGGTGTAGGGATAGGTGTACTTCATCTCACAATAAAGTGCCGAGACCTTCTTGTCGTAAGAGAAGGTGAACGGAGTTACCAGGACTGTATCAGGGTTGAAGATGTACGAGTCGTATGACTCAGTTTCATCGCTCCAGATCCATACGGTGTCGACGGCGCTGTCGCGCATTTCGCCAGTTTGGTCATTGCGGAAGATGAGCTGGATGCCGTTGTTTGTGTCTTCAGGCGAGTAGACGTAGGTCTCAACGGTGGCGGCGATGGGGTTGCCAGCATAGTCGATGTTGTAGTAGTCAATCTTTTCGACACCCCAGGTGCCTACGAAATACTTGTAGTCTTTGTTGCACGAGGCAAACAGGATGGCGCAGAAAGCGCACAAGGTAATCAAACTTAGTTTTTTCATTGTTATTACTGTTTGTTGTTAATCGATTCGTTTTAAGTAGAAGCGTTCAAAGAACGGGACGGGCTCCGAGAAATGGTTGGTCCACGAGGCCTGGATGCTGGTCGGGGTGATGTCCTCGATATTCATGTCGGCACTGGTGGCGTCAGAGAATAACGAGATAATCCACGAAGTATTATAGATGGTGAGAATTTGGGTTTTGGCATCGTAGTCGAAGTTGCAGTCAAACTGCTTGATGAGGGCGGGACTGTCGTTGAGCAGCAGCCGTCCCGAGCCGTCGGCTTTGAAGTAGATCTCGTAGCCGCGACCTGTGTTCACCTCATATTGCAGGGTGTCCCATTGCTCCAATCCAGTGCTGTCGGTGCGGCAGCTGACATACTGCTCGCAGCCCCAATGACCCACTAAGGGGCAGTCGGCATACTTCTCCTTCTTGCAGCACGAGGTGAGGGTGGCAAGCAGGATCATGAAGCCCACGATTCCGATTCTGAGTTTGTTTTTCATAATGAAAGAGTTTGCAAAAATAGGAAATCTTTGAATCAACGGAATCAATTCTTCAAATATCGCGCCAATTTTTCTATCTTTGCTGCCCGATTTACTTGAAAATGAAGAACAGGCTCCTTCTGATATGGCTGATGTTTGTGCTTGCGGTTGTGGCAAAAGCCCAGGACACGCTGACGGTGATGCAGTACAACCTGTTGTATTATGGCAATTACAATAGCGGTTTCGCAGAATGCTACGAGACTAACAACAATACACAGTACAAGGACGAATGTATCCGCACGATAGTAGGCTATGTAAAGCCCGATATCCTGACCGTCTGCGAGTTTGGAGCCTCCCAACAGCTGCTGACAGACTTCATGCGCCACAACCTTAATATTAATGGGGCCGACTACTGGAAGTCCGACAATATCATCAACTATGCCAGCAGCAACATCATCAACCACATCTTCTACGACTCTCGAAAGATGGAGCTGAAGCGACATGTAGCGATTCAAACCTCCCCGAGAGACACCGATGTCTACGAGATGTATATGAAGACAGCAAGTCTTGCGCAGGGCGACACCATCCGTTTGGTTTGCATCGTGGTGCATCCCAAAGCGGGACAGGGTTACGAGGCCTCGCGCCGCGCCTTGATGCAAAGGGCTATGGATTATGTCAACCAGCATTATCCCACCGAAAATGTGCTGATTATGGGTGACTTCAATATATACGGAGCCAGCGAGAGTAGTTATCGCCTGTTGACACAGACCTATCCCAACACAGACATCTGCTTCGTCGACCCCGTGTATCGCATTGGGGGAGTAGGGGAGTGGAGCAACAACAGCCAGTTTGCCAAGTTTCACACCCAATCAACGCACGGCTATTCCGATGAGTGCTATGCCAGCGGCGGTTTGGACGACCGCTTCGACTTTATCCTGATGGCCGACGAGATAGCCTTCAACTTCAACCACCTCCACTACCTTCCGGACTCCTATACTGCCGTGGGCAACGACGGTAACCACTTCAACATGAGTGTCGACCAAAACTATAATGCAGCAGTGCCACCTCAGGTGGCGGATGCCTTGTTTGATGCCTCCGATCATCTGCCAGTGACGATGAAAATCGTGGTGGACACCCATCTTGGGGTAGGGGATAATGAACTGTACGCGCTTCAGGCCAGCATAGCCCCCAATCCTGCTACGGAAGAGGCTGCGGTTTCGTTTCATAACCCGAAAGCGGGGAGGGTGACGTTTGAGGTTTTTTCGTTGCAGGGACAGAGGATGTTGGCGGAGACCGAGGTGCTTGGTGAAGGAGAGCAAAGCCATGAACTATCGCTTGGCGGATTGGCCAAGGGGTTTTATATACTAAGGATTGAATCAGAAGAGAGGGCTATGGCCACCATTAAACTGTTGAAACAATAAATACGAGATATGGAAGAAATAACCGCGTTTTTAGAGAATATACTTCACAACAACAACCGTCCGTGGTTTCAGGAGCATAAGAAAGAATACCAGAAGGCGCAAGCGGCCTTCAACGCCCTTGCCGAGCAGATTATCACTGGTGTGCAGAAGTTTGATGACAACTGCAAGGGTCTGACGCTGAAGGACTGCACCTACCGCTTCTATCGCGACACTCGCTTCTCGCCCGACAAGCGGCCCTATAAGACCCACTTTGGTGTCTTCGTCTGTCCCGAAGGCAAGAAGTCGATGCTGGCAGGCTACTACTTCCACGTGGAGGCCAAGGAGTCGGAGTATTTGGGACACAATATGCTGTGTACGGGAATGTATATGCCTGATAACACGATGCTGAAGACCATACGCGACGAAATCCTCTTTAACGGAGAGCCACTCGTGGAGAGTATCGCGAAGGCGAAAAGCTTCACCCTCGACACAGGAAACGCCATGAAGCGCGTACCCAACGGCTATCCCAAGGAACACCCCTATGCCGACCTCTTCAGGCAGCGCGACTGGCTCTTGGTGCAGGACATAGACGAGCATCGCCTCTATGACCCCCATCTCGTTGACTGGGTGTTGGCCGAGTTTGAAAAGACCAAAGATTTTTGCCAATGGCTCAACCGTACCGTGAAATCTGAATAGCGTTTCGCGGAATTTTCGTACTTTTGCGCCCTTAAAATCCGGAAGGGAATGAATCAATTAGACAGAACTAAGGAATTAGAGACCAGGAGCATCAGCAGCCTGTTGTGGATGTATGCGCTGCCCTCCATCGTCAGCCAGATTATCGCATCCATCTATAATATCGTCGACCGCATATTTCTTGGACAATGTGTGGGAGCCCTCGCCATTGCGGGTTTGGCCATCACGATGCCCATCATGAACATCATCCATGCCTTTGGCTCGTTGGTGGGAGTGGGTTCATCGGCACGAATGTCGATTGTGCTGGGCAAGAAGGACTATAAATGGGCAGAGGACATCTTGGGCAACAGTATGCTGCTCACCTTCATCCTCGGTTTCCTCTTCGTTACGGGCAGCTACGTCTTTATGGACAAAATCCTGACCCTTTTCGGTGCTTCTGCAGACACTATCGCTTATGCTCGCGAGTATATGGACATCGTGTTGCCAGGTATGTTTATGACTACCGTCACCTTCAACCTGTCAGGTCTTATTCGCGCTACAGGTTATCCCACCAAGTCGATGTGGATTCTGGCGGGTGGTGCTGTTCTTAACATCATCCTTGATGCGATCTTCATCTATGCCCTTGATTGGGGTATCGGAGGTGCGGCTTGGGCCACTACTATCTCGATGACGGTATCGGGCATCGTGGCTGTCAGCCACTTCCTGAAACGCGACTCGTTCATCCGCTTCCGTCGCCATGCTTGGCAGCCCAAGCTCTACATCTTCCGCAACATCCTGCTCATCGGCATGAGTCCCTTCCTGATGAATGTGGCTGCCTCGGGTGTGGTGGCTTTGCTCAACCGGCAGCTGATCCGTTATGGCGGCGACCTTGCAGTGGGAGCCTACGGCATCGTCAATACCTTTGCAGCCTTCAGCGTGATGCTCATCCTGGGTGTCTGTCAAGGGATGCAGCCCATAGCGGGCTACAACTATGGTGCAGGCCATCCCTTGCGCCTCAAGTCGGTCTATACGCTTACGCTCAAAGTCAATGTGCTGATTGGCACTTTTGGCGCCTTGTTGGCACTTACCATTCCGCATATCCTGCTACGTGCCTTCACCAATGAGGAGGCGCTGATACAAATCGGCATCCCCGCGATGCGTTTCATCATGGTGATGTTCCCCTTGGTGGGTTTCACTATTACCAACTCCAATTTCTTCCAGAGTATTGACAAGCCCTGGATTGCTATCGTCACCAGCCTCTCGCGTCAGGTGCTCTTCCTGGCTCCGATGATTTATGTCATCCCAACGATTTTTGTCAACGCTGGCGGCGATGGCCTCACAGGCGTATGGGCTTCTATGACGATCTCCGACGTTTTGGGTGCTGCTTTGGCCTTCTTCTTGATGCTGTCGCAACGGCACGTCTTTCAACCCGACGCATCTCAAAATGCAAACAAGTAAAGCCACCGTATCCCCAACCAATACGCATATCATCGACTCCTGTCAAGTTAGAAGTAAGGAGGAGATGAGAGAATACCTGCAGCAATTGCGCGAGGACAACGGCCCCGAGGCAGCGGTCAGCCAGCGAGATATGGAGTCGCAGGTGCGCGAATGGAGGTCACACAATTTCTTCTATAGGATGCATGTGTTTCGCAGCCGCACCAAGGATGTCGACTTGGAGCTGAAGCAGACTTGGTGGCGCGAGCTGTTTTGTCGGGTGATGGATTTCGTTTATTTTTGGTGAAAGACCTTTCGGTACAAAAGATTGGTCAAGCCCGCAATGAGGGGCTGCAGCGGGGATTACTTCGCAATGACGATGCCCAGCTCTTTGTTGAGCTGCATACGGATGTTGTCGAGGTCTTTTTTGCGTTTGAGCAGGATGAGTTGGTCGGCTATATCTTCCGTCGTTTTCAGTTCCTCTTCGATGGCCTTGCGTCGCTGCTCGATGATGAGGTCTTTGTAGCGGTAGATGGACGATATCACCGTGGCCCTCAGCATGTCCTCCTCTTGCTTGACGAAAATGCCGTATTTCTCCCATTGGTCGAGCTTGTAAGGCGACGAGAGGAGGTCGGCAGCCAGTTGGGAGATGGTCTCGTCTTCGTGTGAGACGAAATATTGGTCGTCAGGGATGCGGCCCTCATCAATAGCTTGGTCGAAGATGTCGAAAATCATGCGGTTGACGTTATTGCTGAACTGAAAGCCGTCCGTTTTCAGGTCGTCCACGATGAGCTGGGCCACCGAGACTTGCTCGTACATCCTTTGTCCGTCTTCGTCCATCCGTTCTTCCGTAATCATCCGGTTGCCGTACATCAGCAGCAGCTTCACCAGCTCGCGCTCTTGATAGTAGCCGGCGGGCAGTTGGTCTTCTATGTTGTCCTCCTGCTTCTGCTGTGTCGTGGTTGTGGTGTTGGCTTCGGGTACTATGTTTTCATCCACCCCGATGGATTTCTTGAACTTGGCGCGCAGCAGCTTGTTCAGTTCGTTGGTGAGGGCTTGTTCCGACATATCCAGCAGGCGGCAGCATTCTTTCACGTAGTTGATGCGGAAGATGTTGTCGGGGACGACGGAGATGGTCTCCACGATGTCTTTGATGAGCTCGCTTCGTTTGATGGGGTCGTTTTCAGCATCTTTCAGCAGTAGCTCGGTCTTGAAGCGGATGAAGTCCTTGGCGTTATCCTTCAGATAGTTGCTGACGTATTCCACAGAATAGTCCTTGCCGAAGGTGTCGGGGTCGTGCTCAGGAGGCAGCACCACCACACGCACGTTCATACCCTCGGCCAGAATCATGTCGGTTCCGCGTAGGGCGGCGTGTATGCCTGCCGAGTCACCGTCGTAGAGCATCGTGATGTTCTTTGTGTAGCGTTTCACGAGGCGTATCTGCTCCGTTGTCAGCGAGGTGCCACTGCTGGCCACCACATTCTCGATACCAATTTGGTGCATCCGAAGGACGTCGAAATAACCTTCCACTAAGATGCACTCATCCTGCTTGGCAATGGCGCTTTTGGCGAAGTAGATGCCGTAGAGAGTCTGTTTCTTGTCGTAGATTTCCGACTCGGGTGAGTTTTGGTATTTCGGGCTTTTCTTGTCGTTGACGAGGATACGCCCTCCGAAGCCAATCACCTTACCAGTGAGGTTGTGGATGGGGAACATCACACGGCCATGATAGCGGTCGTATAGGCCGTTGTTGCCTTTGATGGACAGACCGATTTGCTCCAACAGCTCATCGCTGTAGCCGTTCTCTTTGGCATATTGGGTGAAGGCATCCCATTTGGCAGGATTGTAGCCCAGATGGAACTTCTGTATGATGGGGTCGAAGTAGCCACGTTCGCGGAAGTATTCCAGACCGATAGTCTTTCCCTCTTCGGTGTTCCACAGCGTATCAACGAAATATTTGTCGGCAAACTCGTTGATGTTGAACATCTTCTCGCGGATGCTCTGCTGCATGATTTCCTCAGCAGTCTGTTCGCGCTCCTCGATTTTGATGTTGTATTTCTTAGCCAGATAGCGCAAGGCTTCAGGATAGGTGTAATGCTCATGTTCCATGAGGAACTTGGCCGAGTCGCCTGCCTTGCCGCAGCCGAAGCACTTGAAGATGTTGCGTGCCGGATTGACGCTGAACGAGGGGGTCTTCTCGTTATGGAAAGGACAGTTGCCCCATAGGTTCGAGCCACGCTTCTTCAGCGTAACGAACTCGCCCACCACCTCTTCGATGTGGGCAGCCTGCAGGATTTGTTCCACTGTCTCTTTCGGTATCGCCATATTCGTTCTCTTAGCGCCGCAAAATTACACATTTTTCAACTACCAACTATCAACTGTAAACTGTAAACTATCAACTGTCATCAGTGTGCCTCGAGCCAATTTGCCCCTGTATTCATTTCAACGATGACTGGCACCGACAGCGGCAAGGCATTCACCATCTTGTCTTGCACCAAGGTTTTCAAGGCCTCAAGCTCATCGAGGTGGGCATCGAAGACCAATTCATCGTGGACTTGAAGGATCATCTTCGACTGCATCTGAAGACGTTCCATCTCTTCGTGGATGCCAATCATGGCGATTTTAATCATATCCGCCGAGCTACCCTGTATGGGCGCGTTGATGGCGTTGCGTTCGGCAAAGCCTCGCACCACGCTGTTTGAGCTGTTGATGTCGCGCAGATAGCGTCGACGACCTAGTATCGTCTCAGCGTAGCCCCGTTCTTTTGCAAGGGCGATGCTGCGGTTCATGTATTCCTTGATGCCGGCATACTCCTCAAAGTATTTCTTAATGATGTCAGCCGCCTCGCTGCGCGAGAGCTCCATCCTTTCAGCTAAGCCGAAGGCCGACATACCATAGATGATGCCGAAGTTGACCGCTTTGGCTCGGCTGCGCTGTTCCTTAGTGACTTGGTCCATTGGCACGTGGAACACCTTCGCGGCAGTAGCCGCATGGATGTCGTGGCCCATGTTGAAATCGTTCACCATGGCAGGGTCGCCGCTGAGGTGGGCGATGATGCGCAGCTCAATTTGGCTGTAGTCGGCAGCCAGCAGGGTATAGGCCTCGCTGCGTGGCACGAAAGCCCGACGTATCTCCCGCCCTTGGGCCGTGCGCACAGGGATGTTCTGAAGGTTAGGGTTGTTGGAACTGAGTCGTCCTGTGGCAGTCACGGCTTGGTTATAAGAGGTGTGTATCAATCCGTCTTTCGGATTGACCAATGCCGGAAGAGCGTCGAGATAGGTCGACTTCAGCTTGGTGAGCGAGCGGTAGTCCAAGATTTTCTGGATGATGGCGTGCTTGTGCAGGAGCTTCTGCAGCACCTCCTCGCCTGTGGCGTATTGTCCCGTCTTGGTCTTCTTGGCTTTCTCGTCCACATGCAGTCTCTCGAAAAGCACTTCACCTAACTGCTTGGGTGAGGCAATATTGAAAGGTGTGCCCGCCAGCGCGTAAATCTCTTCCTCAATTTTGTGGATTTCTTCTCCGAAGGCCTCGCTGATTTGTTGCAGATTCTCAGTGTCGATTTTCACCCCGTTGGCTTCCATGCGGCTCAGCACGGGCACAAGGGGCATCTCAATTTCATAAAACAGCTTCTCCACACCGTTTTCCTTCAGCAGAGGCAGCAGCTTCTCATAGAGTTGCAGCGTGATGTCGGCATCTTCGGCAGCATATTCCTTCACCAGTTCTATCGGCACCTCGCGCATCGTCTTCTGCTGACGGCCTTTGCCAATCAGGTCCTCGATGGGGATGGTGATATAGTTGAGATAGACCTCGGCAAGGTAGTCCATATTGTGGCGTTGCTCAGGCTCCAGGAGGTAATGGGCCAGCATCGTGTCGAACAGCTTGCCTTTCACGCTGATGCCGTATTGCGACAGCATGGAGAGGTCGTATTTCAAGTTCTGCCCAATCTTCAGGATGCCTTCGTCCTCAAACAAGGGGCGCAGCAGCTCCAGCTTCTTCTGACAGTCCTCACGGTTGGCAGGCATAGGCAGATACCAAGCCTCGTGCGCCTTGATGGCAAATGACAACCCCACTAACTCAGCGGAATAGACGTCGATGTTGGTGGTCTCGCTGTCAAAGACGAATTGCTTTTCTTTCATCAGCCGTTCCACCAAGGCCTTGATGTCGGTTTCGGTTTCCACCAGACGGTAGTCGTGCTTCAGTGTCTTTGCTGAGTCCTTGTCGGAGAAGGGGACGAGGTTATCTGTGGCGCCGTCTTGGTTGAAGAGGTCGAAGGTGATTTGAGTTCCTCCCGTTTCAATGGAGGGCTTCGTTTCTTGCAACGACGGGGCAGCACCTGCCTGTGTCTTCTTGTAGTCGTCCATGAAGCGTTTGGCAAAGGTCCTGAACTCCAACTCTTCAAACAAAGCCATCAGCGAGGGCAGGTCGGGTTCCTTCATGCGGAGCTCTTCCTCGTTGAACTCGACGGGAACTTCCAAGTTGATGGTAGCCAAAGCTTTCGACATCAGCCCCTGTTCCGCATAGTTGATCACATTTTCTTTCTGCTTGCCTTTCAGCTCGTCGGCGTGTGCGATGAGGTTTTCCACGCTGCCGTATTGGCTCACAAGCGCCGCTGCGGTTTTCTCACCGATGCCCGGGATGCCTGGGATATTGTCTGCCGCGTCGCCCCAAAGCCCCAAGATGTCAATAAGCTGTTTGGGCTCTTTGATGCCGTAGCGTTCGCAGACTTCCTTAGGTCCCCAAACTTGTGCCGGCTCGCTGAATTTGGCGGGTTTGTAGAGCAGTACCTTGTCGGTGACGAGTTGTCCGAAGTCCTTGTCGGGGGTCATCATATAGGTGGTGAAGCCCTCTTGTTCGGCCTTCTTCGACAGCGTCCCAATCACGTCGTCGGCCTCATAGCCCTCCACGCCGTAGATGGCGATGTTGAAAGCCTCGATGAGGCGGATGATATAAGGGATGGACTCGCGCAGGTCGTCGGGCATCTTCTCGCGGTTGGCTTTATATTCGCTGTATTCGGCCTGCCGTTGGGCGGTGCCTGCCACATCAAAAGCCACTCCGATGTGGGTGGGTTTCTCATTCTTCAGAATCTCGTAGAGCGAGTTGAGGAAGCCCATGATGGCTGAGGTATTCAGGCCTTTCGAGTTGATGCGGGGGTTCTTGTTCAAGGCAAAGAAAGCCCTGTAAATCAAAGCATAGGCATCCAGAAGGAAGAGTTTTTTCTCCATAGTGTTATTCGCTATAATAAACCAAAAGGGCGAAGATACCTATGAGCAGGGTCCAGAACACGATGAGGCGGAATACCGACAAAGGATACTTGCCACCCACCTTGCCGGTCTGTCCGTTGACCACAAACTGGTAGGTCTTGTTTTTATATTTGAACGATGAGATCCATGTAGGGACTAGCAGATACTTATAGGTGATGTTGCTGTAGGAGGTCAAGAACTTGAGCTTGTCGGTGCGGTCGGCGTTCCAACGTTTCTTGATGAACTTGGCGATATGGTCTTTCAGTCGCGAGTTGATGGTCTGCTGCGCCATTTCCCAACCTTCTTTCAGACCGATGGAGTAACGCTCGGCAACGAAACCAGCCAAAGCCTCTGGTGTGTAAGGCACCAGTTTCGAGAAGTTGAACGGCTCGCAATCTTTCACCCCTGAGCCTTCGTGACGTTTTGAGGCCACCACGGTGACATCGTCGAAAAACTCCTCATATTCGCCATGGACGCGTTTCCAATCGGTAGTGGTAGACGATCTCCCATTATCGTCTTTTTCGGTGCTGTCATACCCCGCACGGGCATTGAACTGGGAATGAGTGAGTGCATCAAAAGTCCAGTAGGGTAGATACACTCCGTTGAAAGCATCGGGCATAGCGCTTAACTTGGCTTTGCGAGGGGCGAATAGTTTCTTTTTCAGCCATTTGCTGAAGTTGGCGCTGGCTTGTTCCTTGGTAATCTCGAACAGGCACACGGCTCCAGGGGCGATGGTGTTGCTGGTGGCGGCAGGCATCACACTGGTGGAGCCGCAGAAGGGGCACACGGCAGCAGTCTCGAGGGCGTCGTAGATGCTGACGGCGCCGCATTGCTTGCATTGCACCTCTTTCTTCTGCTCGCCCCAGTTGAAGCTCTCGGTGTGCTGTGCCGACTCAAAGTCCAGCTCTTCGCCCGCTGCTGCGGTGTTGCCTATGGGCACCTCGCGGGTATAGCCGCAGTATTCGCAGTACAGCATTCCGCGTTCGGGATTGAAGGTGATGGTGGCGCCGCATTGCGGGCATTTCTTGTCGGTTTCCCGTTCGGTACGTTCCGCGAAGGGCTGAGCCTCGGGGTGGTCGTTGTAGGCGTTCATAGGCAGGGTGTTTTTTCGTGAGTTTTGTCGCTGTTTTTCACGGCAAAGGTAGCCATAATTTCGGAACGGAGCGCGAAACGGAGGAAAAAAAGAAGAGGATGACTGCTTTTTTATAAGGTTAGTACATCGCACTTCCTTGAAAACACTTCCTTAAAACTTTTCCTTGGGAACTGTTGCTGGCAAACCGTGAGCAGGATCCCCGGGTTTTCCGTCACGTTTGCAACAACGTTGCAAAAATACGAAAAATTTCTGAACCGGCAATGGTTTTGGCAAAAAAATCATTTTATGTGGTTTTTTTTATATATTTGCAGCACAAAAAAACGATGGTAGAAAGAAACCAACTGCCATTAAAACGAAACTATGATTACTGAATAATTTGAAACGCCTATGAAAAATAGTAATGAAAGAAGAGAAAAAAAAGAATGGTATTTCCCAAAACTATTCTTTACTTTGATTATCTCGTTCGCAGCAACTTATTTTGCCGGTATTGCTTTGGAAGAGCGCGAAAAGAAGAAAGCTTATGAAAAATTCTATTCATTACCGTATATCACTTTTGAAGCCGACAATACACAGGTGTTTCGATTATCGAATGAAATTTCCAATCTGGAGTATTCTGTTGGTGAAAGCGAATGGACAAAACTTGGAACGCAAAACATTGTGTTTGGTGGGAGCCGAGGCAAATTATTACTTAGAGGCACTAACAAATGGGGTACTAGTAGGCGTTACATAAATCACCATGGTGGAGAGTTTAGGATTTGGTCTACAGTCTCTTTTGCCACTGACGCACAAGTAATTTGTTCTGGTGATATACGAACGTTAATTGATTATCTGAATTATAATACAGTATCCACTAAAGAAGCTAGATTTCAAAAACTGTTTGAAAACTGCACACAATTGGTTGTTGCACCTGAACTACATGCTACAAATTTGGCAGATAAGTGTTATGAATCTATGTTCTCTGGATGTACTTCGTTAAAGACAGCCCCTGATTTGCCCGCAGACACATTGTCAGAAGAGTGCTATAAATTAATGTTTTCTGGTTGTACTTCGTTGGAAAGAATCCCTGATTTACCAGCCAAAATTCTGGCTTTTGGATGCTATGAAAAAATGTTCTCTGGTTGTACTTCAATAAAAGAGGTCCCAGATGTATTGAGAGTTACAGATTTGGTTTCTCGTTGCTATTGGGGCATGTTTTCTAATTGTACTTCCTTGGAAATAGTTGATGATTTACCAGCCGAAATTCTGGCCAATGGATGTTATTCAGAAATGTTCTCCGGATGTACTTCGCTTTCTCAGATCACTATGATGGCAACTGATATTAATGATAAAAGTTGCTTGGACGATTGGCTAAAGTGCACTGCTCAAACTGGGACATTTGGCAAAAACAAAAATGCAACGTGGAAAAATGATGGCATCATACCACACGGATGGAAAGTCAATTTGATAGATCCATAAAACGACAATTGATTTATTGCCACCCCTTTAACTTTGGCTGTACCAAACTCCCGGTTTGGCGGTACCGAACTACCAGTTTGCTTGTGCCAAACTCACGAGGCTCTGAAATGTCCGTTTGGGGGCATTTTGGGGTTCGAAGTTATTCAGTTATTCACTTATAACTTTGGACATCTTGGTTTTGGAAAACCTCACAAAAGAAAACTTATTATTATAATATATATATATTATAATAATAAAATTATATTTTTTAGAATTTTAGAGCTTTGGTTTGAAGTTGAAAAACATTAATGTCCAAAGTGAATA
>Ga0310690_10000830_pt1 | contig 61016 bp, 52 predicted proteins | sample AusTroGonzalo_MG_2_FD_207661 | JGI IMG/M metagenome (GOLD analysis project Ga0310690, IMG submission 207661) | Bovine rumen microbial communities from tropical cattle in Woodstock, Queensland, Australia - Gonzalo_04 (v2) (version 2) | ecosystem: Host-associated > Mammals > Digestive system >... | reverse complement strand
ATGCGGCTAAATGACACATGGAGTATTAATTCGGCTTTCGCCGGGCTATCCCCCGACTATGGACAGATTGCACACCTGTTACGCACCCGTGCGCCGGTCGCCGCCAGAGTATTGCTACCCCGCGCTGCCCCTCGACTTGCATGTGTTAGGCCTGTCGCTAGCGTTCATCCTGAGCCAGGATCAAACTCTTCGTTGTAAAATTAATTTATAAGTCTGTCCTATGCCCAAAACGATCTATTGTAGTTGTACAAATTGACAAGGGACTTTTGTCATCCGCCGCTCTTCCTTATTATATATATAAGGTGTCATCGCTGCGGATGTTCCCAATTCTTGTACTACATATTTGATTGATCAATCTCTCAAAGAACGTTGCTTTTGTTAGCTTGTCTCTCCGCGCGAAGAGCGCAAAAAAATTAGAACCATCAGATGATTCAAATTTTAATACCCTCGGGTTTTGCAGTAATGTCTTGCGACACCTTCACAGCCTCTCGGGAGAAAAGGGAAACACGCTTGTTTCTCAAAAGCGGATGCAAAGATAGAGCATTTTTTTCATATATGCAAATATTTTGCAAAAAAACATGCATTTTTTGTACTTTTTAGCATATTTGTGCAATGCAAACGTTGCAAACAGGCATGATTAGCTTCTTATCTCACTTCGCTCGAACGATTATTTCACTAATTAAGCGAATTAAACGAATGGAATGGGTTACCATTGTGTGCCGGCGTAGTAGTGGAGGATACGAAGGCGAAAGAGGTAGTTATACTGGGAGCGGAGGAGAGTCATCTGAGCTTTGGCGAAAGTGGTCTTGGCTGTCGTATATTCGTATGACGAAGCACGTCCGGCATCGAACTTCTTTTGCAGGTAATCGAGTGCGACAGTGGCATTAGTGAGTGCCTGTTCGGCAGCCTGTGCCTCGGAGAGGGCATTGAGAGCGTTATAATACGCCTGTTCAACCTCCTTGCGGATGTCTTGTTTTTGCTTTTCGAGGGCAAGGCGAGCATTGTCCAAGTTGATCTGCTGGCGTTTGACGGCGTAGGGAGTCTGCATCTTGTTGTAGATAGGAATAGAGAGCGTAAGGCCTACTGTACCCTGCAGATTGTCGCCTAACTGTTTGCCGAACGCCGCGTTGGGTACTCCGTCGTTGAGGGAAGCGAAGTAATTGGTGCCCATACCTGCATTGGCGGAGAGTGTGGGCGAATAGGCTGCTTTGTACTGCTTGAGCATAGCCTGTTGCGCCTCGATAGCGTATTGCTTAGAGCGAATCTCGGGACGTTGCTCCAACGCCAACGCGAGCACCTCGTCACGCGAAGGGAGAGCAGCACCTTCCTGGAGTTGGTCGAGAGGGATATCCTGAATATCGAAGTCTTGCGGATCGATGTTCATTGCCTGTGCGAGGTTAAGCAGCGAGAGTTGCACATCATTGTGCGCTTGAACAATCTGAAGTTGTTCATTGCCGAGCTGGGCAATGACGGCATAGAGTTCGCCTTCCGCAAGTCGGTTGGCTTGCATAAGCAGAGAGTCTTTGCGCAATACGCGCTGCGTGTCGTCCGCCTGTTCTTGGGCAGCAAGAAGGATCTGCTTGTTGAGCAAAACCTGCAGGTACATCGAGGATATATTGAGTCGGAGTTGGAGTTCTGCGGCGTTAATGGACGCTTCGGAAGAGAGCATGGACGCGCGTGCCTGATCAATGGCGAACTTCATCGCCAAACCGTCGAAGAGAACGAGCGAGGCGTTGAGGTTGAACGAGGTGTTCATGGCGCTGGTGGAGTATGTAATATTATCCGAGCCTGTTGAGCGCCCGAATGACCACATATTTGATGCACCGGCAGAAATGTTCGGCGAGATGTTTGCGAGCGATTGCTTGTACTGGATACCGGCTGTAGCATAACTGTTCTTTTGTTGGAGAAGGGCTATGTTGTTGGCGACGGCGGTATCGATGCACTGCTGCAATGTGAAGGTCTCGGCAGAAGCTGCGAGATTCACGAATACCAATATGACGGTTAAGACTTTGCGCATAATCTGTTCACGAATTAAGCTAATTTAACGAATTATCTGCCGGGCATCATGATGGGTTGTTCGGTTATTTCGTTGCCACGGACGCAGTCGCCTTCGTTGAGGCCGGAGGTTATCTCAACGCGAATACCGTCGGACATACCGGTTGTGACGAGTTGGCGCGTGGCGTTTCGCCCAGTGGAATCGTTGATCAGTTCGACGTAGGTGCTGTCAGCTGTCATGTGGACAGCGGCCTCAGCGAGCGTGAGCACGTCGTAGCGGGCAGCGAGGACGATCTCGGCATTGGCGCTATAGCCCGCGCGCACTTGGACGCTGTCGGGGATACGCGCGGCGGCACGGATCTCGAACATCATCGCGCCGTTGGATTCCGTGCCTTTGGGAGCAATATATTCGAGCGTAGCAGAGAAACGCTGATCGTTGAGTGCACCAATGATCAGATCCATAGGCATGCCTTCGCGGAGTTTGCCGACCTCGGTCTCGTCCATCTTGCCGACGAAAAGCATATCGGACATATCTGCCACGGTTGCGATGGTTGTACCTTCGCTGAATGCGCCGACGGATTGTACAGAGTTGCCGACCTTGACAGGAATCTCGAGGATCGTGCCGGAGATACTTGAGCGGACGATCGTGTTGCCGGACTCCTTGGTGGCAGCCGTCACACCCTCCTTGACGATGGAGAGGTTGTCGCGGGATATTTGCAGTTCCTCGATTGCTTGGGCGTATTGCAGTTCGGACTTGTCGTACTCCTCGAGGGAGATGACTTTCTGCACAAAGAGGATGGAGTCGCGCTCATAGACATGGCGCACATTACGCAGATTGACCTCGGCGAGGCGTACGCGTGACTCGGCACTGCTGAGTGCCTGCATCTCGGGCACAACGCGGATCGTGGCAATGGCTTCGCCCTTGCTGACGGGTTGCCCGGCTTCCTTGTATAGCTCGGCTATGATACCTTGGATCTGCGCCTTGACAGCCACCTCATCACGCGGTTCAACCTTGCCGGTGACGATGGTGCGTTTCTCCAGACTACCCCGCTCTACGGTCAACACCTCGTATTGAACGGGTTTGGGTTGTTGACGCTGCCAGAGGATGACGAATGTTCCAATCACTCCCGCGATAAGGAGGATGATGAATGTCCAACGAAAAAACTTTTTCATATTACTCTTCACTTAATGCTTCTATTGGTTTAATATTTAGTGCACGTACGGCAGGCAACAGACCTGCGAGGATGCCTATGATAATAATGATTACCAAGCAACTGACGGCTACACCGAAGCTGACATTTGGTGCTTTGATGAATGTATCGGCATGTTCCAACACCCGTGCGGTGAGCAGCACTGCTCCTACTCCCGCCATGATGCCTGCGAGTCCCGCCAAGCCTGTGAGCACCGTACTCTCGGCAATGATCTGCCGGACGATGACCCACGGCGTAGCACCTATTGCACGACGGATACCGATCTCTTTGGTGCGTTCGCGCACGGTGACAAGCATGATATTACTTACGCCTACCGCACCGGAGATAAGCGTACCGAGACCGATAAGCCAGATAAGAGCCGTTAGTCCTATGGACAGATACCCCAAGGCTTTCATCTCTTCCTCTGCATTGAATCCCCAGAGCGCCTTATCGTCGTCCGGAGCTATCTGATGGCGCTCTTTGAGCACATCCTTGATGCCTTTCTCAATCTGCGAGACGGGAATGTTCGGTTTGGCAACAGCCATGAGGATATGCACCGTTTCACCGAAGTTGTACGCCTTTTGGATGGTTGTAACAGGTGCTTGCACCATCTTGTCGGGGTCGCCGCCGATATATACGCTATTCTCATTCTGCTTGCGCACGCCCACGATAGTGAACTGAATACTTCCACAGAAGATGCGCTCGCCGATGGGGTTGCCGCCCAATGGGAAGAGTTTGCGATAGACTTCAATACCTATGACGCAGACCTTCCGCCGTTCGCGCATATCAATTTCGTTGATGAACCGCCCGAACATCAGGGGCGAGACGAGCACTTTGGTGTATTCGGGCGTAACGCCTGCGAGATCGTAATCGCCGTGGTACTCGCCACGGGAGATTGTTTTTGAGCCGGTGAACACCATCGGCGACAGTCCTTCGATGCCATCGACGCGTTGACGCACGACATCAAGGTCACTCAGTTGCATCTCCCATTGGCGTCCGCGCTGGAAGCCTTTGTATGGTTTACCGGTTTGTGCCGCACCCATGGTACAAGAGTTCATGGCAAAGCCGCTGACACGAGAGTATATACCTCCTGACAGCGCATTACCAAGCCCGATAAGCACAATGAGCATGAGCATACCCCAGAACACACCAAACGCCGTAAGCAAGGAGCGCGAACGGTTCTTGGTGATGGTTTGCCATATTTCGGAGAGGAAGTCCATGTTACTTCTCGTAGTTCAATGCTTCGATGGGTTTGATGCGCATGGCGCGAACGGCAGGGATAGCACCGGCGACGACACCGACAACGATCAAAATGAACGTAGCGATGCTGACTGCAGGTATATCTACCGTCGGGTTGCGGAACGGGAAATTGCTTTCGGCGGGTACAAAGGAATTGACAAGTTCCATTATACCTATCCCGACGAACATGCCGATATATCCGAACAGGGCTGTGATGAGTGTACTCTCGCCTACGACAGTCAGGAGAATGGTACGTGGCGGAGCACCGATAGCCTTGCGGATACCGAACTCCTTCGTACGCTCGCGCACGCTCACGAGCATTATGTTACTAACGCCCACAGCGCCGGAGATGAGTGTACAAATACCGATGATAAGCACAAACAGGTGGATAGCCGACATGACGCCGTTGGTCTCTTCGACGCGCTGGGACTGACTCCACACCCATAGTGCGCCATCATCAGTCGGGTCGAACTGCATGAGCGGCGAAAGCATGTTACGCAGTTTCTGCTCGAAGGGGCTGGCTGGTCGTTCCCACGGGCGTTGCCCTGCACCGGCCTTCGGTTGCCGCAGGTCGGCACCGACGGTGGTCATGGCAACCTTGTCGATATGCTTGTCGGTTGCGAAAATCGCCATGCATGTTGACAATGGAATGTGTATGGATGCCCCTTCCCAACGTTCACCGTTGGCACAGATCCCGATTACAAGGAAAGGTATATCGCCTATTTTGAGGTATTTGCCGAGGATATCGGGATTGCCCAATTCCTCCATCGTACGTTTGTCCAATACACAGACTTTTGCGCGATCGTTATCGTCGTGGGCATTGAGGAATCGACCGCCGGAAATCTGTTTGCGGTAGATTGCTTGGTAGTCGCCATCGATTCCCATGATGCGAACGGACGAATACGCAGTGCCGAAATTCACCATGGCGTTGGTCTGAATGATAGCGGAGAACTGCTCTACCTCCGGCAGATTGCGTAGGATATTGACTTCGCGCAATGTGAAGTATAGGTTTCTATCCTTGGGAAGACCTTTGTAGGGTTTTTGAGCCCAGCCGGCACTCACTTCCACAGCATCGTTCGCCTTGCTGCCGTAGGTATCCTGGATGCCGTTTTGCAAGCCGTTGCTGGTACCCAACAAAACGACGAGGATAAATATGCCCCACGCCACAGCAAACCCCGTCATCGCCGTGCGGAAACGGTTCTGACTGATGCTACTCCATATTTCGGATAAGATGCCCATTCAGACAATAAGTCCGTCTTTGATGCGGATAATGCGGTTGGTTGTTTCGGCAACGGATTGCTCGTGGGTAACAATGATGGTGGTTATCCCTTCGGCATTGAGTTGCTTGAAGATGTCCATAACTTCGACGGTTGTCTTGGAGTCAAGTGCTCCAGTAGGTTCGTCGGCAAGAAGGATCTTTGGTTTGCTGACAATAGCACGGGCAATAGCTACACGCTGACGTTGACCACCGGACATCTCGCTGGGAAGGTGTTCCGCCCACGCAGCAAGTCCCATTCGCTCCAGTTCCTCCATCGCACGGCGGTTACGCTCCTTACGCCCTACCCCTTTGTAATAAAGCGGCAGCGCCACATTATCGAGGGCAGACTTGTAGTTGAGCAAGTTAAACGACTGAAAGACAAACCCGATCAGTTCGTTGCGGAGTTTGGCGCCCTCGGTCTCTGACTGCGATTTGATGAGACGGCCGGCAAGGTAATACTCGCCCTGGTCATAGTTGTCCAGGATGCCGAGGATGTTCAATAGCGTGCTCTTGCCGCTACCGGACGCGCCCATGATACTGACGAACTCGCCGTCAGCGATGTCAAGGTTCACCCCTTTGAGCACATGGAGCTCGTTGGGTCTGCCAAGGTTGTAGGATTTGTGGATATTACGAAGTTCTATCATTGTTCTGTTCTTGTAATATGCTATTATTCAAGCCGCACACCGGTAAGTGTATAGCGTTGACCGTTGCGCTGGATCAGGAGTTGCCCGTTTGAGAATATGATCTGCGAGCGGATGGTTGGCGAGGGCTGATCGGGGAGCGTTTGCCCGATACCGGTCACAGGTGACGCTATACCATCTCCCCATTGGGAATAGAGCCAATTGATGCGCCAGTTCATTCGCGAGAGGAAGTCCTGTTTGCGGTTTTGCATATCGCCGTTGGTACGGACATTCGTGTTCTGCCAGCGCTCGGCATCGCGTTTGGCAGCAGAAGATATAAGCGAAACAAAAGCATCAATATCCGCGAGCACCTTGCTATGTCCCTGTTGGCGGTAATCGTGCCACAACTGCTGCACGCGCTCGGCAAAAAGCTCGTTGCGGCAAAGTTGCTCGATCCAGATCTGCGAGAACGTAGGACCGTCATATATGAACCGCTCCTGATGCCGGTCATAGGCATTGCCGAAATCCCATACGGGACCGAAGTGCCATTTTACAGTCGAAAGTCCAAAGTCGAAAGTCGAAAGACTATCGCGGTTCTTGTACAGGTAGCAACTGCCGTGGTAGGATTCGCAATCCTCCATGATCTCTTGCACGAGGTAGAACTTGGCAGCATCAGTTATGTCCAAGATGTCTTGCAAGGGTCGGGAGCCGTGGTTATAAATGGCATCATTGAGGTCGAGCAGTTGGGATGTGATATAGTCTCGCTGTGGCGAAGAGAGGACTTCCGGGGCTTTAGGTGTCACCATGACAAACTGACCATTGCCCTCGTAGAATGAGATATTGCCGTCCTCCCAATAGTTGTCAATCTCCACGAGCCAACCGCCGGTGATAAGTGAGGGGTCAGTTTCGCCATCTTCCTGTTCGTAAATATTCACGCGGTCGTTGTCGATGCGGATGGTCTCGGTAACGAAGTACAAGCCCTCATAACTGCCGTTGAGCACAAGTTCGACGGGCACTTGTTGGGGTGTATAGGGCAGACCTATATGCTCGGATAGGAAGTAGCCTACGGTGTTTTTAAGGAAACCCAGGTAATCATCCGCTCCGGCAAGGAGTGCCCAGTGTTTGCTCTTGTGCATTCCGAGGAGTTTTTGTCCTTGGTTCTTGGCGAAGACAATCTTGTAAGGTTTCTTGTCAAAGCCGCTCCACGTCCAGTTGCCACGACCTTTGATTGTTAAGGGTATCTGGTTGTCGATATCGCCCAGAGCGGGGTAATCGCCGTGACCGACGACATAGAGCGTGGCATCAATGGCATTGTCTCGGCTGACAGGCTGATGGTTTTTGGTCGTGATATACATAACAGGCAGCGTGCCGGAGGGCGACACAGCCAACGCACCTGATGCGCTTATAGCCAGAAGCAATATTAGAATAACGCGGCGGTACATGGTTTATCAATTTATGTAAAACTATTCCTCGCCGAGCAAGTCGGGTCGGCGTTCGCGGGTATGTTGGAGCGACTGTTCGTAAAGCCAATCGTCAATCTTCGCCTGATGACCGGAGAGGAGGATGTCAGGCACTCGCCATCCTTTGTATTCGGCAGGGCGGGTATAGACTCCGGCTTCGAGTAGACCGTCCTGGAACGAGTCGGAGAGCGCGGATGTCTCGTCGCCAAGCGCTCCCGGGAGCAGACGAACGATAGCGTCGGTCATGATGGCGGCAGGCATCTCACCGCCGGTAAGAACGAAATCGCCGATCGTATATTCCTTAGTAATGAGATGGTCGCGCACGCGCTGATCCACACCTTTGTAATGGCCGCAGAGGATGATGATGTTCTGCTTGAGGGAGAGTTGGTTGGCTACCTGCTGGTTGAAGCGTTCACCGTCAGGGGCGGTGAAGATGATCTCGTCGTAGTGGCGCTCGGAGGTGAGTTTGGTGATAATGCGGTCGATAGGTTCGATCTGGAGCACCATACCTGCGCCGAAGCCGAAGGCGTAGTCATCGACCTTGCGGTGTTTGTCAAGGGTGTAGTCACGCAGGTTGTGGACATTGATCTCGCACAGACCTTTGTCTTTCGCCCGCTGAACGATGGAGTGGTTCAAGGGAGACTCCAAGAGTTCGGGGCAACAAGTGATTATATCAATTCTCATCATTGGCGTTATAGTATAGTGTTCTTGGCTTTGACTGTCGGTTGACCGTCGGTTGACTGTCGGGTTATTATGCAATTTTTATGCATTTGTTATGGGACAGGATCGTAGCCTGAGCCGCCCCATGGATTGCATCGTAGGATGCGCTTGATGCCCAGCCAACCGCCACGGAAGATACCGTGTTTCATCACCGCCTCAATCATATACTGGCTGCATGTCGGCGTATATCGGCACGAAGGCGGCGTGAGGGGCGAAATGAACGCGCGGTAGAAATAAACCGGGAGAAGGAATATGTGACGGAGCCATTTACGCATTTACTCATTTTCACATTTACTCATTTTCGCATTTATTTGCGATTTTGGCTATCAACTTTATCATAGCGCGCTCGATGTGAGCATATTCGGGCAGTTCTTTATCCATGTTGTAGATGGCGATGTGGAAAGCGCGGCCTTGGGTTTCGAGTTGCTTGAGAGGTTCACAGTGAAGGCGGTAGGCTTCGCGCATCAGTCGGCGGAGACGGTTGCGGTCCACAGCGTGCTTATGCAGGGATTTGGGTGCCCAAACCAAGACTTGTGTCTTTCCCTCAGCCGGTAAAACATGCGCACGCAAGGGCCAGACGACATAACGCTTGCCCTGGGAGCGAGTGGCTGCGATACGCAGGTCACCGCAGAGGCGCATGGATTTAGGAAAGGTGCTTCGCAACGTTAAACAGTTAAATAGTTAAAATGGTTTTGCCTTGCAGCAAAACGTTAAATTAGCCTTCACTAAGGTACTGCTCGATGGCGGAAAGGATAGACGGGCATCCGGGAGCCGGTGCTGTACGGGTGACGGTGTATCCGGCATCGGTGAGCGCCTGTGCGGCAGGTGCGCCATAGCAGATGAATGCCTTGTTGCCTTGCTCAAAGCCCGGGAAGTTCTCCAGGAACGCGTGCACTCCCGAAGCCGTAAAGAACGCTATGACATCATAGTCAAAGGGTTTGTCCTTCGGCCACGAGTAGGTCTTCTGGCGGAACATGACCGCCGGCGTAACGATGACCTTGCGCGAGGCGAACATATTGATCAGATCGTCGGTATAGTTCTCACCAACAACCATCATGTACTTCTCTTGCGGTCGACGGTTCATCGCGGGAATAATATCATCGAACGAGTTGTGCTCGCCGAAGAAGATTCGGCGTTTGCGGAACTCGATATATTTCTGCAGATAATTGCCTACTGCCTCGCTGATGCAGTAGTAATGCATGGTTTCAGGAACAGCGATGTGCAGTTCTTGCGCCATGCGGAAGAAATGATCGGCACTGATCTTGGAATTGAGAATAACAGCCGTGTAATCCAAGATGTTGAGATGTTGCGCCCGGAACTCCCTTGCCGCCAGACCTTCCAGTTCCACCAAGGGCTGGAAGTCCACGCGCACATCGTGATGGTGCTCCAACAAGTCGTACGGGTTATGTTCACCGGCAGGTCGTACCTGCGTAATAAGAATCTTTTTAGCCATTATGTTTTCTATGCAAATTTCACATTATGCATATTGCTGCAAACAGAAATGTATGCCTGCCTCATAGAGCAGCATCAGAGGCAGCAGTTCGACGGTAATCAGGTAGATAACTACACCGGCAATATCCGTCAATTGGTTACAGAAGATTTTGGTCCACTGCAAACCGAGAATAACAATATACACCAGCACAGCCCCTGCAAGGATACTGATCCACACTGCGTCCGGCGAGGTATATGCCACCAGCAAGACGATGATCAGCATCACAAACGACAGCAGCGTCCGCAGGGAAAAGTAGCGCATATACGCCAACCCCATCATTTTGCCCAGGCGGAAGGTGTATTGCACCACAAGTGCGGTGATAGCGCGCAATGCGTCCATAAGCAGTGACAGAGCAACCAACTCCCCGAGCAACTCCATACCGTCCATGGCAGCGTCCGTCACAAGAACAAACACGCATATCGCAGGCACGGTGCTGTTGAACATCCATTGCGCCACTTGCGGACCTATACTGGGCACTTGCTCTGCGGCATTGACCGAGAAGGCTGCAAAACTGTTACTGAGTAGTCCGTGCAGGTACTGCGGCTGCATGATGCAACTCAGCCATACCAGCCCAACCATCGCGAGGCATATCCACGGCAGCCAAACGGTTGACAGAGTAGAACTTATATGTAGTCCGGCGTCTATCATACAGTGCGGGCTTGGGAACTCTCGTTTTCGCCCCAATCAGCAGCGGAACAGATGGCAGGTAGCACCTCTTCAGGTGTACTGACCACCGTGAACATCCTATTCCTATGAACAGGCTGCAAGAACCGTTCCTCCAACATCTTGTCCATCGCGGCAATGATCGGGTCAAAGAATCCGTTGGTATTCAGTATCACCACGGGGTTGCCGTGCAAGCCGAGTTGTTTCCACGTGAGGCACTCGAACATTTCCTCCATCGTGCCTACTCCACCCGGCAGGGCAACCATGGCATCGACCATTTGGACGATGGTTGCTTTGCGTTCGTGCATCGTTTCGGTGACGATGGTCTCAGTGCTGCGGGGGTTGTTCCAACCCCGTTCCACCATAAACCGCGGAATGACGCCAATCACCTTGCCGCCGACGCTGAGCGCGCCGTCAGCAAGGTGACGCATCAGCCCTATTCCTCCGTCACCATAGACGAGTTCGATATGCGCCTCGCCGATGATTTGTCCCAAACGGTATGCCGCGTCGTTGTATGACTGCGGCACGCCGTCGGAAGCGGAGCAATATACGGCTATTCGCCGGATATTAGCGGAGTTCTGTACCAAGGAGGTTGAACATTGAGTTGCCACGCATGATGAGAATCTGACCGTTGCGGATGAATTTGTTTATCGCAGCATCGTTTAGAACAGTCTCTACAGCGGTATCAATACCGGCAGTAAACTCAACATTCTTGGATGCCAGCGGGTTGCTGTTACCTGCAGGGTCCTCAACAATGATCTTAATCGAGTACTGTTTACCTATTTCGAGGTTGTCCAATACATATACACCATAGGTGGTCTTCCAGTCGCCGGTAATATCGCCTGATACATGGAATGTCATGTCATCCACCTCATAGTAGTTGTCATCCACCTCGAATGTAAACGTCGCCTTCGGGCTGTCCTTCTCCGTCTTTACATCCAATGCGGTGATGACCGGTGCTCCAAGATCCTCTGTGGTAAATTCAGCACCTGCAATATATTCAGAAGCATAATTGAGATACTGACCATCGCTCAGATATGCCACAACATCCCACGTATATGTACCGGGAGCCAGGCGTGCGCCTATCGCGTAACTCTGGACTGTTGCTTGTGCCACGATATCGCCTTCCTCATAGCCATAAGCAGCAAGGTACTCTCCGGATTTGTAGTAAATCACTATACCAAACGCAGTAGGCTGATCTGCCGACTCCCATGTAAAGCGAACGGAGTCTCCTTCTTCCTCGATAACCTCTGCTTTCAGATTTGCGGGTGCATACGTACTTGTACCAACGGTGAACACGCAGTCTTCCATCATGCCTGCCTCATAAAAATTCGCCGTGAAAATTTGAAAGGCTGCATCGTATGTCTTACCTTCTTCCACATCAATTACCAGCGGGCTGGTGACAGCAGAAAGGGTCTTGGTCTGCTGGTCGTAGTTTGTATATGCAAGATTACCCTCGTTGTCAGAAACAGCCACATACAACTGGCTACCCTGAGGCAGGCTGGCTGGAAGAGCCCACGAGATAGTGGCTTTGTCCTTAGCCTCACTCACTTCAGCCTTAAGGTTGGATACAGAATACCAGTTCACTTCAAATTTTGCGTAAGCAACTTTCTCGGTAGTATTATATTTAGCATCTATTCCTTCAACACCAAAATAATAAGTACCCGGCTTCAGGCAGTAAAATATATACGTGTCCCCGTCGTACTCCTGTTCATCGTATGCCACAACATATTTCATCCATTGCTCTTTCCATGATGCAGCAATTTCCTCATAGCGAGCAGCCGTTTCGGCATCTCCCTCCTGTCTGTATTGCTCTGCATACTCTTCCACATCCTTATAGTTGGTTCCCCATGTCAGGACATCATTGCTACCGAAGCCATAGATGGCATTTTTTGCATCAATGGTATCCAATACAGTAGGCTTCCAAGCTCCCGATGCAATATAATAACCTTCCTCATTGAAAAGGTCAAAATTGTAGTACGTGCTCAATTTGGTATTTGCATTAAACTCCACCTCTGAAGCATAGTATGCGATTTGCTCTACGCCGGTGATAGTAATTGCAGCGGCGGCCTTCGCCTTGTTGACGGTTTTGCGCACCTCAAGAGCCGACGGATCTTTGACAAATTTTGCCGATTCATTAAATTTTGTGAGCTTCTTTGCCGGAGTCACAGGAGCTGCGATGATGCTAAGCGCAAACAATGCAGCACCAAACAAAAATGCGATTTTTTTCATAACCTTAAAGAATTATTTTGTTATTGTTTTATCACTTTCGGTGAGTGATGTTATTGTATTTCATTTCCTAACAAGTCGAATGCTTTGTCGCCATGCAAGATTAGGACTTTGCCGTCACGAACAACCTTGCGGACATCTGTTGCTGCCCTGGTCACGTTCTCCACTGCACTTGGCGCAAAGAATCGTCCCCAGTTGGCATCAGCAGCATACTCGCTGTCGTCTCCGCCTTCCACATTGACTTGCATCGTGTTGTCCACACCCTGGAAGGTCTGCGGGTAGATACGCGGCATACGTGCCGGTGCATTCACTACGCCCTTGGACAACTTACGACAACCGGCAAACACGAAGTTGCCGATCAGCTCGGTGCCCTCATTCAGCGTGACAGAAGCGAGATTGGTGCAATCCTCGAACGCATAGTTACCTATCTCCTTGACAGCAGCAGGGATCTCAATCGCCGAGAGAGCCGTACAATCACTGAACGAATAGCCTCCGAGGGTGGTCAGCGAAGCGGGAAGAGTCACCGATGCAACATTCTGGCACGCACGGAAAGCCGACGGGCCAATCAATTGCAGACCGGCAGGCAGATTGCTCAGATCCACCAGCTTGGCGCAGTTCTTGAAGGCTTCGTAGTTGATGCTCTTGACTTGTGACGGGAAGACAAAACCGGTCAACTCCTTGCAGTTCATAAAGAAGTACGAAGGAATCTCCGTCATATCGTCAGGCAGAACAACGGTAGCCAGGGTGTCGCAGTCGGCAAACAGCCCCTGACCGAAACTCTTCACACCGTCAGGTATAGTGATAGAGCGAAGCACTCTGCATGAGCGGAAAGCTTGATTGCCTATCTCCTGTGGCACTCCCACGAATACGAACGAGGTAACACCTTCTTTTGTTGTCTTAATCTTATAAGGAGAGCGTGATAAATCCGCTTGCTGCAGCGTTCCTCCCATTCCGTAGAACATATAAGCCGGAATTCGTTCCACCTTCGCGCCAATGTACACTGTACGTATATCATACGCCGACCAGTATGAGTCGGGGTATTCCGGATCATCTTCCGGATACACATACGTACCATACGCCATGCTTCCGAACGAAAATGGAGCATAATCTTGCGATGTAAAATCCGCACAGCGAATAGCATTGTAATAAATTTCCTTCACATGGCAGCATGATTGGAAAGCCTTATCGCGGATATACTGCACCGATTCGGGTATAGTAACAGACAACAGATTGAACGATTCGGCAAACGCTTGTTCGCCTATGCCTACTACAGTATAGGTTTTGTCGTCTACTATAATCTGGTCAGGTATAACGACAGTACCTTCGTACTTGACAGGACCACCGTACCATGTTCCCTCATAAGTCACCTCAACTGCCGGGTATGAATAGTTCTCGCTTACGTCATTATAGTAAATCGTTACCCCTTCTACATTGGGCACAGCATAATCATACGCTGCAACGGGCATCACAACAGCCAGCATTAGCAGTACTATGGATAATTTCTTTGTCATAATCGGAATTACTATACAGTTCAACAAATTAATAAGTCATTTCCATAACGAGATCCCCACTCTGCCGAGTTGCCATCACGCCGTAGGACGGTGCAAACGGTTTGTTGAGGACGAAGTCATACGTACCATTGAACAGCGGCACAAGATCCAACGTTCCGTACCCCTGCAACTGCGAGCGCTCGGCGTATGTACCGTCATAGGTAAGACGAATACTATGTCGTCCGACTCTTTCAGCCGTGAAGTAGTAGATATCATAGTCCTTTGCCGCCTTGCCACCGAGCGAGTAATAAACACGCAATTCGAAGCGTCCGTCACCTGCCGGTTGCCATGCATACGAAGCAATAGCTGATTTGGCCAGAATGGCCGATATATTGGCATTGACTTGCGCTTCCGCCGTGGTAATGGCATCTGGCACTCTCTTCATATTGACTTTCAGCATTGACTTCGGTGCCATGAATACGCCGGCTGCATCCACCGTGATATACATCTCGGGATGCGTCGCACATACAAGGCGTGATTTGTCTTCATTCAGCACAAACGCCTCGCGCGGCATGGATACGATGGTATCATGCGTTTCAAGAACAGTTTTCGTTCCATCCTCGTTTTCCATATATGTGGTCACCATCAAGTGGAAGTCACCACCGTTGATATAGATGCCTTGTGTATTGGCAATAAAGCCGAAGTATGTACCACCTCCGAGCGTATCTGCATCATAGTTAAACACACGGAACTCATGCAGATAGCCGTTATACATGGTTAGATGAATATTGTTGTCATATAGTTCGAGCGTCGCTTGCTCATCGAACAAGAACTTATCCATGGCATCCACTTCGGCGAAGTAGTCCTCCCAGGTCTTGTCTGTTGGAAGCGGATACATACGGATATAGCAACCGTTCTTCTTGCCCTTAAGCAGTTGGTAGTTTTCCTTCGCGTTATATTCCAACACAAGGAACTCGTAGTCACCACCTAAACCTTCGCCGTCTGCTCCCCAAAGGCCCAGATCGGGATCTGGATTAGAGTAGTAATGGAAGATACTGTTGAAGGTATTGAAGGTGAGCACATTACTGTTGTCATTGATAACATCCCACATGCTCGTTTCGGTCTTGAACACACCGTCAACCATAGCACCTACGGTAACAGTACCGTCATTGCGGAACAGCATGGTGAAGTTATACCCTTGATGCTTCTCAGGATCGGAAGCCGTCGGGTCTGACTGCGCAAAATACTGCATCTCCCAACCATTCGGAGCACTCATAAGTTGCTGCATGATGGCCTGACGGCGATTCTCCAGACGCACTACTGCCGTGTCATCAAAGATATCGTCCACACGCGGAGAACATGCTACCAGCACGGCGCCGAACAATATAGGAAATATGAATTTTTGTAGTTTCATTGTCATAATATCTTATAGGGTTACACGGATAGTCTTATTCTGCCTCACCGATGGTCAGCACTTGGTTACGCAAAGAGTCGATGTTCATCGTTGCCTGACGGCGCTGAACCTCGGCACGAAGCTCATCCAGATCGATGCCCCAGTCATCGCGCAGCCAGTTACGGCAGATGGTGAGTTTCTGGTTAATCACTGCAGGTCCGTCCACGCCGTCCTCGTCTTTCTCGAGTTGGTGCAACGTGCCGTCATCGTCTTGCTTCCAGCCCTTGGCGGCATCGCTCATCATGCTCGCCCACTCATCATCGGTCTTGACGATATAGTTGGCTATCATCTCCACAAAGTCCTCACGCTCCTGACTCGAACCATAGTTGCCCGTGAAGCCGAGACTGCGCGCCTCTTGCTCACTACGCTCCTCCCAACCGTTCGGCTTGTAATAGCCGGCACTGATCGTACGGAACTCAGCGGGGTACGTCTTCGTCTGGTGCAAGATGTGCGAGAACTCGTGGTGCATCGTCTTGAAGTAATACTCGTTCAAGGTCGATACGTTCGACGGGTCAATATAGTTAACTGCGTGAAGCGTCACCTTCAGACCACCCTGAGCCACACCGAGCGTAACGGAACCCGTGGCGTTGTGACCTGCCGAACCGATCAGACAGATGATACGCGGACCATAGGTCTGGAGGAACTCAGGACTACCGGTAACTGCATTATACACATCCCACCACAGATACTTGGCAAGTACAGCCATCGTGATGGCGTTGTCGTACGAACAAGGCACAAGGTTGAAGTCCATATCCGAACTGATATCTTGCATCCTGTAACGGAACTCTACGTTATACACCTCGAGGAAGTTCTTTTTGCAGAACGAATCCAATTGGAACGAATATGACATCGGGTCCAACTGTTCCTGTGTATCCGGGAAGATGGATTTCGGATCCAATTGCTCCTTGCAGGCACTAAGTGCGACTGCTATCAGGAGAACAAATATATATGTTGCTTTTTTCATTGTCATGCTCCTTTCTTCTTATTCTACTTCATCCGAAGGTTTATCGGTGCAACTGCCTGTGAACAGCACGGCATCATTCTTGACGAGGTTACTGCGCAGGTTAGGTTGCATACCCGCCTCTATAACCGTAGAGGGAATCTCTATCGCACGGCGGTGATCGTCCCACGTGAGAATCTGCTCAGGGTCTAGACCCTGCTTGTGGCGGATCTCGATGCCGAAGCGCTTGATATCAAACCAGCGCAAGCCCTGGTGAATAGTCTCCAGACGGCGGAAGTGTAATACGCAGTACAGCCAAACCTTCTGGCGAGTGTCAATCTGCCAATCCGGACACAAATCCGAGCAATGCAGATCTGCCGGAATACGATATACACGCGTACCGTTTTTTGCTATATCGCGCGTATAGAAACTCTCAATCAGCGCCTGCGTCAAATCCGGCATTACCTCCGTTGTTCCCACCTTGCGGCTGTCGTCCCAAACCTTGAGGTCAGCCAGGGCGTTAACATAATCTTTTTTCATAATATATGCCTCGGCACGGCAGAGCAGCGTCTCCTCACCGGTGAAGGTAGGATTGACGTTATGCACGTAGCCGATACCGGCAACTTTATCTGTATACTCAAAGTACTCGCCCGTGTGCACATAGAACAATCCGTAGTCCTGACTGCCACGCAGATAGAGGCCTTGTATCTTCTGATAGCAGGGGTGGAACGTATAGTTCTGCCAGGTCGGTCCCTGACCGTAGATAGAGCCAAGCGAGGCCTGACGGTTGCACGCATACCTGCCGTTCAGCGAACGGTAGAACGTCGAATAGGTAGCTGTCAAGAGGAAGTTGTTCGGCGAATTGGTATTCGAGTACGCGAACAGCAGGGTCTCCGATGTCGAATAGGACTTGGACCAATACTCCGTACGCATACAACTCATCGGGTTGCTGCCCAACGCCATTGTCGCATACTCAATCACCTTGTCATAATCGCGCTTGTAGAGATAGAAGCGAGTTGCAAACGCGTAGGCTGCCTGTTTGTTGAAGTGGTACTTGGGCTGGTCGTAGTTATCCGTCACATGTTTCAGACCTTCCAAAAGGTCATTCTCAATATTCGCATACAACTCCGTCAGCGTGCCACGATCTGCGTTGGAATATACCACGCGCTCGGGAACACGCATGTATGGCACACCCAGATCCAGCGTACTCAACGCCGAATCACGGTATGGCATACAGAAGACGTTTGCCAGCACAAAGTGGTTGTACGCACGGCAGAGGTATGCCTCGGAACGCATCTCAGAAAAGTCCACCGTCGAATCCTTCGCCTCAATCTGATCCATAGCCTCCAACGCGTGGTTGGCTACGGCTATGGCTTTGTAGGCGCCCGACCATATACGTACCGGCGAGTCACCGTCGTTTGAACCGGAGGATACAGTCGGTTTCCATGCAAAGGCTTCGTTCTCACATTCGCCCTTTCCAACACCTAAATTGTAACGTCTCCACGTACCGTCCTCGGAGTTGTTGTCCACAATATTATCCGAACTGAACTCACAAATCCACGCGAAGTCTGCATCAGAGTACGCCGATGCTAACAGCTTCTTTACTTGCTCGGGCTTAGTGATTGCCGTACGGTTATCAGGCTCCTGATCCAGGAAGCCGCAACCGCTCAATACAAGAGCCGCAAGCGCAAGTATGTAAAATATCTTCTTGTTCATGATGTTTCAATTTGTTTTTCAGTTAATTAAAATCCTAAGCGGACGGTAAACGTAAACTGCTTTGCCATAGGCGTTGCCACACCGCCGGAGTTAAAGAACTCGGGATCCTGACCGTTCAATTTCTTATCCGAATAGATCAGGAACGGGTTAGTTGCCTGGATCTTGCAGCTGAACGAGTTCAGAGCTACATTCTCCAGATACTTCTTTGGAATCTCGTACGACAGCGAAATCTCTTTCATACGGATGAAGTCGCCTTTAGCCACACGCTCCGTAGAATAGTTGTACGCATTGTAAGCTGTCGCCATTCCGTACGAGCCGTAGGTCTTAACCTGACGCGTGGAAGCGATAACGGGGATGTTGGTTTTCAGCTCATCTCCCGGTATAGTCCAACGGTTACGGAAGTCACGCGGCAGAGCGGTGATATCATCATAAGCCGAACTGAACACAGGATCCAGACGTACCACATTACCAAACGAGTATGTCATGAAGATGTTGAGCGTGAAGCCTTTCCATGAGAACAAGTTACCGAAACCACCGGTGATGGTCGGATCGGTCGGACCCTCGTACTTGAGGAACGACGTGTTCTCAATCTCCTGGAAGTTGATGTCGGTTACGGTTATCTCGTTGTTCTCGTTAATGAACATCGGCAGACCTTCGTCATTCAGTCCCACAAACGGGATGGAGAACAACGCACGTACCGGATAGCCCTCACGCGCATAACCAGCACCGGATACCAGAGTCATCACATTGGCACGGGAGTCCAGTTTGGTGATTTTATTATTCGTATACGAGAAGGTGAAGTCCGTGGTCCACTTGAAGTCACCGATCTTGTCGCCTAACTTGACGTTAACCGTCGAGAGCGTTACCTCGACACCGGAGGATTTCATCGTTGCTACGTTTGCGTACTTCAAACTCTCACCGCCGATACCCGTTGTATAGGTCGGACCAATCAGGTCAAAGTTGTCACGGAAATACGCATCCACATCCAAGTTAATACGGTTGCGGATGAAGCCGAGGCTTACACCGGCGTTGAACTCGTACTTTTTCTCGTAGGTCAACTCGGAGTTACCCAGCATCATAAGATCAATACCGATCTCCTGGGCTGCCGCATTCGGACGCCAAATTGAATTGGCCAGGAACATCGGCTCTGCGTACGAATAGCCGTACGGGCAACGGTCTGCCGTCAGCGAGTACGATGCTTTCAGTGTCGCGTTGGACAGCACATCGCGAGCAGGCTCGTACCACTCTTCCTCATGAGCGTTCCAACTTACACCGACGTTCCATGTCGGCAACCAACGCGCTGTGCGGCTCTTGCCCAAACCGTTGGTACCCTCGTAACGACCGGTGAGGTTGATGTTGTAACGTCCCAAGTACGAATAGGTTCCTGTTGCAAAGAACGCCATGCTGCGTGCATAACGCCACTGGTTGGCGTAATATGTACTTCCTTCCTCTACCTTCTGCTTGAACAGCTTGTATTCGGTGAACGGTGTACCGCCATCGTCGTAACAGAATCCCCAGCCCTCAAAGGCTATGGAGTTACGGTCGGTAGTGTTCAACTCCATACCGGCAAAGAAGTTGAGGATATGTGTATCCTTGATAGACGTATTGTAAGTTGCCGACAGACGCAAGTCAAACTGCGACATCTTGTACTGGTTCAGGAAATAGATACCACCCTTCGGCAGAACAGTCTCGGGCAAAGCGTTCTCATCATCCGGATCGGTGTAGAGGAACGGGTTGCTGTCGCGAATCGTTGCATCCTCAGGATCAATACCCGCACGGTAAGCACGAGCCTGGTTCGACTGGTCTTTCACAAAGTGCTCATTGGTCGAACTCTGGAAACGATAGGCTGCCAACGCCGTGAGCGTCAGACCTTTCACAGGTTTGTAGGCCAACTCGCCCTGGAACTTGACATCCGTCACACCCAAGGAAATATAGTTGTTCTCCAACTCGTCAAAGATATTGAATGCGCAGTAGTTACGCGTATAAGTCTGCTTTGGATCCAAAGCACGCGATGCATTCAACGCATAACTGTACGGGTTGATATCGAAGTCACGCTTCACCTCACCGGTCACCACATCAGCCTCTTGCGACAATGTGCCGGGAGCTTTCTGCTTACGGTAGGAGTCCGAAGTCAACAGCGTCAAGGTCAAGTGCTTGGTCAGGTCAAACGACGCATTGGCATTGACCGTGTAACGCTGCACGTCACTCGACAGCGTCCAACCCGGGTCATACATAGCGGACATAGACGTGTAGAAACGCGCTTTCTCCGTACCACCGGAGATGCTGATCGAGTGCGTCTGCATCAATGTGTTACGGAACAACAGGTCAAACCAGTCGGTGTTACGGTACTCAGCCTCACGCAAATATGCATTGCGGGCAGACTCGGTGTTCTCCAAACCGAAAGTGCCGTCACCGTTATAGGTGTTAATCAACTGATACATCTTACCGTACAAACCGGAGGTGTGCGCCTTCGCAAGGTTAGCAAACTCCAGCCAGCCTTTCTTTTCCATCTCACGGTAGATGTTCATTTGCTCTTGCGAGTTACTGATGTTGAACTCACGGTAACTGGGCTTCAGACGCATCGTCAACTCACCCGTGTAGTTGATCTTCATTTGACCGGGTACACCTTTCTTCGTCGTCACAACGATCACACCTGCCATGGCACGCGCACCGTAGATAGACGTCGCCGAACCATCCTTCAAGATCTGGAAACTCTCAATATCATCAGCATTCAAGCCGGCAATAGCAGAGGAGATAAGCGTCACAGCGTCACCGGACGACAGCGCCTCGGCATCCACCTCCACAACGTCCTCCATGATCACGCCGTCAACCACCCACAACGGCTTAGACGAACCGTAAATAGAAGTAGCACCACGCATCTTGATCTTAGGTGCAGTACCGAACGTACCACTCACGTTCTGAACACTCACACCGGCTGCACGACCTTCCAGCGAACGGCTGATATCGGCCACACCGTCCAACTTGCTCTTGTCGGCATCGATACGCGACGTCGAACCGGTATTCAGACGTTTGTCCTGTTGGTACATACCGGTTACAACCACTTCCTGAATCTGCTGGTTTTCCGTCTCCAGCGTCACTTTCACTACGGGTTTAACAGGGACTGTCACAGTCTTGTAACCCAGATACGAGATAACCAACGACTTCTTTCCATCGGGAACAGTAAGTTCAAATTGGCCATCAAAGTCTGTCACGGTTCCGACAGTTGTGCCCTCGACTTGAACGGCTGCGCCTATCGCGCCCTCACCGTTCTCATCAAGCACCGTACCGGTCACCTTCATCTGCGCCAACAACGCCACGGGCAGTAGGCACAGGCAGACTAACACTACGTAAAATCGCTTCATTATATAATCGGTTTGTTTATTATTTACACATAACCTCGCAAGGATCATCTCCCCGCGCACGTACATATATTTTTGGGTATGCGCACACGCGCACAGCATAAAAAGCCCGCAAAGTTACTAAAATTTTTCGCAACTTGCAAAATTTCGACACAAAAAAAAGCAAAATGTGAGAATAATATCCTATTTTATCACCTTTTTGTTACAAAAATGCGAAAATTGTCGTCAAAACGCATTATTTACTCATATTTCAGCACAACCAGGTTTTCCGGCTCAAGAATCTCACGCGCTACCGTCTGCAACTCCTCCGGGGTAATGCACGCTATCTGTTCGTATGTCTGCTGCCACGTAGGTGCAAAACCTCTGTACAACACCGACTTGGCCATGCTCAGTGCATTGTTCTCCGCATTCTGCGCACTGATAGCCATCTGCCCGCGCAACTGCCGTAGCGCGGCACGTAGTTCGCTTTCCTTCAGCGGCGTGGTTATCAGGCGCTTAAGCTCCTTTCTTACAACCGCCATACATTGCTCCAATTGTTCCGGCTCGCACGCAAAATACGTACTCCAGTACCCCGTATCCGACAGCGGCGTATACGTCGATTCTATCGCATAAACGAGTCCGCGAGCCTCACGTAATGCTATGTTCAGACGCGAGTTCAGACTACCGCCGCCCAGTATATTATTCAGCAGATACAACGGCAACTGTTTCTCATGACATATCGGGTATGCACGTGCTCCCAACATCACATGTATCTGATGCGTATGTTTCTGATACGAAGCCGATTGCGGCTTCTTATCTTCCTCTTGCGCAAACGACAATTGTCTGTCTGCCGGCAACTCATTGCTGTAGTCGCCAAACAACTTCTCTACCATCTTCACAAACCGCGTTACCGGTATATCCCCTTGGCAGAAAACCACCATCCGCTCCGGTCTATAATGTTGCGCCATCCACGCCCTCGATCGGTCTGGTGACGAGGATATATGCCGTAGCGTCTTTTTCGTCCCTAATATAGGCTGCGCCAGCGAGTGACCCGCAAATAGCATATTCTCAAAATCATCGTAAATCAACTCACTCGGCGAATCATTGTAGCTCTCAATCTCATCGTAAATAACCATCCGCTCTTTGTCCGTCTCGCTCTTCGGAAACGTCGGACAAAGCACCATCTCCGAGATCAACTTCAGCGTTTGCGGCACATGCTCGTTCAGCGTCGCCGCATAGAACGTCGTCTCCTCCTTCGTCGTATAGGCATTGATCTCGCCCCCTACTCCTTCTATCTGCGAAATGATCTGCCGCGCTGAATGAAAAACCGTTCCCTTGAACACGCAATGCTCTATATAATGCGCCATGCCGTTCTCTTCCGGACGCTCATCACGCGTACCCGCACCAATCATCACACCCACGTAAGCAACCGCTGATTGCGTACGAGAGTGAACAATTTTCAGTTTATTCGGTAGTGTATGATAAAAAATTTGCGTATTTTCTTGCATTTCTCAATTAATTGTCGTATCTTTGCACTCGCTTCGCAGTTGATGCCGCGTGCTCACTACGTTCGCCCGCGGCGGCATTGGCGGAATTGGTAGACGCGCCAGACTTAGGATCTGGTTCCTCACGGAGTGAAAGTTCGAGTCTTTTATGCCGCACCTCACGAGCCTCATCGGGGCTCGTTCTTTTTTGCCTCATTCCACAGCGCATCCATCTCCGCGAGCGTCATGTCCTTCAGTTCCTTCCCCTGCTCCTTCGCTTTTGCCTCTATATAGTTGAACCGCCGCATAAACTTTATATTCGTCTGCTCCAGCGCATTGTCCGGTCGCAGTTTATACAGTCGTGCGGCATTAATCAGCGCAAACAACACATCCCCCAACTCCGCTTCCGACGGGTCTTCCTCAAACTCCGCCATCTCTTCTTTCACCTTCTCCCACACATCCTCTCGCTTCTCCCAGTCAAAGCCCACATTCGCCACTTTGTCCTGTATCCTGTAAGCCTTAACCAGCGACGGCAGATTCTCCGGTATCCCTCCCAGTACAGTCTTGTTCCCGCCTTTCTCTTTCAACTTCACCTGTTCCCACAATTTACTCACCTCCTCAGCATTAGCCGCAGCTTGTTCGCCATAGACGTGAGGATGACGGAAGATAAGTTTGTCACACAGCCTGTTGCAAACATCCGCTATATCAAAGTCTCCTGTTTCGCTACCCATCTTCGCGTAGAACACCACATGCAGCAGCACATCGCCCAGTTCCTTGCTGATCTCCGTCATATCATGCTTCGAGATGGCGTTCGCCAACTCAAACGTCTCCTCTATCGTATTCTCCCGCAGACTGTCAAAAGTCTGCTTATGATCCCACGGGCACTTCTCCCGCAGCTCATCCATGATTGTCAGCAGCCTGTCCAACGCCGCTAACTGTTCTGCTCTTGTATGCATAATAGTTCTAATTTTCCGTTTTCATCCATTGCCGCGTATGTCCACTGCCTGAAGCAGTCCCCGAGTATTACGACGCGTGCTCCTGTCGCCAGTTCAAGGTCAAGTTCTATATGCCGGTGCCCAAATATATAGTAGTCTATCTTCGGCTCATGGCTCTTAGCTCTTGGCTCTTGACTTTCCATCTCTTTCGCATACAGCACCAACTCCTCCTTATTCTCGCCCTTGTACCCGCACGGATTCTCCAACTCCTTCAGCCGCGACTTTTTCGCCCATTCATACCCCAACTTGTTCCCCCAAGCCGGTGGCAGCAATCGGAACAAACACTGCGCCACAGGATTATGGAACAACCGTCTCAGCCGCATAAACGACCGGATCTTCTTCCTCACCTCTTTCGGAAACTGCTCCAGATACCCCGTCGGCACTAATCCGTCGCCGTGTGCCAACAGGCACCTCTTCCCCGCAATCGTCATCTCCTCCGGCTTCCTGTGAACAATCACTCCAGTCCGTTTCGCCAATTCCCCGTATGTCCAAATATCGTGATTCCCGATAAAGTAATGCACCTCTATTCCCTTCTCCGTCATTGCCTTCAGGCAATCCAGCACCGGCTTGTATTCCTCCTTCGACTTGTCCCGCCACACATACTCGCTCCAGAAGTCAAATATATCTCCCAACAAATACACCGCCGTCGCATCCTTAGCCAAATCGCTAAGAAGTTCAACAAAGCGTTGCTGATGCCCCTTGTCATCCATCGCCCTGCTACCAATATGTGCATCACTCAGAAAATATATCATCTCTTAAAAATGTACCATTTTACGAATCCCCGAGTTCAGGATTTGTTTTGAGCGGATTTGTGATTTCTGTTGAGGGAGTTATGTGGTGCATAATGACCGAGACAAAATCGCAAAGGCGCCAAAAGAAAACTGAACCCTTTTATAAGAAACCAAGCTCTAGTTTTGCCTCCTCACTCATCATATCCTTGCTCCATTCGGGTTCAAAGACGAGATTGACGTCCACGCGAGTTATCCCCTCAACCGTCCCGACCTTCTGCCGTATATCTTCCATCAGGAAGTCCGACGCCGGACAACTCGGCGCCGTCAGCGTCATATCGATCGCACACACACCCTCGTCGGATATGTCGATCCTGTATATCAATCCCAGATCGTATATATTCACCGGAATCTCCGGATCATACACGGTCTTGAGCATCTTCAACACCTGTTCCTCTTTTTCCAAAAACTCATTCATTTTTCCCGTTCGCTATCTATTTAATCTGTGAACTTATAGAGTTCATTATAATTCGTTTAATTCGATTAATTCGTGAACCTATAGTTTCATCGCAATTCGTTTAATTCGCTTAATTCGTGAACCTATAGTTTCATCGCAATTCGTTTAATTCGCTTAATTCGTGAACCTATAGTTTCATCGCAATTCGTTTAATTCGTGAACCACCACACAAATCAGCCTGCAAAGATACGAAATTATTTTGACTTTTGCAAATAATTCTTTCAATTTTTGTACAATTCTCTTTTCGTACCCCTTCCAAACCCCACCCAAATCCGGTCCAAACTCGGGGCAAACAGCATCCCATACCATATGATAACCACAACATACCCATAAGATAACCATAAGATAACGCCCTGTTTTTTCACTTTATCACATTACACTATATAATACGTAGTATTATATATATAGAAGTGCATTTCCTCAAAAATCCAAGCCCCTCTATTTCCCTCCCCAACAGCCCGCAAACGCCCTGCAAACAGCCCAAAACAAGCCTTCAGCAAACGAAAAAGTGAAATTCACGCTTGATAAAAACAAGAATTCTGCATTTTTCAAAGAAAAAAGTGCCAAAATATTTGCAAATATCGATTTTTTTTCGTAACTTTGCGCCCGCTTTTGATTTGTGCACAAAAGTGCAACCGCATTTTGCACCAAAAAAGAATTTATTTGACACTAAAAAATATGGATTTAAACAACAGAGTGATTGCCGTAGTAGGATTAGGCTATGTAGGTCTGCCGCTGGCAATCGAGTATGGAAAAAAGTACCGCGTAATCGGTTTTGACATTTATGAGCCGCGCGTGGCAGAATTACAAGCAGGTAAAGATCACACCTTGGAAGCTGATCTCGTTGGCATGAAGCAGGCTCGTGACCTGTACGAAGCCACTAAAACCGTCGGTCTGACCCTCACATCGGATGTGAACGAACTCAAACAGGTCAACACCTACATCGTCACCGTCCCCACTCCTATTGACCGCTTCAACAACCCCGACCTGACACCGCTGATTAGTGCGAGTGAACTGATAGGCAAGACGCTCTGCAAGGGCGACATCGTCATCTACGAGTCAACCGTCTATCCGGGCTGCACCGAGGAAGATTGTGTACCGGTTCTGGAGAAGTTCAGCGGGCTGAAGTTCAACAAGGACTTCTTCTGCGGCTACTCGCCGGAGCGTATCAACCCGGGTGACAAAGTCAACACACTGACAAAAATCAAGAAAATCACTTCCGGCTCAACCCCCGAAGTAGCCGACCTCGTGGACGCACTCTACAACAGCATCCTGGAGAACGGCACGCACAAAGCGCCGAACATGAAAGTTGCCGAAGCCGCCAAAGCTGTAGAGAACAGCCAGCGTGACGTGAACATCTCATTCATGAACGAACTGGCACTTATCTGCGACCACGTGGGCATCGACACCAACGATGTTATCGAAGCAGCCGGCACAAAGTGGAACTTCCTCAAGTACCGCCCCGGTCTGGTGGGTGGTCACTGCATCTCTGTTGACCCCTATTACCTCGCACACAAGGCGAAAGCACTCGGCTATGACCCGCAAGTCATCCTCTCCGGGCGCGCGGTAAACAACTCCATCGCGAACTTCATCGCGCACAAAACGCTGAAACTGATGATCCAGAAAGACCACAAGATCAAGGATTCCAACGTACTCATCCTCGGCGTTACATTCAAGGAGAACTGCCCCGACTGCCGTAACACCAAGGTTGTGGACATCGCTACCGAGCTGGAGGATTTCGGCTGTCATGTGGACATATACGACCCGTGGGCATCGCCGGCAGTGGTGAAACACGAGTACGGCAAGGAACTCATCGCTGCCGTTGACCCCAAAAAGAAATACGAGGCAGTAGTGGCATGCGTAAGTCACAACCAGTTCAAGACATTTGACTTTGCGAAGTATAAAGCAGAAGGAGCGGTAATCTTTGACGTCAAAGGATTCGTTGACAGAGATTTAGTGGACGCAAGATTATAATTCCGCCAAACGCAAAACTATAATTCATGAAGATAGCAGTAGCAGGCACAGGATATGTTGGTTTGTCAATAGCCACACTTCTGGCACAAAAAAACCAGGTAACGGCAGTAGATATCGTGCCGGAGAAAGTGGAGTTGCTCAACCGACGGCAGTCACCTATTCAGGACGAATACATTGAGAAGTATCTTCGCGAGAAAGATCTCCATCTGACCGCAACGCTCGACGCCGAATCGGCATATAAAGATGCTGACTTTGTCGTCATAGCCGCGCCGACGAACTATGACCCGCAAAAGAATTACTTCGACACCTCGGCCGTAGAAGCAGTCATCAATTTGGTGACAAAAGTCAATCCCGACACGATCATGGTCATCAAATCCACTGTTCCCGTGGGATACACCGAACATATTCGCCAGAAGACCGGCAGCCGCAATATCCTTTTCTCGCCGGAGTTCTTGCGCGAGAGCAAGGCGCTATACGACAACCTCTATCCATCGCGCATCATTGTGGGAACAGACATGTCGGACAATCGTCTGGTAGCCGCAGCGCACAAGTTTGCTGCTCTTCTGCAAGAAGGTGCCCTCAAGCCGGAGATTGACACGCTGTTCATGGGCTTCACCGAAGCCGAAGCAGTCAAACTCTTCGCCAACACCTATCTCGCTCTCCGGGTAAGTTACTTCAACGAACTCGACACCTACGCTGAGATGAAAGGGCTTGACACCCAAAAGATCATCGAGGGCGTCTGCCTTGACCCACGCATCGGTACGCAGTATAACAACCCCTCGTTCGGTTACGGAGGCTACTGCCTGCCGAAAGACACCAAGCAACTCCTCGCCAACTACCAGGACGTGCCTGAGAACCTTATCGGCGCTATCGTGGAGAGTAACCGCACACGTAAAGACTTCATCGCCGACCGAGTGCTTGCCAAAGCAGGCTATTATGACTACTACCATCGCGGAGACTTCGATGCGAAACAAGAGAGAGATTGTGTTATCGGCGTTTACCGTCTGACAATGAAGTCGAACTCGGACAACTTCCGTCAGTCAAGCATCCAAGGCGTAATGAAACGCATCAAAGCCAAAGGTGCCACGGTAATCATCTACGAACCCACACTGGAAGACGGTTCAACGTTCTTCGGAAGCAAAGTAGTAAACAATATCGACCTATTCAAGCAACAAAGTCAGGCAATCATCGCCAACCGTTATGATGCCTGCCTCGATGATGTAAAGGAAAAAGTCTACACAAGAGATATCTTCAAACGAGACTAACATTATGAACATGAAGAAAATACGGATTATTTTAGCAATGATGCTGCTCTTGCCGATGATGCAAGTGATGGCTATCACCGATCAGGAACTGATGCAAGAGGCAATGACCATGTATAATCAAGGTCTGTCAGAGCAAGAGATAGCGCAAAAGCTCATCAGCAGCGGCGCTACAATCGCTCAGTTGCAGCAACTACGCCAACAACTGCAAAACGCCCAAGCCCAACAGAGCGGTTTCGGCAGCGTAGGTGTAGGAGGATCGTCTTATGTGCAGCGCATCGACAACGGCGAACAGCCTGTCGAATTAAGCCCTGAGGAAGAAGAAGCGCAATTGGTTGTGCAGCAGATGTTCGGCACACAAGACGCCACACAGAAGTCCAACGTATTCGGTCATGACATCTTCCGCACACCGGACGCACAGTTCAGCCCGAATATGAACCAGGCAACACCAAAGAACTACACCTTAGGTGCTGGTGATGAGGTCATTATAGACATTTACGGAGCGAGTCAGTTAAACATCCGCAGCATGCTTACTCCTGACGGAACAGTGACGATAGAAGGCTACGGTCCGGTTCATTTGGCCGGTTTGACTATACAGGAAGCTACGCGCCGACTTAAGAACACCGTGGGACAGCGCTATCAAGGCTGCCAAATCATGCTCAGCCTTGGACAGACTCGCACAATCACTATCAATGTGATGGGCGAAGTACAAGTACCGGGGTCGTATCAGTTGACCGCCTTCTCAACAGTAATGAACGCGTTATTCATGGCAGGCGGCGTTACCGATATGGGTACACTGCGTACCATCCGCTTGTTCCGCCAAAACCAGTTGCTCAGCGAGATTGACTTGTATAGTTATCTCATGGACGGCATTCTGGATGGAGATGTCCGGTTAGAGGAAGGCGATGTAATCATCGTAAGCACATACAACGCCTTGGCAAGCATTTCAGGCAAAGTAAAACGCCCAATGAGATATGAGATGAAACAAGACGAGTCGCTGGAGCGTTTGCTGTACTATGCCGGTGGATTCAGTGGCGAGGCATATACTGATGCCGCACGTGTGATGCGTAAGAACAACGGCGCACAATCTGTCCACACAGTGCGAAATGCTGACTTTGGCTCATTCCGCATCATGGATGGCGACTCAATTGATGTAGCAGCTATCCTACCCCGCCTCAAGAACACCGTAGAGATTCAAGGAGCAGTATTCCGTCCCGGGTACTACGGCTTGGACGAAAACGTGAAGACCGTCAAAGAACTTGTAGCAGCAGCTGACGGATTGAGCGAGGATGCGACAACTACGCGCGCCGTGTTGTATAGGATGCAACTCGACCGTACATTCCTCGCGTTAGCAATCGACTTGAAGGGGATATTGGAGGGCACCACAGAAGACATTGAACTGCGCAATGAAGACCAGTTGTACATTCCATCGCGTAAGAACGAGTTGGAGAATATGATTGTTGTTATTCATGGCGAAGTTTATCAGCCGGACACCTTTGCTTATGCCCGCAATGAGAGCGTGGAAGACCTTATTCTGCGTGCCGGTGGCTTGACAGAAAAAGCCTCTATCACCAAGGTGGATGTCGCTCGGCGCGTGTTCGACCCCAAGGCAAAGGAAGAGTTGCAAATCAAGACGCAACTGTTCACTGTTGAGTTGCATGACAGCCTGGGACTGCATGAGCAAGGTTTCATTCTGGAACCGTACGACGAGGTGTTTGTTCGTCGTAGTCCGGCGTTCGGTGAGCAACTGAAAGTACGTGCCCAAGGCGAAGTCGTATTCGAAGGAACATATACGATGAAGACCCAAGACGACCGTCTGTCTGACCTCGTAATGCAAGCCGGCGGTTTGACCCGGCACGCCTACGCTTCCGGTGCACGTCTGCAGAGACAATTGACAGAAGAGGAGAAGTTACGTCGTGAGCAATTGTTGAAGATTAACAAAGGGTCCTCGGCACGAAACAATGTGAATGTGAACAAACTTGACCTCGGTGACTTCTATTGGGTAGGTATTGACCTCGTAAAGGCTTTGGCTAACCCGGGAAGCGACGAAGACATCACACTGCGTGAGGGCGATGTACTGATTATTCCTACGGTGAACAACACAGTGAAGATCAACGGTGAAGTACTCTTCCCGAACACTGTCAGTTACATCAACGGCAAACGTGCCAAGTTCTATGTCAACCAAGCTGGCGGATACAGCACACAAGCCAAACGCACTAAGGCGTATGTCATCTACGCTAACGGCAAAGTACGCCCCAAGACCGGCGCTAAAATACAACCGGGCTGCGAAATCGTCATTCCGAGCAAGCCGGAGAGAGCACCGATGACTGTTGCTCAGTGGGTTAGCATCACATCTGCCAGCGCATCACTCGCCAGCGTAGCCGCTACAATCACAACGCTGGTTGTAAAAACAACGAAATAATTAACTTACGCTCAACAATTATGGAAGAAACCAATTACATATCCAGCGAGCAGCCCTCACAAACCGGTTACATAGACGTGAAGGAATTATTCCGAACAGTCTGGAGCCGCCGAAAGGTTTTCTATTGGGTGCTGCCTATTACATTTATACTGTCTGCAGCGCTGATATTGTGCGTGCCTAAATATTATGTTTGCGAAGTTGTGCTGGCTCCGGAGGCTCAAGCAAGCGGTCAAGCAGGTTCGTTGCAGGCGCTGGCTTCGTCGTTTGGCTTCAACATGCAAAACCTAACCGGGGCAGACGCCTTATATCCTACCATTTATCCGGATATAGCCAAATCTCCGGATTTTCTGGTGACATTGTTTGATGTTCCGGTAACGACCGCCACCGGCGATTTCAGCGGAACATACTACAATTATATGGCGAAGAAGCATAAACGCTTCTTTCTGAAACGCTGGAAAGGAAAAATCAAAAAAATGATTACTCCGAAAGAGCCCGAAGTAAAGCGCGCCGGAAAAGATGCCAAAAAGGATGTTGACATATTCTGCATGACCAAAGGACAATGGTTCGTTCTGGATTTGATGCAAAAGAACATCTCATGCAAAGTGGACCGCAAGACCGAAGTTATTACATTCCGTGTGAAAGCACAGGACAAATTGGTATGCGCCATCATGGCTGATTCAGCATGCGCCGCACTGCAACACTTCATCACGGACTACCGCACGAAAAAAGCCCGTGTGGACATAGACTACTACAGCGAGGTAATGACTAATGCTTACCAAGAGTATTTGGAGGCTTGCGAACGATATATTCGATACGCAGATAGTCATAGTAATATGAATCTGGAACGTTTCCGCATAGAGGGCAAAAATCTGGAGACAGAAATGGATATAAAGCAAGCAGCCTACACTTCATTCCAAAAGCAATATCTCGCCACACAAGCACGTTTACAAGAGAACACGCCTGTATATACGGTTATACAATCGGCTTCCGTTCCTATCTTGGCTGCAGGCCCGAAAAGGACAATCTTTGTCTTGGCAATGCTATTTCTGGCTACATGCGTAACAAGTTTTGTGCTGTGTAAAGAACAGTTATTAGCCCCTTTCAAATAACCCCAGCCACGCGCAACAGCCAAGAATAATGGATTTGAAAGCATACTTGGAATCAGAGAACATTCCCTTCGAGGAAAACGTGAATCTCAGCAAGAGAACATGGATTCACCGCGGAGGGAATGCGCGTTACTATATTATTCCGGAGACGACAGCCCAATTGAGCAGTCTGGTCAAGCGGTTGTATGCTGAACAAAAGCCATTCAAGATTGTCGGACATACCTCCAATATCTATATTCGCAACACAACTGACATAGAAATTATCATATCGACCATTCATCTTACCCATTGCGAAAAGAAGGACGGACTATATATATGCGACTGCGGTGTTGCAATAGCCGGTTTGTCAAAGCAGGCTATCAGTGCAGGGCATGCGGGATATGAAGGATTCATCAATTTGCCGGGAACGGTAGCGAGTGCGGTTGTGAACAATGCCGGATGCTTCCGGTGTAATATTTCTAATCTGCTGATAGATGCCGAGGTGTTATGTCCTGACGGACAAATACGGATATACTCAAAAGATATGTTCGGCTACAGCGAGCGCAGTTCGGCGTTCAAACGAGGCGAAGCGAAAGGAGTATTGTTGCGCGTTACCCTGGATTGCCATCATCAAGAATCAACAGAAGCGTTGCAAAAGAAGGCCGAAGCAAACAGCCAATACAGGAAGACATGTCAGGAAGGTCAAAAACAGAATTTGGGGTCAACATATCCCCTATACGTAATGGACGCATTCTACCGTAATCTACCTTTCCACACACGGCTCTGCCTGCTACTCTCCGCCAAACTGCACCATATAACAGGAACACTGCGTAGCCAACAACAAGTTAATACGATTATTCTGCTATGCAGCGGCAAGTATATACGCCTGCACCGCTATGTATCAAAACACAATTTCGGATGCTTCGTATGGCGTGACGAAAAGGCTGACAAGGCTTTTGCCAACTATCGGTCATTCATCGCCAAAACATCCGGCATGTCGGATATGGAGATTGAAGTATTATGAAAATAGCGGTATCCAGATATACAATCAGCAACTGGTATTTCATAGTTGTACTAATTGCCTTGGCGATATGCACCTATCTGGTTATGCCTGATATGGACAACACAGCCGAAGCGGGGACAGGTATGTCTTATATGGCAATAGTTTGTCTGACTATTGTTCAAGTTCCCTTGCTACTCTATATCTTTTACCAGCGCTACAAGACTCATCCTGACGTTTACCGGTTCATCCCCCGGTTCATTCTATTTTATATTCTGTATTTCATTTGGATGACCGTTGTATGCATATTGACTGACGAAGAACACAATATATTTGGAAAGACTATTATGTCGATGACAATAGTCGTCTATCCCTGTCTGCTGATTTGTAGTTATTTCAGGGCTCGGACAGACAAACTGAATATTTGGTTTTATATAGCAGTGCTATTCATCATGCTCTGCATTATCGTTCAGTACATCAATCTATATAACATAGCCAACCAGTTGAGCGACGAGGCCAGCCATATTGGTGTAAGTTATTTTCCGCTGTTTGTTCTTCCGATACTGTTATTACCGTCTTCGCGCATTGTAAAATATGCATCGGTTGCAGTCACAGCTGTCATTATCATTTCATCGGTAAAACGAGGCGGTTTGATAGCGATGGGGGCAAGCATGGTAGTTTACATATTTGTCAAACAGATTGTCAGCAAAATAAGCAAGACGAAAAAGTTTATAATCATCGGTGCTGTGGTTATCCTGATGGGGGTTGCGTTCTACTACCTCGGAGAAGTGATGGAAGAGAACAATGTCATCGAGCGCATCATGAACATCAAGGATGACGGAGGAAGTGACCGCGATATCCTTTGGAAAGACACGTACAACAACATCAAAAACCGCGACTTGGGTTTTCGCATAGTAGGCAATGGCTACCGTTCGGCTCAAATAGAATCAACATTTCAATTACCTGCACATAATGACGCTTTGGAAATATGCTATGATTTCGGCATTATCGGTCTTATCCTTTACGGCATAGCTTTTTTGAGCCTTTGCGTCTATGCACTCAAGTTAATCAAGCGGAAAAGCAAATATGCTCCTCATCTGGCCATGATATTGAGTTACTATTTCATCTTTTCCATGATTTCCATAGTGATTCTGTATTTCTGGCTTGCACTGCTATTATTCTCAATAGGTATCATAGCTGGATTGGCAGATACAGAACTGGAAGCAATGAAACAACAAAACAAGATTACAAAAGCGAATACAGACAAGATATGTTTAGCAAACTGATGAACATCTTCTACGTATGGATTCCGTCCATCGTATTTAATTTTCACTACCTGCCATTCAAGCAGGCTGTGAAATTACCTATACTGTTGCGTAAGCCTGACTTCCGTAAATTAGGAGGACGTGTGCAAATAGAATGTGACCATATTTACCGTGGAATGATTCGTATGGGTTTCTGCCGAGTCCAAGTCTTTCCTGACAATGGCTTCTCATGGTTGAATGAGGGAACTGTCATCTTCAGGGGGAAATGCTTTATCGGTTCGGATTCGTACATTGTAGTCCGTTCGTCCGGAGAATTAATCTTCGGTGATGATTTTCATAGCGGAGCAGCCATGAAATTAGTATCGTGCATTGGCGTGGAATTTGGTCAACACACCCGATTCGGCTGGAGTGTTACTGTAATGGACACGAACTTCCATCCTTTATATGATACAGAAAAGGAGCGTTTCAAAAAAGCTTACGGTAAGATCAAAATCGGAGACTACAACTGGTTTAGCACGCAGAGCATGATTATGCATAGCGTGGAAACTCCCGAGCGCTGCATCTTCGGCGCGAGGAGCATCGTGACGCGCGGTTGTCAATTTGAGCCTTATTGCGTACATGGCGGCAATCCGCTGCATGTGCTAGCCCGAAATACAATGCGTATAATCGGTCAAGATCAGATAACAGAGTACAAGTAGTGAATAATTCCGAGCGTGTCATATTAAATTCCATTGTGCTATACGCCAAGATATTGGTATGCATAGTATTGGCATTATGGACTGTCCCGATCGTACTGCACGGATTAGGCGAAAGTGATTACGGCTTATATTCACTGGTTGCAGGTGTGATAGCGATGCTCGCTTTCCTGAAGACTGCGATGGCGAGTTCAACGCAAAGATATCTGAGTGTAGCCCTCGGTGCGGGTGACATGCCGAAAATGAATGCAATATTCAACAGTGCAATCATGCTACACTTGCTGTTTGGGTTGGTACTGGTTGTCGTATTGGAAGCGCTGACTCCGTTTCTGTTCGGACACTTCCTGAACATTGCCCCCGAACGTATGCATGCAGGCAGAGTCATCTATCATACTCTGCTTGCCGGTATGTTTATCACCATCATAACCGTTCCGTTTGATGCCGAACTGAATGCATACGAGAATATGCCTGTTTTTGCCGTCATTGAGGTGGTGAATGCATTATTGGTATTGGTTTTGGCATTAACTTTACAATACGTACCGTTTGACAAATTGATATGGTACGGAGTTGGTATGACCGTTATTCCAATACTGAATTTAATAGCCAAATACACTTACACCCGCTACAAATATAAGGAATTATATATTTGCCGGAGTATGCTATGGGAACCGGAGCTCTTTCGCCGGATGATCAGTTTTACGGGGTGGAATACGTTTGGCGCACTGGCAATTGTCGGTAGGAACCAAGGATTAGCTATCATCCTCAACTTATTTTTTGGCACAGTGATGAATGCTGCTTACGGCATAGGCAATCAGGTCAATTCCGTGATGGGTTATTTCTCGCAAACACTTCGCAAAAGTCTGCATCCCCAACTGATGCAAAGTGAAGGGAAAGGAGATCGCGCACGCATGATACGTCTTGTATTTACATCGTCGAAATTCAGCGTACTGGTTATGGGCGTAATTGCCATCCCTCTGATTGTCGAATTACCCAAGGTTTTCGAACTGTGGCTTACACATGTGCCTGATTATGCAATAGCGTTCACACAACTTATTCTGATAGCGTCGATGGTATACCAGATGAGTGCGGGATTGATGGCTGGCGTGCTGTCTGTAGGAAAGGTCAAAGCTTACCAAATCACCATCAGCATATTAATGCTGTTGAATTTACCGTTTGCTTATCTATGGCTGCACTTAGGCTATGCGCCGCCATGGATTATTGTCGGTATGATTTTCTGTGAGGTCCTTTGCCTCATTGCCCGTCTGATTTTCTCCAAGCGCTTATTCGGCTTGCGTATAGGGCAGTTTTGTCTGCACGTTATTCTGCCACTGCTGCTGATTATCGGCACAGACTGGTTTGTACTCACCGGCATCACTCTTATGATAAACACATCGTTCTGGCGCGTGGTACTAAACAGCGCAATGAGTGTTGTTATCGTAGGCATACTATCGTGGGCAATATTATTCAACCGGATGGAAAAAGACGCTTTGCTGCAGTTTGCTAAGCGGCAGTTAATCAAGTTTAAGCGATGAAGATAGGTATCCTCACATTCCAAAGAGCACTGAACTACGGTGCGTTTTTGCAAGCATACGCCATGAAAAGTTTCCTTGGCAGCAAGGGGTATAACGCGGAGATGGTGGACTATTGGCCTAAGGAGCACGCAGACTACATCAACAAGCGCAAACTGACCCTAACGAGCCATATCGGGCGAGCCAAACAACTGACATTCTACGCACTGACCGAGCCGTTATTCAGAAAACGCAAACTGAAGATGAGTCTATTGCGCCGCAGGTATCTGGGGCTGGGACGTTTTCCCAAATACCACACAGGAGAGGAATTGAGTCAAACGAATTACGATGCCATCATCTACGGCAGTGACCAGATATGGTGGAATCATACTGCCTACTCCACTGACATTGCTTATGACAAGACATATTGGGGCTATTATGTGCCGACCAAAACCAAACGTATTGCTTACGCTCCGAGTATGGGTATCATAGATATCCGTGAACAAGACAAACCATTCATCCACGAAGCATTGAAGCAGTTCAGTTGTTTGTCCACGCGCGAGACAAATCTACACGAAGCATTGCTTCCCTATACAGACAAACCCATTACTACCGTATTGGATCCCGTATTTCTGCCCGAGAAGGAATTCTGGTTACAGCATATCAAGAAACGACAAATTAATGTCCCATATCTCCTTTACTATAGCCTGATTCCGTCAGAGGAGTCTTATAATCTGGCCTCCAATTTGGCAAAAGCCAAAGGATTGAAGTTAATAGAAATCACTCCGCGCATTCGGGATTTTCGCCCGTCGCCGGAGTTGATACAGACTGCGGACGCAATGGATTTCATATCGCTTATCTATCATGCAGATTATGTGGTGTCAACATCATTTCACGGGACTGCATTATCGATTATTCTGGAGAAAGATTTCTGTGTAATTGGTTTAGGCAAGCTAAGCGGACGTGTCGTATCGCTTCTCGGACAATTGGGCATAAGCGAACGATACACCGATACACCGATCAACTTGGGCAACATTGACTACACAAGCGTTCGTGAACGACTTGACAAATTGCGGGATATATCTCGCGACTATCTGACAGACGCACTAAAAGAGCACTAATCATGCATATACTATTCATATCACGCGGATACCCGAGCGCCCGCCGCCCGCAGAACGGGAACTTTGAGGTGGACCAAGCCGAAGGGTTGGCCAAACTCGGTCATACGGTCAGCATGATTAGTGTTGACCTGGGGCGGGAATTCATACTGAAAGAATACGGCTTGCAGCGAATTGAGAAAAACGGCGTGAGTTCATACCACTTGTTCCTTATGCCGATGAAGTTTTTTGTCGGCGAAGGTCTGTTTAGACACCTGCTGAACAAGCAACTGGATTACCTGTACAAGAGAGTTGTTGCAGAACACGGCAAGCCGGACATATTATATGCTCACTATCTATGGAATGCGGATTGGGCACTGCACCTGAAAAACACATACCATATACCCTTGGTGGGCATCGAGCACTGGAGTGAGTTGGGCTACGAGGACATCAAACCTGTAATCGAACAAAACGCTCGCCGTATCTATCCTCAATTGGACGGACTAATAACTGTATCCCACGCCCTGCAAAAGAAGATTGAAGAGCGCTTCGGGATACATGCCGATGTAGTTTATAATACAATACATGACAGCGTCCGAATGCGTGAGGTGAATAAGTCCCAGGATGAGAAGGTACATTTCATCACCGTAGGCGCACTGCTGCCTGTGAAAGGGTTTGACAATCTAATTAGTGCTTTTGCGCAATCATCACTCCCCCGAGACAAATGGGAACTTACCATCGTGGGAGAAGGTCCGGAAGAAAGCACACTACGTACATTGATTACCCGAAACGGATTAGAACAGAACATAACTCTATCTGGCAGAAAGAGTAAGGAAGAGGTAGTAGAAATGCTTAACCGCAGTGATGCGTTTATCAGTTCGTCACATCTGGAAACATTCGGTGTTGCAGCCTTGGAAGCGATTTGCTGCGGAGTGCCTGTATTGTCAACCGACTCGGGAGGGCCGAGAGAGTTCATCAACGAATCTAACGGCTTCATGTGCGAAGACAATTTACAAGATCTTCAAAGAGGTATTGAATACATGTATTCGCACTATCAAGATTTTGACAAAAAGCATATGGCAGAGGAGGCTGTCAACCGTTTTTCTTCCACTGCTATAGCACATCAATTAGAAAATATATTCAAAAAATATATTTTGTAAAACTTTTTTCCTAAAAAAATTTGCTTTTTTGCAAAAAAAGTTGTAACTTTGTACGCTTTGTTAAAACACAAATCGTATTTCATGCAAGATATAGCCATATACGGTGCTGGAGGCTACGGCAAAGAGGTAGCCTGCATCATCATCAAATTGAACGAATTCGCGACCCGCAAAGGAGAAGAACAACCATGGCGGATTGTGGGGTATTTTGATGACGGTGTACCACAAGGCACCGGCATTTCACACTACGGAGACGTATTGGGCGGAATGAATGAACTCAACGCCTACGGCCGACCTTTGGCATTAGCCATGGCTATCGGTAATCCGCGGACTCGCAAAAAGGTTATTGACAAGATTACTAATCCAAATATCAGTTTCCCTAACCTGATTTACCCCGACATTTGGTATGCAGACAATAGCACCTTTAATATTGGCTTCGGCAATATAATAGGCGGGGGATGTACTATGTCGTGCGATGTGAAGCTTGGCAACTTCAATGTTCTCAATGGCTTCGTAAATATCGGGCACGATGTAATAATCGGTGATTGCAATTCGGTTATGCCTGGCGCACGCATATCGGGTGAGGTACATATAGGAGACGAAAACACAATCGGCGCTAATAGTTTTATCCTTCAGCAGTTGACGGTGGGCGATAGAGTAACGATTGGTGTAGGCGCCATACTGCTTACAAAGCCGAAAGACGGCTGCACCTACCTTGGCAATCCCGCAAAAATACTGAGATTTTAGACAAAAACATTATTTATAAACAAACATTAAACATTTCAATTTTATGGATTTGAATGAATTTGTAGCTCATTTTGCTGAGCAGTTTGACGAGACAGATGCAAGTGTATTCACTCCGGAAACACGTTTCCGGGAAATCGACGAGTGGAGTTCACTGATTGGTCTGAGTGTAATTGCTATGGTGGATGAGGAATATGATGTCGCCCTAAAGGGTGATGATGTAAAAAACTCCAACACCATTCTCGACTTGTATAACATCGTAAGCAGCAAACTCTAATGGCATTTTTGGATATAAAGAACGTCCGCATTGCAGGAATTGCGGCCGGTGTGCCAAAGAACATTGCAAGCAATCTTCATCCTGAGCCGGAAGACAATGTATCTGCCGACTACGCTCCTGAGGACTTCGTAGCAACAACAGGTGTGGAAGAGCGCCGTATATCCACGACGCTCTGTGCATCCGACTTATGCTACGGTGCAGCGGAAAAACTGATTGCAGATTTAGGCTGGGACAAACAGGAAATAGAAGGCATCCTGTTTGTATCGCAAACACCGGATTATATTCTTCCGGCTACCGCCTGTATTCTGCAAGACCGTTTAGGATTGAGTAAAGAATGCTATGCAACCGATATGTCTATCGGCTGCTCGGGGTGGTTATACGGATTGAGTTCATTGGCAGCCTTGGTTTCCACCGGAGGTATCAAGAAAGCACTGCTCATGGTAGGCGATGCCAAAGCCCGCGTAAAAGGCAAACGTAATCCGTTGTTCGGAAGTTCGGGTACAGTTACCGCCTTGGAGTATGCAGAAGGAGCCAAAGGTTTGCAGTTCCATATGGGAACAGACGGAAGCGGCTTTGACGCAATCATCACACCTGACGGCGGAGCACGTAATCAGATTACGCCCGAATCGTTCAACGAGTATGAGTTCGAGGGCAAAATGGTTCATCGTTTGCAAAGTCGCATGAAGGGAATGGATGTATTCTCATTTGGTATCACCACGGCTCCCAAATCCATCAAAAAACTCGCCGAACATTTCGGATTCGACTATCAGGATGCTGATTATCTGGTTCTTCACCAGGCGAATATGAAGATGAACGACTTCATCGTAAAGAAGTTGAAGTTCGATACAGCCAAAGTGCCTACCAGCCTTCGCTACTTTGCTAACACCAATGGAGCTTCAATCCCGGTTACGATTGTGACTCAACTCAAAGACAAGTTAAACGGAATAGCCAAATTCCTGTGCTGCGGATTCGGAGTCGGATTGAGTTGGGGCTCGCTTTACTTTGAGTCGGATCCGGAGATGGTTATTTCCCAACTAGTTGAAATGGATGATTCTGAAACTTCTGCTTATGTCGTATAATCCTTTTACACTTGAAGGCAAAACCATATTAATAACGGGTGCATCTTCCGGCATAGGAAGAGCATCTGCTATTGCATGCGCCAAGATGGGAGCCAATGTAGTGATTTCCGGTCGAAATGCAGAGCGTTTACAAGCCACTTTTGACCAATTGGAACAGGTCGGCAATCATTTACAAATAATTGCCGACCTGACGAATGCCGAAGATTTGGACAATCTTGTTGCCAATGCGCCCATATTAGACGGTTTGGTAAACAATGCAGGTATCTCATTCACCAAGCCCATTGGGTTCATCAAAAAGGAGGACATCCAGAAAGTTTATGAGTCCAACTTGTATGCGCCGATGATACTGACTAACAATCTTCTGAAAAAGAAGAAACTGGCAAAAGGTGCATCGGTTGTATTCATGTCATCCGCTGCAGCATTTGGATGCAGCAATGCTAACTCGACCTACGGAACTGCCAAAGCCGCACTGTCTGACTTTATGCATTATTGCAACAAGGAGATCACCCCGACCAAACACATTCGTTTCAACGCCCTTCATCCTGGGATGGTGCGCACTGAACTGGTTGCCAACCTGTCGTTTACAGAAGAAGAATTGCAAAAGGACATGGCACGCTACCCGCTCGGACGATACGGCGAACCGGAGGATATAGCTAATGCCGTCATCTACTTTTTGTCCGATGCTTCTGCATGGATCTCCGGTGTGAGCCTTGTTATTGATGGGGGACTGATTAATCGCATTTAATCATGGCATTTGCAACAGTACATAATGTAACTATCCGTGGCATCTCTGCCTGCGTGCCGGAGCATATTGAGGAGAATCTCACCCTACCGGTATTCAAGGAAGGGGAAGCTGAACGCGTGGTTGCCCAGACCGGCATTGAACGCAAGCACACCGTCGAACCCGGTACCACTGTAACCGACTTGTGTGCTTCCGCATTTGAGCAGTTGATAACTGAGCTCGGCTGGGATAAATCAACCATAGAGATACTGATACTCGTATCATCTGCCGGTGACTACATCACCCCACCCTCTGCCAATGTGCTTCACGGAAGGTTGGATCTGAGCGAGGACTGCTTGTGTTTCGATATCCGTCAAGGCTGCCCTGGTTGGGTGATTGGCATGAGCACTATAGCATCGATGATGATGACAGGCAATTACCACCGCGCTATATTGCTGTGTGGCGATTCGTCCACAATCATGAAATCACCGTTCGACAAAGAGACAAGACCGTTATTCGGCGATGCCGGTACGGCTACTGCTCTCGAATATGACGAGCAGGCAACTCCGATGTATTTCCAGCACGGCACACGAGGCAAGGACTTCCAAGCCATTATGGCACACGATGGAGGTCTACGCCATCCGTTCAACGCAAAATCTCTTGAATATGAAGTAATAGACGAGAATATCATCCGCCGGCCTGTTGACAGTATGATGAACGGCATGGATGTATTCAGTTTTGCGCTGTCAGCTGCCCCCAAAGGCCTGCAAGCCCTCATGGCAAAGTACGGGTTGACTAACGAGGATGTGGACTACTACTTGTTCCACCAAGCGAACATGTATCTCAATGAGAAGATTCGCCGGAAGTTGAAACTCGCACCGGAAAAAGTTCCATATAGCCTTAAGGACTATGGCAACACCGGACCTGCCACTATTCCTTTGACATTGGTTACACAATGCAGAGAGCACTATATTTCTTCACACAAGAAATCTATCGCTTGTGCATTCGGTGTTGGACTTGCATGGGCAAGTATGTATTTTGAGACAGATCACATTGTTTGTCCGGAAATAACACTCTACAAAGCATGAACAATCTAGAAACATACAACAAGGTCTTCTGTGACAAACTGCAAATCACTGAACAGCAGTTGGCAACAGCTCGTCTGAAAGGCCTGCCTACATGGGATTCGGTGGGGCACATGACCCTGCTCGCTGCTCTTGAAGATGCCTTTGACATCTTTATCGAACCGGAAGACATGATGGCGCTCAATTCGTATGAAGAGGGGAAAAACATTCTCCGCAAATATGATGTGGAATTGTAATGTTCTTTGATCTACAAATATTCGCTGACAAGGCGGCTGTCATTACTGACGAAGGGGAGCAATTAACCTATCGGGAACTGCTGCTCGAATCAGAAAAGATAGCTGCCCATATTCCTTCCGGTTCATTTACATTCACACTTTGTGAAAATCATTTGGGAGCGATTGCCGGATATGTGGCAATGCTCAACAACCATAAGGCACAAGTTCTCTTGGACGCAGAGAAAGATCTGGAAACCATCCGGCAGTTAGCCGCAGCCTACCAACCTGACTATTATTGGCTGCCGGAACATCGGGCGGAAGAATTCATATCGGCAAGACTCGCCAACACAGAAAACGAATATTCGTACAAAGGCTATTGCCTGCTTCGTCAAAAGACTCATTCCACCACTCCCGTTCATCCGGATTTGCTCCTTTGCCTGACGACCTCCGGCTCTACAGGCTCGCCAAAATTTGTACGCATCAGCGAATCAAACCTTCGGAGCAATACGGAGGCAATAGCGGAATACCTGTCAATCAATCAACAGGAACGACCGATTACCTCACTGCCGCTATATTATAGTTTCGGCATGTCTGTACTGAATAGCAACCTGCTCCGAGGAGCAACTATCCTCTTGACAGACAAAGCCATCGTGCAACGGGAGTTTTGGGATTTCCTGAAGAAAGAGCAAGCAACCTCCATAGCCGGAGTGCCTTACACGTATGAAACGCTCAAGGCATTTCGGTTCTTCCGTATGAATCTGCCTTATCTGCAGACAATGATTCAGGCCGGAGGAAAACTGAATGCCGATATTGTCAAAGAATACGCTGTATATGCCCAAGCGAATGGCAAACGCTTCTTTGTCATGTACGGGCAAACGGAAGCATCTCCCCGAATCAGTTACTTGCCTGCCGACAGAGCCATAGACAAATACCAAAGTATAGGCATTGCTGTTCCGGGAGGACGGATGGTCGTCATGAATGAAGAGGGAGAAGAAGTAACCCTGCCGTACACGGACGGAGAACTCGTATATTACGGACCAAACGTATGCCTGGGCTATGCAGAATGTCGAGAGGATTTACTCAAGGGCGACGAGAATCATGGCTGCCTGCACACCGGCGACCTCGCACACTTTGACGAAGAAGGGTTCTTCTATATCACAGGCAGGCTGAAGCGGTTTGTCAAGGTCTGGGGCAACAGGTGTAACCTGGATGCGATTGAACAATTAGTCAAAACCCTTACCACGGATTGTGCCTGCGTCGGGGTAGATGATCTGATAACGGTGTACGTAACAAAAGACCATTTAAGCGAATCCATCATCAATCTCTTGAGCAGCAAAACCGGATTACATCCGCAAGCATTCCACGTTATATCGATACCCTCAATTCCCAAAATGGAGTCCGGAAAAATAGATTATATAAGATTGCATAATTGAGATATGAGTTTAAGAAGTAAATTATGGACAATCGTAACGAAAGCCTACCCGACTTATTTACGAAGAGTATATAAAATGGATTTGGGAGAAGGAGTTTGTATCGCGAATAAAGCACATCTTGATAAAAGCATCAATCCGAAAGGCATTCATATTGGCGATCGGACATGGGTGCTTAATGGGGCTTTCGTTATGGCACATGATCACTGCAGGTCTCTTCGCGTGGATACTTATATCGGTCATGACTGTGTCATAGGTGTTAATGCCATCATAATGCCTGGAGTACACATCGGCGATGAAGTTGTAATTGGTAGCGGTGCAGTGGTTACCAAAAATATACCATCCAACTGTATTGCAGCTGGCAATCCAGCCAAAGTCCTGAAAACAAATATATGCGTCCGAAACGGGCAAATTGTATCATGTACGCACATTGTTTGAAACGCATATTTGACTTCACTATAGCTTTAATTGCCATTCTGTGCCTCAGTCCGCTACTGATAGTGGTCACTGTATGGCTGCATTTTGCCAACAAAGGCGCAGGGGCATTCTTTACCCAAGAGCGCCCAGGAAAAAACGAGAAGATCTTCCGCGTGATAAAGTTCAAATCCATGACAGACGAACGCGATGCAAACGGCAACCTGTTGCCGGATGAGAAACGCCTGACACGAATCGGAAACTTCATTCGCAAAACATCTATTGACGAACTGCCGCAGTTGTTCAACGTGCTGATGGGCGACATGGCATTGATAGGTCCTCGACCGCTGCTTGTCAGGTATCTGCCTATCTACACTCCGCAGCAACATCGCAGACACGAAGTTCGTCCGGGTATAACGGGTTGGGCACAAGTCAACGGACGCAACGCCATCACCCACACCAAGAAATTCGAGTACGACGTGTGGTATGTTGATCACCTGACTCTGGCGCTGGACATCAAAATCATCTTCATGACGGTTCACAATGTGCTCCATCACAAGGATATTTCCCACGAGGGGGTCGCAACTGCGGAATACTTCAACGGACATAATTAGGCTTTTCGGACGGCTTCCTATCCATCAAAACCGCACAAAAAGCAAAAAAATGTTTTTTTCTACGAAAAAAATGCACAATAATTTGTATTTGTGCATTTTTTTTTGTAACTTTGTGGGCTTGTTATGTTCTGAGCACGCAAAATGAAGAATATTGCTATCATATTGGCCGGCGGCAGCGGAACACGCGTAGGCGGCGAAATGCCCAAGCAGTTCATCCGAGTGGCCGGCAAACGGATCATCGAATACTCCATCGAGGCATTCGAGCGCTGCGAGCGTATTGACGAGATATGCATTGTATGCCGAGAGGACTATACCACCTATATGGAAGAGTTGGTGCGATGCAGCGGCTACACAAAGGTGAAGAAGATTCTCAGCGGCGGCAAGGAGCGTTATGATAGCAGCATAGCAGCCGTCAACGCGTTCCCAGATGATGACATCAACCTACTCTTCCATGACGCCGTTCGTCCGATGGTCAGCGAGCGCATCATCAATGATTGCATAGAGGCGCTTACTCTATACAACGCAGTAGATGTGGCGGTTAAGACTACCGACACAATCATCGCCGTTAATGCCGACGGGTGTATAACGGATATCCCCGACCGTGCATGTCTGAGGAACGTGCAAACGCCGCAAGGCTTCAAACGGGGCACTATCAGAAGGGCATACGAACTGGCATTAGCAGACCCTAACTTCGTCACCACAGACGATTGCGGAGTCGTGCGCAAATATCTGCCACAGGAACCCATATACGTAGTGGAAGGCGAAAACACAAACATCAAACTCACATACCGTGAGGATTTGCTGTTACTGGAAATACTATTACAACGAAACAATCAAAGCCAAACAACGGCTAAATAATTAAATAATCAGCATTATGAGCAAACGAATATATTTATGCCTGGCGCACATGAGCGGCAAAGAGCAGCAGTTCATTCAAGAGGCTTTTGACACCAACTGGGTTGTCCCCTTGGGACCGAATGTCAATGGCTTTGAGAATGACCTCAAGCAGTTTGTCAACGCCAACTCGAACACGGAAGCGCTGAACAAGGAGATCGTCGCCCTGTCGTCAGGCACAGCTGCCATTCATCTGGCACTCATTGCCTGCGGCGTGAAAGCTGGTGACGAGGTGATATGCCAATCGTTCACGTTCTGCGCATCGGCTAACCCTGTCACCTATCTGGGCGCTACACCGGTGTTTGTGGACTCCGAGGCTGATTCATGGAATATATCTCCCGAGCTGCTGGAGCAAGCCATCCTGGACCGCAAAGCCAAGACCGGTCACTACCCAAAAGCCATTATCCCCGTTTCCCTCTACGGGATGCCTTATCGCATTGACGAGATTATGGCTATCGCCGACAAGTACGGCATATCCGTCATCGAAGATGCTGCCGAAGGTCTGGGCAGCCGGTGGAAAGGCCAGGTGCTGGGCACGTTCGGTGAGTACGGCGTACTATCGTTCAACGGCAACAAGATGATCACTACCTCCGGCGGCGGAGCACTGATCTGCAAAGACGTGGAAGCCAAGCAGCGCATCATGTGGCTCGCCACACAGGCACGCGAAGCCTACCCATACTATCAGCACGAGGCTATCGGTTACAATTACCGTCTGTCGAACATCTGCGCGGGCATAGGCCGCGGACAGATGACTGTGCTTGAAGAGCATATAGCTCACCACAAACACATCGCCCAACGTTACCGTGAGGCGTTCGCCGGAATAGACGGCATCACGTTCCACGATGCACCGTCAGCAGACTTCGACACCAACTTCTGGCTCTGCACGGCACTCATTGACGAACGGGCACATATTCACGGCGAGGAGAACGCTTACGCCGAGGCGGTACAAGGAGCTGTAGGCGGAGCTGCGGGCGTCGTACATGGTGGGGGCAGCGTGCATACGGATTGCGAACCGAACAGGAACGTTGAAGCCTTGCGTATGTACCTTGACCAAGCAGGCATAGAGAGTCGTCCGCTGTGGAAACCCATGCACAAGCAACCAGTGTTCAACAGCTGCCCGGCATACGTGAACGGCGTAAGCGAAGCGATGTTTCGCCAGGGTATATGTCTTCCAAGCGGACCGATGGTCACCGACGAGGATGTGACTCACATTATCCGCACAATCCAACAAGCATTCAAATAATCGCACATCATGAGAAAAAGAATAAGCGAAATACAGCGTTCGGACATTTTCTCTCACGCAACTAACCTGTCCTATATGCCCAAGTGGGGCGTGTTGCTCATCGATATGTTGTTGGCGCTGATTGCATACGTAATCAGCTATCTGATCAGTTACAGCCTGATTCACATGCAATCGAATGGCGACCTGCTGCCTATATGGGAGCAAGCCGGCATCATTATGTTTATGCAACTGCTCTCGTTCTGGATGTTTCACACTTACTCGGGCATATTGCGGTACTCGACATTCGTTGATGCATCAAAGGTCGTACTGTCCGTCCTGACAGCGGTGCTCATACCTGTTACCATCAACGGCATCGTACGTTATGTCAACGGAAACGGGTTATTGCTGAACTCCGTGCTGTACACCTATGTCTTCGTTGCCATCGTACTGCTCGTATGCTGGCGTGTGACAATCAAACTGAGTTTTGAATATATGTCGCACCACAGCCCGGGCATCCGACCGGTGATGATCTACGGCACACAGTCCGCAGGTCTGGCAATCGCGAAGATGCTCAACTCCAGTATGGACAGCCCCTATCTTCCAATAGGCTTCATCGCCGACGCGGACGAGAATGTCAAGCACGAGTTGTTGGGAATGAAGGTGTACGTCAAGAACGAGAACACCATCCGTCTGCTCAAGGCGAAAGAGGTGCAGGATATCATCATCTCTCCGCTGAAGATGAAGCAGATCAACCCCGTCAGAGACCTGGGAATCTTCCTTGATAACAATATCCGCATCCTCACAACGCCGTACTTCAGTGATTTCCAGGAGACGGAGAACGATGCCCAGGAGGCGAAGAAAAAGATCGGCAGCATTGAGGCAATCAAGGTCGAAGACCTCCTGGAGCGCCCGGAGATACATATCAATACCGAGAATGTCCGCCAGGTTATTTCCAATAAGGTAGTGATGGTGACTGGTGCTGCCGGTTCGATAGGCAGCGAGATTGTCCGTCAGGTCTCGAAGTACAGCCCCAGGCTGGTGGTGCTCGCCGAGATAGCCGAGTCGCCGCTGCATGACCTAAGTCTGGATCTGAACAAATTTTATCCGAGTATTCACTACGCCCGCGTCATCACCGATGTGCGCGATCGCAATATGCTACGCGAGGTATTTGAGGAATATCATCCGCAAGTAGTCTTCCATGCTGCCGCATACAAGCATGTACCGCTCATGGAGGAGTACCCCACACAGGCAATCCTCGCCAATGTGCTCGGAACGAAGAATGTTGCCGACCTGGCGGTCGAATACAAAGCCGAGCGGTTCGTCATGATCTCCACCGACAAGGCGGTCAACCCGACGAATGTCATGGGAGCATCCAAGCGCATCGCAGAGATATACGTGCAGTCACTCTTCCGCAAACTCTATGCCAAGGACGAGCATGTCACGAAGTTCATCACCACGCGCTTCGGCAATGTGCTGGGCAGCAGCGGCAGTGTTGTGCCGTTCTTCAAGAAACAGATCGCCGCCGGAGGACCGGTGACAGTCACACACCCCGATATCATCCGGTACTTTATGACTATCCCCGAGGCGTCATGTCTGGTGCTGGAGGCTTCTACCCTCGGCAACGGCGGGGAGATATTCTGCTTCGACATGGGCGCACCGGTGAGGATTGCCGACCTAGCGAAAAACATGATCCGTCTGGCTGGCTACCAACCCGGCAGAGATATACAAATCGTCTATACCGGCCTGCGCCCGGGCGAGAAACTTTACGAGGAGCTGCTCAACCAGAAGGAACTCACTATGCCTACCGCCAATGAGAAAATCATGGTGGCGAATGTCCGCGAGAATGATTATGACCAGATGTCCAAACTCATCGACGACCTCATCTGCTCCGCACAGAAAGGCTTGGCGTTCCCGTCTGTCAAACTGATGAAGCAGATCGTCCCCGAATACCAGAGCCGCAACTCTATCTACGAGCAATTGGATAAATAACCCGCAATAGTAACCACCCTAACCACTGAAAAAATGAAACGCTTCGTCCTGTCATTTGTATGCACACTGCTGCTAGGCATCACGTGTTCTGCCGCTGATTATGCGTACGGCATCCTGATTAACAGCAACAGGCTGGTGCAAGCTGAATATATGGGAGAGTCCGACGGCTATACCCAATATCTTGCGCATGTGCAGTTAAATGCTCTGGATACGATCCGCCTGATTGAGACGACCACCAACGCCACATGGATGGTTGACCTTGACACATACAGTGTGAGCGGATTTTCGGGAAGTAAGGAGTTAGGGTATCTGCTGTGTACTGCTGCCGGATGTTATGACTGTTACATCAAACTGTTCTACCAAGCCGACCAACTCTATATCGGTAACGGTACAGAAGGCTGTTCGGAAGGTATAGAATATGACCCGACGCCTAAAGCTGACGAGAACAGAGTGTACCTGACTACCGGCATCACACCATCCGAATCCGGCGCGTATGTGTACCCGCTCAGCGGAGAGTACGAGAAAGGCTCTACGGTCCAATTGAAGGCTGAAATATCTGTCGGCGGATGGATGTTCGATAAATGGTCGGACGATAACAGTTGGGACAATCCGCGTACCGTCATGCTCACGCAGGACACCACCATCACGGCAATCTTCTCGCCCGGCGAGTACGGCGTTCTGGTGAACGGCAACCGATTGTTCCGCGGCACGTTCACCGAGCGACTGGACGGGTCATATATAGCGCAGTTCCTCGCTTCGGTACAGATGCAGGAAGGCGACTACTTCCAACTCATCAACCTCTTCCACAGCGACAATGCTACATGGCGTCCGCAGTTGGAGGAGGGTGGTTCGTCCGGTGCTTTCAGTATCGACGAGGCGCACAATGCTATCGCCTGCAACACAGCCGGATGCTATGATATCTACATGAAGATCCACTACGGGCAGTCGAATGATTACGTGTATATCGGCGGCGGTACCGATTGCCCCGAAGGCGAACCCTTCGGACCGGGAGACGTAACCGCCAACTACTATCTGCTTGGCGAGAACGAAGAGTTAGGTGCTTGGAACTTGGAGAATGCGATGCCGATGGAGGGCGACAGCATAGAACTTTCCCTTCCTGCAGGATTCTATAAGTTCAAAATCCTGCCACAAAACACGAGTTGGAACAACCAAATCACATTCCAAGATGTGGATCTTTCTTGCTCGTCAGAGAATGTGACCGGAGATAGCCTGAATAACTATAACATTAACATCAAACTCAGTGAGCCCGGCTTGCTGAAGGTCAAAATGGTCAACGGCAAAGTGTGTGTGACAGGCAACTTCAGCCCTACGGTTCTGTTAGCTGTTCTTACTATGGACGGTGCGGAGGACCAAGGGCTCGTCACGATGGAAGGCAAAACGGGCGAATACATCTGGACTACAACCTATTACACGCCAGGCACTACTGCCACCATCCAAGCTATTCCTCTCGGTTCATATTCATTCAGTCATTGGTCGGACGGCAATACGGATAATCCGAGGCAACTCGTAGTCAACACAGATACTACACTGACTGCTATATTCAAACAGGGCGAACAGCAATATTACCTCGTCGGGAGCAGTGCTGAACTAGGCTCATGGTCACTTGACAACGCACTGCTGATGGACGGCGACAGTATAGTGCTGAATCTGCCCTCCAATGCGTACGAATTTCTGGTATTACCCCAGGGTACCAGTTGGAACAACTCATTGGGATACAACGACCTGTACTTAGAATGCTCTTCTGAAGGGCTCGAACAGAGTGGCACGAACAACATCAAGTTCATCTTGGCTAACGACGGCGAAGTCCGTGTACGGGTGGTCGAAGGACGACTTTGTGTCATTGGTGTATTTGGCGGTGAGATTCCCATTACTGGGTATTCCGTAGTGGGAGATGAAGCACTGTTCGGAACGGGCTGGGATGTTGAAAGTACACTGACCGAGATGACACAGCAGGATGGCGGTACGTGGACATATGTTCTTGATTCAGTACAATTACTGTCGGAAACGTTTTACTATTACAAGATTATAGCCAACCACTCATGGTCTGTTGCACAATATCCGGAAGACAACAACAATTATTCCTTCACCGTTGAGGAGGAAGGAGCATATTCCGTCGTGTTCCGTTTTACTCCGGAGGAGGGCGGATCAGCTATTGCAACAAAGATTATCGAGGGTCAGGGAACGCCCACTGTTGCCAATCTCGCAGAAGCGGGATATGATGTTGATAACAAGATTGTGCTTTGTATCGAATTCATTGAGGATGCTGTTGTATGCAATCCTATTCACCTGGTCAGCAATATCAACCAATGGGGGCATGGCGGCAGTTGGGACGGCAGCCAATTGTTCACACAGCTTCCTGGCTTCGATAGCTGGTATGTTGCTCAGATCGAATACGGCGACACATGTCAGGCTAAACCTATTCAGGAATCCACCGATGGCAGCTTCTCTTGGTATAACCAAAGCGGTGACATCGATTCGTGGCAATATGTTGATGGACAGCAATTGTCTCTTTTTACCGATATGGCAGCTGAAGGCGAATGCCATGTCGGTTACCCGACACCCGGAGCATATATCTACCGCTTGAGATATTGGAAGAATCACAAGAACCCATGCTCCACCGACACTCCGGAGGAATATACGTTTACACTTGACGCCAACTGGCAGTTCATTACACTACCGACAGCGTTCGGCTTGACGCCGGATGATATCATTGTCGATGGCGGGGAGATTGAATGGGGCATCTACAACAGTGAGCTGCGTGCTGCAGGTCGCACGGGATGGCAGAACTTCATACCGGTTGAGGACGGCTTATACGCATCACAAGCATATATTGTTCGCGCGCGCAACGGCAACGCTACACTCACTTTCCACATCCCTGAAGCGGCACGAGAGAGAGCCGAAGCAACGCTGCCGGTCAACTACCACGCAGCCACTCACTCGCAGAATGCCAACTGGAATTTCCTTGGCAACCCCTACCCCTTCGGCTACAATATCACCGCAGCACTGAATGCCGCGGGCATCGAGTCGCCGGTAACCGTCTGGAACGGTACGGGCTACGACATGTTCACCCCAGGCATCGATGAGAAGACACTCAGCCCGTTTGAGGCGTTCTTCATCCAACTTCCCGAAGGCGGCACCGAGGCACTCCCCTTCTCACCGGAGTATATCACCGGGGATTAGACAGCTACAATGATGGATGACTTTAGACAACCACAATGATGGATGAGTTCAGTCTTTCCGCCCTAATAGTGAAATAAGGGCTTGTCTCTTTGCATCCGCTATCGCAACTACACGTTGCTATAGCCGCCAGCCATCGGCCATGAGAAAATCCTAAGAGACAGATATTGACCGCTCACTCCTTCTTCTTTTCGTTCACCTTGACGGCATAAATCTCACCGCAGTGGGAGCACTTGAAGTACATGTACTCGCAGCCGTCGTCTTCCCAACGGGTGTCCACCTTCTCATTATCCCCGTACATGCCACAAAGCGTGCAGATGTCGTCTTTCACGCTACCGTCCACCAGCCAAATCAATACATAACATACGCCGAACCATCCGATCAGAAGCGCCAGCCGCCAGAACCACTCGAAGCCCTCGTAGTGATGACTGTAAAACAACGACCCGAGATAGGCAATCTGAGAGAGGATAGCCAAGGGTTGGAAGAGCAACCTGAATAGCTTCGGTTTGGTCGTCAGAAGGATGGGGAACAGCAGCATATACACTGCAAACACGTACGCCATTGACATCCAGAACATCGGTTGATCAAAACAAACAGCCAGTCCCAGATAGAGAATAGCGTACAGCATGAAATCAAAATCCTGTTTCACCGGCTTGTCTAATGCGTATCGCCAGATGAGTGAACCGATAAACAGCAGTGCACCGAATACTTCTAAAGCTACGAAAACCCATCGCGACACATGCAAAAACGCGGTCGCATACATGTCTAAAAATTCAGTCATAACATCTATATTTAATTAACTATTTAACGCACCTCAGCGCCCAGCGCGTTGTAGGTCTTGCTGTCGCGGATGATGAGCAGTTGTCCGTCGCGGATGAGCTTCGTGCAGCGGGTGGCAGGGGGTGCCGTTACTGTCTGCACGGCACTTTGGTCATCAGCTATGGCTGTCAACGTGAAACCGGTCAGCACCTCTTGCTTGCCGTCATCGCCGAGGACATATAACGCCATGAGCGCATCCGAACCTTGCGGCGTAACCAAACCGTACGCAGCTGACGGCGGAGTTATCTCCACTTTGTTGAAGTCCGCACCGCCGAATCCAGATAGTGCCGGACCGCCTGTCTCGTCGAGGCGTTTGCCGCCACGTATACGCCGTCGCACTGCGGCAGGGGTGGGCAACGACTGCACAACCATGTTCACCGAATCGAAGGTGATGGTGGCGTCCTCTGTACCGATAATCGGCACGACGCCCTCAGCAACCAGTGTACCCGAGCCGGTGATGATGATATCCGATGTTGAGGCGATGATCGTGTCGGCAATGATCGTCGATGAGTCGCACAGCACGATCGTCAGCGGGTCGGAACCGGTGTAACTGATCGCTGCGGATATACTGTCACCGGCATCCATCTGCGCTTCGGTGAGTGTCAGGGTGTTGTCGGCAGGCGTATAGATGAGCGTTGCGTCGCCGAGTATATCCACCTCGTCCACCGTCACGGTGCTGTCCGCCGGGTCGGTGATGACCACCTCTTCGCCGAAGATCGTCACCGTAGGCGGCACGTAAGGCAGTACGGTTAACTCAAGACAAGTAATGCTGTCGCATCCTGTTACTATTGAGGGAAGGGTATCGCAGTATGTGCCCGATTCGTACAGAACGCTTCCGTTCCATATCAATGAATCGTTGTCGTAGATGGTTATGCTGTCGGTAACATATTCCGGTTGAATAAGTGTCAGATGCAGCAATACTCGCGAACTATCTGTTTCAACCACATAGTCACCGCTCTCAGTCAGCAGCATATCGTGCCAAACAAACTCATCCCCGCATGCAACGATAGTTTCTTCTGTGGGCTTAACTTGTATATTCGTAAATTCATTCCACTGATCAGCAGCTTGATAGGCTTCCACCGCACCATAGGGAACATATAGCGGGATAGATTTGTCTACACCTTCTTCAAATATTCCTTCGCCTAAACTTGGCGGAGTCGTTGCTTCGCAAGTTATTGAAGTTAAACTGCTACACCAAGAAAATGCTCTATCTCCAATACTTGTAACGCTACTAGGAATAGTAACTGATTTCAAATTGCGGCAAGTATTAAAAGTCCAATTTCCAATGCTTGTGACGCTATTAGGGATATTTACGGAAATCAAACCAGTGCACCAATCGAATGCATCATCGCCAATGCTTGTGACGCCATTAGGGATATTTACATAGGTCAAACTGCTACATTCCCAGAAAGCCCGAAATCCAATGCTTGTGACACTATTTGGTATAACCGTATTTTGACAGCCCACTACAAGTGTATTGGACGCCGTTTCAATAATAGCATTGCAATTATCACGATTGTCATATACCGAGTTTCCTGCTTCAACGAACATAGAGGTCATACCGCTGCAATTACGGAAAGCACCCTGTCCAATGCTTGTGACGCTGCTCGGTATAGTCACCGAGATCAAACTACTACACTTTTCGAATGCGTAATCTCCAATGCTTGTGACGCTGTTGGGGATAGTTACCATGGTCAAAGCATTGCAATCAGAAAAAGCCCCTTGTCCAATGCTTGTGACGCTATTAGGAATCTCAATAAAAGTCATGCCGCAATTTTCGAAAGCCTCATAACCAATGCTTATGACGCCACTTGGAATAATTGTGTTTTGACAGCTCCTCACGAGTGTGTTAGGGGCAGTTTCAATAATCGCATTGCAATTATCACGGCTATCATATACGGGGTTTCCAGTTTCAACGGATATTGAAGTCAAACCGGTGCAACCATGTAAAGCAGCATATCCAATGCTTTCGACACTGCTAGGGATAGTTACTGAGGTCAAGCTATAGCAATCACGAAAAGCATATTCTCCTATACTCGTAACACTGTTGCCAATAGTCATAGATGTCAAACTGCTGCAACCATTAAAAGCTCCCGATCTAATACTTGTGACGCTGTATTGGATGTCGTTATATGTAACCGAAGTGGGGATGTTTACTTCCGTCAAACCGGAATAGTTATTATCCGATGATGTCACTTCTGCTGTTAGCGTATATCCACTCAAATTGTAGTAAAGACCATCAATATCGACCTTGCCGGTATACGGTTCGTCCTGCACCATGCGGATGGAGTATGTTCGGGTTGAGGAGCCGTCGGCGGCGGTAACGGTGATGGTGGTGGGTTCGCCATCGATAGTACCGTATGCAATCCGCATCTCATCGGATGTCAGTTTGCGTCCGGGGAAGGTGACTGTTGTGTCCCTGTCGTTGGTCAGTGTACCAGCACCGCGCACCGCATAGATAGTGGGCATAGTGGTTGTGCCGGCAGGCACTTTGTACACCTGCTCTTGTGCTGTGTACGGGTCAAAATCCTCCCATAGAATATTGTCAATATACAATTGTTGGATTTCCGATGAATAGACGAGACTGATGTCATCTACATACAGCGAGTTGCCGGCGTAGAAACCGGAGTTGGCGCGGAAGTTCGGGTAGTTACCTGCCGAGAGAATCACGTTGCACTTCTCCGGTGCTTCGTCGCTCAGGTAATAGATAGGGATAGTGACTTGCGTCCATTCAGAGTAGGTCGCTCTCTCACTTAGCCACCCTTCCGCCACCTGTGTTGCTTGGGTGGTTGTGCCACACTCATTGCCGTCCAAGGCTTGGCGGATATCGGATTCTTCGTTCGAGTGCGAGGTGGATGTACAGTTGCCGTTGTTCCCCTTGTATCTGTCACCCTTGGCTGTTCCTGTCCATGAATAGAAGAGAATGTTGTAGTTTTCCTTATCCGTATTGTTGCCCGTTCGCTTGATCCACACCGCCATCGAATCAGGACGGTACGCAAAGCTTATACCGCCATCAATGCCTCTTGTGGCATTATTCATTTGTGTTATGCTTGGCAGATAATACCAAGGCATGCCCAGCGAGTAATATCCCGGATGCACCTCGGTTATTCCCATTGCGCCTACATCCTGGTCTTGAATCATCGCGCAGTATCCCGATCGTCCGGTATCACGATTCGAAAAATTGAATTTGAAACCCGTTAACTCAATATTAGACGCATTCCACGATGCCAGTTGGATACTGTCATCAAAAGTCGTTCCGCTCCAATCTTCAAAATCAGAGTTCGGCAACTGGTAAGCGAAAGCAAGACAAATGCTCATTACCAGTGCTATGAGTAAGGTAAAGTGTTTCATGCTTTTATATCTGTTTTATAAACGACATCGTTTTCGCTGCAAAGGTACGAAAAAAATCTGAAATATGCAAATAAATTGAGAAAAAAGTGAAGGCGGGGAGGTAAGAGAGGGAAAGAGAGGGATTGCTCCGTAATCCCAAAACCTTGCAAGGTCTTTCGTGAATCCACCAAAAACAAAAAAAGAAACCTTCCGGCTTCTTCTTTTTCATTCTGGATGTCTTCCCGATCTTTCTTGCGGAAAGAGAGGGATTTGTGCGGAAGGAGGGGGATTTTACTCTACTCCGTATAGCCAACCCTTTTATTTCCGCGTTATTATAGGCTTTGTTCATTATTTATAAGTTCTCGTCATTTTTGCAACTGACGCACGAAAGGAACGCAAGTCACTCAAAATGACGCTGCAAAGGTATTGCTTTTTTTTGATATTTGCAAATTTTTTTGCCAAGAAAATGCTATCAATTTGCACCTTTTTGTTATCGAAATCGTCTTTTTTCGTGTCTAAATGAAATTTAGATTTTATATTTCTTATCTAAACAAGGAGCGAAAAGCATAGTTCACCTATCACCTCTATCGCTCTTCCCGAATCAGTACCGCCCGTACAAAGTTCCCGAACTGGCAGATTCGTTTCTTGCCTAATACCGGATCCGGCTGACCTTTTAGTTGCGCTGCATGCCTCTCCACCATCTCCTGATACCGAGGATGATTCACATCCTTCGCTATCCGCGATGCCTCTTGACATACTGCTGTCCACTTCTCGTACTGCACCTGTTCATCAGGAGTGCGTGGTGAACGCTTATAATCCCGCTTTTCACGGGCAAAAGCCTCCTTCGGACCACAGCAGAAGATCTTGCCGTTGGGGTACTTGAACTGTTTCTTTCGCATCACAATGCGATCTTTTTTGTTGAGCATTCCGGTCAAATCTTCAATACCGGCTGATGTTGTGAATTGTGCCATAGTTTTGTGTTTTAATAAATTAAACGTTAAATAGTTAAAGAGTTAAAATGGTTTTGAGTGCCTCAAAACGTTAAATAGTTAAAATGGTTAGGTTATTGATGTGCGGTTGTTTTGTTCTTGTAGTAATGACTAACGAACGACCAAGGAATAACTAACGAACAACTAACGGTTGGATGCATTTTTGTTCACGAATTAAACGAAATAATCGTTCGAGTGTAACGAGATAAGAATTAAACGAATTACAATGGATATTTTTTAAGTCAACAATTAAAAACTATTCAAGACAATTACGATGAACTTTATTTAGTCAAAAATTACCCAAAATTATCCAAAAATATCTTTTTACTGATGAAAAACAGCGTGAGTGAGAATTTGAGAATTTCACATATAGCACACTGAAAGATAATGTATTGCAAATTATCATCAGGGCTTAAAATTCTCAAATTCTCGAAATTCTCATCCTACTTTTTTGTATATTCCGTGGCTAATGCGGATGAGTTTACCGTCATCTATCCATTGAGTAGTCCAGCGCAGAGCTGTACTCTTAGGGATACCATGTGCTTTCGCGGATTCTACCAACGACTGATGTGCAAACTCGGGTTGGAGAGACGTGAAGAGGAGTTGCTTCTGGCAGGTGGTTTGGACGGCAGGTACGAGTTCGGTGGTGTCACCGTTGATGAGACGGTAGGCTGCTGCCATGTGAAGGATGAGTTTGCTGCCAATGAGCTCGGCGGTGGTGTAGTCGGCGTCGGAGCAGAATAATCGCCCATCTGGCTCTCGGTCGGCTTGGCTCCCCGCCAGCCTTCCCTTTTCGGATTGCCAAGTCAAGGCAATCCTCCAGGTCGATGCCTGCTCAGCGGAACAGCGCTGAGAGCACAACCGCATGGCAGAGAGGATGAGGGCTATCCGTTCTATCTGCACAGCCATCCTCACGACTGCGGAGTGGAAGTTCTCGCCGAGCATCCCGATCAACGCTTTGTATTCTGTTGACAAGTGCTCCGCCAACCGGCGTTTCTGCTCCTTGTTCAGCGACCACTCCTGTTCGGGGTGGCAGTAGAGACGGGTGCAGAGGTTCGCGAGTTGCTGCCCGACTTGCCTGCTTATTGGTTCTTCTGGAGCTGCGGCTTCGACGTAGCGGCTGTCGAAAGGTTGCGTGTCGCGGACGATAAGCGGTAACAGACGCGAGAAGTAACCGTTCTCGATGCTGGGTACGAGGTGACGGTACTGGCTGAACGTGCCGGTAAGCAATACGGACAACTGCGGGCAGGGGATGACCTGCATCTCTTTGACGCGGTTGTGGCTGACCTGCTCATGTTCAGCAGCCTTGCGCAGGATCGAGTTGTAAGTTGCGGCTTGCGACTTCCAGATGTCGGTGATGACCGATCCTTCGCTCTCGTGGACATAGCCGTGACCGCCGTTCTCGTACAGCCGCTTAAAGAACGCGGGGAACGTGCTGTCACCCGGGATGAGTGTCGGATAGATATCTTCCACGGGTTGGATCACCTCCAAGGCTTGATTAGCGATACCTTTGCCGGAAGCCGCAGCCGCAAGGATAAAACATTGCAGGTTGGCGTAATACCGTTTGCCCGTCATGCCATAGCGGAAGTACAGATTCGGCAGACAGGCGCTGGTGGCAGTGAGTGTAGCCATGAGCAGCATATCTTGCTCGGCAGGTGTTGCGGCTTGCGAGAGCATCTTCTGCAAAGGTTCAGGCAAGGTGGCAAGGTTCAGGTACTCGACGATTCGCAGATCGTCCATGTCTTGGCTGTCCTGATTAGGCACAGCCGGAATAATAAGGTTTTTGTTCATAGTTAAAATTTTTAATCATTTTGGTTAATTAGTGAACGTATAATTGTCGTTTGAAAAACACATGCCCCTCTATAATACTTACACAGGGTGATTGTCTTCAGAGGGCATTTTTGATGGTTTTTGGCGGTAAAACAGGGCGTTTGTTACGGTTCGTTAACATTCTTTAACATAGTTGCGAGGTGTAGTTGACATTATTGCAACATTAACTGATTACCAGTGCGATAGAAGGTCAATTTTGGGCACTTTTGGCGTGCGTCAAGCCTCAAACGTCGGTCAATTTCGGTCAAAAACACCCCAAAATGACCCAAAAAGTCAAAAAAAATCACAATTTTGGAATTTTGTATAAAAATTTTGCACGTGATAATTCCATATTAGTTCTAATTGTTGGAAAATGGTTGGAAAAACTATATATCATTTTTTGGGAAAAAAGTTGCCCAAAAATTTGCATATGTCAAAATTTTTGTGTAACTTTGCAGGTTGCTTATGAGGTTGCCCAAGAAATTAGGCAAGTTAGTGACCAAGTCATATGAACAAGGATAATACATACGGCCGTTTGACGATGCGGGAGTTGTGGGACAACTACCGAGCAGAGGTATGGTTCTTTCTTATCCTCTCTGCGTGCGTTGTGTTGGGGCATTGTCTCTCGCACTACATTCCCACAGAGCTGTTCGACGATGTGATTGCGCCGCTCCAGAACGCCGTCACTGCTGCGGTATGTTTGTTTGGCGCGTACGTGCTCTTCCAGCACGCTGACGGCCTGCGTATTCGCAAATCCTGTGCTTGGGCGTTGGTAGCGTGGGGCATCGCGGACGGAGTTCTGCTGCTGCAGACCTATGTCTTTAACACGCACGTGCTTCATTTGGGCAATGAGGCATTGAGCGCCTATACGATGTTCATGGGTAATTTCCTGGGATGGCTACTGTTGGTGTATCCGACGGAATCGCTTCGTCCGGGATGGATGACGTGGAAAATAGCTCTCTGGCAACTCGTACCAATGACTGCCCTGGTGGTATTGGATTACTTCATACCATGGGATTTGCGCTGGATAATAGCGCTTTATCCCGTCGTGCTCTTCGTTTTCGTCTGCACGCATATACGTGCATATAGAATATGGTGTGAGGAGAACTACAGTTCGATGGACCATATTGATGTGCAATGGATTGTACGGTATCTCATTATGTTGCTGGTGATGGGTATTTCGTACGGCTATATG
>Ga0310690_10000829_pt1 | contig 61062 bp, 51 predicted proteins | sample AusTroGonzalo_MG_2_FD_207661 | JGI IMG/M metagenome (GOLD analysis project Ga0310690, IMG submission 207661) | Bovine rumen microbial communities from tropical cattle in Woodstock, Queensland, Australia - Gonzalo_04 (v2) (version 2) | ecosystem: Host-associated > Mammals > Digestive system >... | reverse complement strand
TTCGGCTATGCCGCGCCGCCGGTCTTCCGGGGCGCGCCCCGGAAGACCGGCGGCCGCAGCACCTGGGGAAGATTCAAACGGCACTATTGGGGAGTATTGATCCGGTAGTGACAGGCATCACCCTGATTGAAAGCGATGCTGCCTATGTCAGGCTCAATCTGGCCTCCGTCAGTCAAGGCCTTCTCGAAATAGACCTTGTCGAGTTTTTCAACTGCGCCGAACAAGGGGGGCCAGAATCCGCCCTCAAGATCTCCGAACTTTATCATGGCGATCTTCTGGCGCAGAATGAGCCAGACAACTCTGATTTCGACGAATGGCTGGATATCAAACGCGCTAAACTTCGTGACGATGTGATCCTTACTCTGCGGTCCAGTCTTGATCTGCCGCATTTCAGCATTGATGAAAGGCGGCAATGTGCACGCAAGCTGATCGAAATCGATCCCTACCAGGAGATCGGCTATCGCACGCTCATGCAAACTGCATCCCAACTTGGGATGATCACAATGATCGAGAGAACCTTCCGGGAATGTGCTAAAAAATTACGCGATGACCTGGATATCGATCCAGAGGTCGAAACAATCGAGCTTTACCAGAACCTGCATTCGAAACGATCTCTCAACCTGCCGCAAGTTGTCAGCCATGCACCGCTGCTGGGGTCCTTGTCTCTCAATGATGTGGACCATCACCGGTCGTATTTTCTTCAACCATCAAATGCCCTCGAATTATCGAAGCAACCCATACTGCCAAAAATCATTGTGTTGTACCTGCCGCAAAGCCTTGCGGACCCCATGGAGCAATTGGCCGCTTCTCTGGTTGATGATATCACGATAGGATTATGCCGGTTGCGCACGCTGTCAGTGGTTGCGCCCTACACGTCCATCCGGGTTGTCACGGAATCCAGCATCAATGGCTTTTCTGACCTTCACGAACAATTGGGCGTGGACTTTGTTTTCGACAGCAGGCTCATGCGCGGCGATGGCTTTTGTTTCCTGTCGGTAAAACTCATCAACACGCGTACGCGGGAGATCGTCTGGGCGGAAAAGCAGAAATTTGATTATACATTGCCCGAACAGCAGTATCGCCATCTGTCCATGCGCATCGTTCTATCCATCGTTTCCACCATCGAAAGAGAAGAGCTGGATCGCTACAACAGGCTGATTCAGAATCCCGATGCCTATTACTGGTACCTTGTCGGCAAGAGAGAGATCGACAGCCTGGATCTTACAAAAGTCCGCACGGCGCGGGACGCTTTCAAGAACGCCTTGACCGCAGCGCCAGACTTTGTGCCGGCGCTGAGCGGTGTCGCGCGAACGATGCAGCGCGAATGGCTTGTTCTGGCGCGCAATGAAAAGGATATTCTGCTTGAGGGTGAGCAGATCGCCAAGAAAGCTGCACCAAACGACCCGGATGACGAGCGGCCTTTGCGTGAGCTTGGCACCATCAATATGTATCTTGGCAAGTATGACGAAAGCCTGGAATATTTTGATCAGAGCGAAGCGCTCAACCCGCAACACGCCGACCTTCTTGCCGACTATGCCGATGCCTTGACCCATTCCGGCGAGCTTGAGTTGGCTCTCAGCAAAATCCAGCATGCGATCGCTTTAAACCCGCTGGCGCCGGATTATTATTATTGGGTCGGCGCAGGCACCTTTCACTATCTCGATCGCTATGCCGAGGCCATCGCGTTTATTCAGAAGATGAAAAATCCGCGCGCGGCAGCCCGCTTGATGGCAGCGTGCTGTGCAAGATTGGGTGAACACGAACAAGCCGCAGAATACAGAAACTATGCTCTGCAAGATAACCCGTCGTTCCGAATTGATGAATGGGTAAAGTCGATGAGCCTCAGAGTGCCTGCCCACCGTAGGATGTATGAAGAATCTTTACGCGAAGCGGGATTCCAGTGACAAAACGTCCAATCCAAACAGGGGAAAACATGCATGGAAAAGTATTTTATCATCGGGGAAGCCGGGACTGATGAACTTTGGCTTGTTAACACGAGCGAAAACCGTGTTGAGAAGTTGAGCGGCATTGCCGCAGGGCCCGTTATCGAAACAATCAATACAGCACGGAAAAACGGATTGACGCTCATCAAAGGCATAAGTATCGCGATTGCCACAAATAGCCGAACGGGCGCGGATGTGAAAATGTCAGTTACCGACCCAACAGTTAAGTAAAATAGAAATGTCGTTGGATAAGAAACCTTATCAATAATAATGAATTGATCTAGAAACGAATCAACGTACGGTTGCTATGTGGTTCTCCTTCATGGAAAGGTTACTCGCATGGCAAAGTTTTACATTATCGATGAGCCCGAGACCGACACGCTTTGGCTGGTAAATCTGGAAGAAAAAACCGTTGAGAGTCTTGATCGGAGCATGATTGAATGCTCTGGATCGGCCGGGCATGACTTCATAAAGACTATAAGTAGCCGTTCAGAAAACATAATGATTACTGAAGGTTACCGGAACGGACCCGCAGAAAGACTATCGTCCGCTAGCCCCTTGCAATAGGCTGCGCTATTCCAGAGGATCATCGCATTTATCGATATGGTCACGATGATATCGGTTCGCTGGAGTAACAATGGAGCAATTGGCCGCGACTTCAATTCTGGATAGGCTGGCGGCGGACGAGGTAAATCTTTGTTCCGCCGCCAATGTGGAACAGCAGTCTTCGACGAGATTGATGGACGCAGATTTGACGGTGCAGAAATTGCGCCCATATTTTTCCCGTTTGGGTATTGTCCGGCTAGCTGAGACAACAGGGTTGGACCGGATAGGAATACCCGTGTGGATGGCGGTTCGCCCGAACAGCAAGACCCTGGCGGTTAGCCAGGGCAAGGGGATCACCACAGCTCACGCGCGCGCTTCCGCTGTGATGGAAGCTGCTGAGATTGCCATAGCCGAAAACATACCGCTCGCGTCTATCAACGCCACCCGCCAGGATTTACTGCATGCCGGCAAAGCAGTCTTTGACGGCCGGATGCTGATTATGAAGGGCGCCGATGAACCTGCGTCCGACGCGGTTGATGAATGGCTCGAGGGCTATGATCTCCTGAAAAAGAGCAAGGTTTTCGTTCCGAAAGAACTCGTATCTCTGGATTTTACCTCCGCGCGAAAGTCTCGCCATTACTGCCAGTCAACCGATGGCCTTGCCTCGGGCAACTGCCTGCTTGAAGCTGTTATTCATGGTCTGTGCGAGCGGGTTGAACGCGATGCCACCGAATTATGGCGTTTCAAGCGTGACGGCGCAGTCCATGCCCAATGCGTTGACCCCGCCGTGTTCTCAGATGCCGGCATCAGTTGGTTGGCGGAGAGGATTGCGCATGCGGGTTTTCTGCTGCGTCTTTTCGATATTCGTTCAGATATTGACCTTCCGGCATTCATGGCAACCATCAACCCCATCGCACGGAAGGGCACCTATCTGCATTTCGATCTTGCTGCGGGGTATGGTTGCCACCTGTCGCCGCGCGTGGCTGCCATGCGGGCAATCACCGAAGCGGCCCAGACGCGTATCACCAATATTTCAGGCGCGCGGGACGATTTCGATCCTTCGGAATATGCACAGCGCCTCGCTCCGGACCTTGGTGTTTATATAAACGCAGAGCCAAGGGCTCATTGGCAGTTTGATGAACCGGTGCCGTCTCAGCGCGCTCGTCTCGATACTTATCTCGACCCTTTGCGCAGACGCGGTATCGGCAGTGTGATTGTTGTTCCGCTCGGCGGCGAAGAGTGCGGAATGTCCGTTTGCCGCGTCCTGATCAATGAGCTGGAAAGTCCGGCCGGGATACGCAAACATCGCTTTGGTGGAAGGGCGCTGAACGCCATGTTGCTGCAATGAAGATCCTGTTTGCAGGCCCAAGTCTTTCGGGAACCGAGTTTGTGCCGCTGCGCTCAAACGAAGACCGGTTGCTGCCCCATCTTTCATTGACATGTCGAGGCCCTGCGAAGTGCGGGGATCTCACCCGAGCGGTGGACGAAGGTTACAACGTGATCGGGTTGATCGACGGCCGATTTGAGGACGTTGCTGCGGTCTGGCACAAGGAAATACTGTATGCGCTTTCGCGCGGCGTTACGGTCCTTGGCGCAGCGAGCATGGGCGCGCTGCGCGCTGCCGAATGTCATCCATTCGGCATGATCGGTATTGGGGATGTTTTTGCGCGCTACGCTTTCGGCGGATTGGAAGACGACGCTGCAGTGGCACAAGTGCACGCGCCGGCCGAGTTTGGCTATACCGCCTTCACGGAAGCCATGGTCACCGTAGATGCCACCCTGGATGCCGCATTGGCTGCGTCGGCGATCGCTCCCGGGGAGCATGCGCTGATCCGCGACAAAGCCAATGCAGTGTTCTTCAAGGACAGGAGCTGGGCTTATATATTCGACGTCCTGGCTTCCGATATCGTTCACGCCGCCGAGCGCCTGAAGCCTTTCATTCGCAATGTCAAAAGACAGGATGCACAAGCCTTGTTGAAAGTGCTGCTTGAAGGCAAACACCCGGACGAAGCCAAGAAGTCAGGGGCGCCTCTTACCGGCTGGTTGTTCAACGAAACGACGCAGTGGCAAAAACTCCGGGCTCAGCACTGAGGCGATCAACCGGGGCGGCAAAAAGCCTATCCTTGGAAGATATAAGCGCCAGCACATCTTAGATGTATCATCCCTCCTCCAAAAGGATGCGGCTTTCGCTCCTGGTTGGTTTTTTTCAGCACCCAGTAGGCCGATTTCAGCATCGGACAGCCGCCAAAATCCAAAGCGTTTCCCGCCATGCCTTCCGATAGGATGGTCATCGGAATATTTGGATTGAAAGTTGCACTGTAACCACGGAGGGGACTATGTCACCAACTACAGAGCGGCACCGGCCACTCAGCCACGCGCGACGGCACTTTCTCGGCGTGGTGGTTTCCACAAGCGTCAAGGTCGCGGCAATCACCGGCCTGGCCACGGCCATGTCTTCCTTCCCCGCGCGGGCCATGGGGAGGAGATGGTGGAGACATAGCGGCGAGCCCAGCCACAACCCGGGCGGCAACAATCAGAACTGCTTTCTCCGGGGTACCTCCATCAAGACCCCGACAGGTGAGGTTTGCATTGAAGATCTTCGGATCGGCGATAACATTGAAACCATGAACGGCAAAGCTGCCACCGTGAGATGGATAGGGCGCCAGGTTTACAAAAGGAACAGCCCGTCCTGGGCAGCCAGCGTGATGCCAATCCGTATTTCACGCCACGCTTTTGATCAACGAACACCCCACTCGGATCTCTACCTCTCCCCTAATCACGCGCTGTATATCGATGGCGTTCTCATCCGTGCAAAAGACCTGGTCAACGGCCTCTCCATTGCACCATCCCTTCCCGCTGACCGTCAGATCATCGAATATTTCCACATTGTGCTTGATACCCATGAGGTGGTCTTCGCCGAGGGTGCACCTGCCGAAACCTTCCTGCTCCGCGACAGCAATCATGAAAGCTTTACAAATTTCGCTGAATACACGCGGCTCTACCCTGCAGGCCTCTGCCCACCCATGGTGCCGTTCGCACCGATCGTTGGTTATGAAGGCGGGCGGGAGAACCTGATGGCTCTTCTGCGCCTTGGCATACCCCGCTTCATGGGCTTGCGTGACCCGGTTCAGCATGCCCGCGACAGGTTTGCCCTGCGTGCACGGGAAACCGCCGGCGCTGGCCAACTGTACGACATCGCCTAAGCGGGGAACGCCACGGCAAGGAAGCGGTCATACGCTGCAGGCTGAGTGTTACAAGCAGGTGTTTCCTTCCGGGAACACCTGCTTTGAAACGTTCAACAATGATCTTGCATGTTATTTGCAAGGCGTTCCCGGCACCGCAGAATGCGCTTGCCTGGCCGGAACCCGTCAGTTCTTTACACGGCTTGAGCGCGTTCCTCGCCTGCCCCAAAAGCTCCGATACTCTCATGAACGCCATGCAGAGCCTTGATATGATCGGCAAGGCGCAACGCCAGCGCGACAATTGTCAATGTCGGCATATCATTGCCACATGTCGGAAACACCGAACTGCCGGCAACGTGCAGGTTGTGGATGCCATGCACCGTGCAGTTCTGGTCCACGACGCCCATATGCGGGTCGATATGCATCCGGGTCGTTCCCATATGATGATTGCATCCGATGATTGAAAGCTCCGGCTCCATGGCCGTCCGTTCGAGATCGACATGTCCGACGCCGGATGCTTCAAACTCGTCCTTTATCAATCCCAGCATCCGTGAGTGGGTGCGCTTTTCCAGATCACCAACACGCCAATCAAGCGCTGCCCGATTGAGACCCAACCTGTCCCGTTGCTCTGACAGGGTAACCCTGCTCTCTTTGTTGGGAACGGGTTCGATAACACTCTCAATCTGAAAATAATCGGACTTCGCGGCAAGCCGCAACTTCCGATAGAGCAAGGATGCCATCAGATTGGGGCTGCCGAGCGCGACAGTGGCAAACGTTCTCAGTTTGAAGTCGCGATAGTGCCGCCAACAAATGGCGTTGTATATCTCGTGGAACCGCTCGGTGAGTTTGCTGTCTTCGCCAGCCCGGCACGCCCGGAAATATGTACGGCATTGTACCAGTTCTTCATCCCGCTGAACCTGTTCGGTCAAGCCGAGATGCGCGCTTGCGCTGGTACCATCCACGGCTAACTTGGGGTTGTGATAGGTGTAGCGGGCATCATAGAAGCGAAACGCGGCGGCATTGACCGCAGGTATCATCTGGCCGCGGCGAATACGCGGGTGCTCCATGAAATAGCGGCCAACCACATCGTGCTGATTGCCAAGCCCTCGCTGATCACGCCGATTGGAAAGCAGGAGAAGACGCGCGTTTTCGATCCCGCCCGCGGCAAGAATTACCCTATTGGCCCGCACGAACATCATCTTTTGCCCATACGTTGCCACATGCACGCCGGTCACGACCGATGGATCTTCAAGCGTTGCAATCTCTGTCGCATTGGCGTTCAGCAGCACTTTCGTCGTTTGGGCGGTGCGTAGAAACATCCGATAGTCGCGGCCAAAACGTGTCGGCGGGCTAAACTTGCTTACCATTGTCTCAAGCGAGGCGTCATTCAGCTCAAGCAGTATGGAACGGTCACCCACGAGGTGTTTGTGCCAGAACTGCGGTTCAAAACCATGATCATTGACCTGAACCAGGTTGCTAGCACGTGCATAGAACCGCTCCAACTCCGTCAGATCAAACGGCCAGCCGCTGTTGGGCACCCAGTGCCGTGGCTCAAAATCAATGCCGATGAACGGTCGTATCCACCCGCCCCAGCAATTGGAACTACCGCCGAATTGCCGGGTTCTGGTCGCTTGAAGGTCGTAAGGGATACCAAGGTTTTCGCCTTGGTAAAGGGATTGCGACGCGGCGTTGAAGTTCAATCCGCCGCCTTCGAGAACGATTGTTTCAATGCCCCGCTTCTGGAATTCGAGCGCAAGCGTGATCCCTGCAACACCACCGCCAATGATGCATATTGCAGCATCCAGGACCGAACCCGCTGGAAGTTCTCTGGCGTCAACAAACATGGCGTGAAAGCCCCGATTGAGCAAAGCTTAAAACAATATTGAGCGATATGACCTGTTCCATTGCCGATCGACCTCAAGCCAGAACGAGCAAGACGAATTTTATTGCTCACAGAGACAATCCGCCGGTTGGCGGCTTGTCTGTCCCCATTGGATATTTGAAGGCGATTATAGGGCTGGATGGCCTCGAAGCGGAATATGCTGCGGCGGTTAGGACAAGTAGCCCTTTTGAGTAGCGCCCTCCCCATTCGGGCTACCGCTTACACACCCGATTAGATAAAATCGAAAGCCAGACGGCCATTTCTTTTGAGACCTGACGTGCCAAGGCATTTCCCGAAATGCGGGCTTGGACAGCCAGCAATTATGATGCGATGCCAGCCACATCCATTGCCTGCCCGAGTGCTGTGGCGCCGCCGGCGGCCTGGACAGCCAAACTTCCCAGAGCAACACCGGCATCAAGGCAGGATTGCGGATTCAGCCCGTTGAGCCAGGCATTGATGAACCCGGCATCGAATGCATCACCGGCACCCGTCGTGTCAACGACCGCGACGCTCGGAGCAACGCTGTAGAAATAACGGCCGTCCACCATCAGATGGGCACCGCGCGCGCCGGATTTGACGACAACGATCGGAAAGTCTTCAGCGAGCTTGCGCAGGCTTTCAACCGGGTCGGACAGTCCGGTGATCGCCGTCGCCTCTTCCTCGTTCGGCAGGAAGATGTCCACATCCGCGCAGTTTCCAATAAAGGCAGGATCAAAAATCAGGGTTTCATCCCAGCTGGGATCGAGAGAAACCGTCAGGCCATGCGCTTTCGCATTCCGGACCAGATCAGGAATCTCAACGAGAGTGGCATATTCAGCGATATGGAGATGTGTCGCCTTCTCCCAGGCGAGAGCCGGCAGCAACGCCGCCGGCCGTGCTGAACCGGCCCGCCGCGACAGGAACGCCCGCTCGTCACTGTGATTGATCGCAACGGAGACCTGGGGACCAGCATCCGGTGCCTGTTCAAGAAAGCGCAGATCAACGCCGCTTGTCCCGAGTTGATGCAGCAGTCCCACGGACAGGGAGTCCGTACCAAGCCGGGCAAGGAGCGCCGCGGTCCTGCCCGTATGGGCCAGATAGGCCGCGACGATGAACGCGCCGCCGCCGCCGGTGATGGCCATGTTGCTGGCAAAGACTTCACGCCCGAGCACCGGCATTGTCTCAAGCCCGGTAAAAATCAGGTCACAGTAAATCCTGCCGATACTCAGAACGGCGTTCATTTCGGGTGAATTGGATTTCATAAACGGCCCAGCGACTTCTCGGTTTTTGCATCGAAGAGGTATAGTGCCGTAGGCACGGCATAGGCAGTGACCATGCTTCCTGTCGCCGGGATCAGTTTGCCCGGTGCTGTTGCAATGACCGATTGTCCTGCGACATCGAAATGCACCAGCGTTTCGGATCCAAGCGGCTCGACCGCCGACACGACGCCCTCCAGTTTGAAACTGCCCAGCGCGGCCTCCCCGATCACCAGATCGTGCGGGCGAATACCGATCAGCATGGCGCCACCGGCTTCCACAGTGACGCCCGTATCTGTCCGACGCCCTGGAATGAGGTTCATTGAGGGGCTGCCGATGAACTTTGCGGTAAACACATCCAGCGGGTTTTCGTAGATTTCCATCGGCGTTCCGGTCTGCAGGATGTGGCCGTCGCGCATGACCACGATCCGGTCGGCCATGGTCATGGCTTCTACCTGATCGTGGGTGACATAGACGATGGTCGTGCCCAGCCGCTGATGCAGACGTTTGACCTCGATGCGCATTTGCGCCCGCAGTTGCGCGTCAAGATTGGACAAAGGCTCGTCGAACAGGAAGGCAGAGGGATTGCGCACCATTGCACGGCCGATGGCGACGCGCTGGCGCTGGCCGCCGGACAATGCCGAGGGACGCCGTTCGAGCAAGGCGGTCAGCCCAAGCATTTCGGCAGTCTCATCGATGCGCTTGTCCTTGTCTTCCCTCGACATTTTCGAGGTATAAAGACCAAAGCCGATATTCTGCCGGACGGTCAGGTGCGGATAAATGGCATAGTTCTGGAACACCATGGCAATGTTGCGCTGCTTGGGTTCCCGCTCATTGACCACATCACCACCGATACGCAGCGTGCCTCCGGAAATATCCTCGAGGCCCGCAATCATCCGCAGCGTCGTTGATTTGCCACAGCCGGACGGACCGACGAAGACAACGAATTCGCCATCGGCGATCTCTAGGTCGATGCCGTGGACCACATCGGTCTTGCCATAGCGCTTGACCAGGCCCTGAAGTTCAATTGTCGCCATCAGGCAGCTCCTACCAATGCTTTGAAATTACGGTCAAGTTCATGGGCCGCCCGGCTCTCGCTGGCTGCATGATCGGCAGCCAATTTCGCGAACGCCGAAGCCCTGTCGCGATAGGACGATAATGCCTCGGCCATGGGTTCGGCGGCAGGACCGCCGAACCGGCTGCGGACACGGACAAAATAGTCCGGCGATACAATTTCCGCGAACTGATCGCGATCAACCGACGGCTTGCGCCCGGTCGCATGTTCGAACGCCGCCAGAAACGGCTCGAAGCCGTCGGTGGGCAGATCTCCTTGTTTGGCAACGACTGCCTTGGCGACCGTGGCGGCGATTTCATGCGCTTCCCGGAACGATAGGCCTTCGCGACGCACCAGTGAATCGGCAAGTTCGGTGATGGTAATGCAGGAGCGGCGGATATTGCCGGCGACACGCTCGGAATCGATACGGATCGCCGACACGAAGGACGCCATGAGATCAAGAACGCGCCCGGCGGAAACAAAGGCCTCATAGCCCATCGACTGGGTTTCGCCCTCGCTGTCATTCATGTCGGTGAACGGTGTGTTGTGCATGACGTCAAGCACGGTCCGCGCCCGGCCGAATGTCTGGCTTGCCAGCAGCCGCATGTGCTCTATGGGCACCGGATTGCGCTTCTGCGGCATGATGGACGAGATTTGCACCAGCGCATTCGGGACATAGACCTGCCCCACTTCAAAGCTCGTCCAGAACTGGAAATCCTGGATCAGCCGGCCAAGGTGCAGGAACAGCAATTCGATGGCACTGTAGGTTGAGGTGATATAGTCGACCGCGGCGATGCAGCTGTAGGAATTGCGCAACGGGGCGGAAAAACCGAGAAGCTCCGCCACGCGGGCGCGATCGATCGCAAATCCGGAGGTGGTGATCGCTGCGGCACCCATGGGGCTGAGATCGACGATCTGCCGCGCTTCCTCGAAACGGTTCATGTCGCGTATCAAAACTTCGATGACGGCAGACAGGTAATGGCCGAAGGTCGTCGGCTGGGCCGGCTGGCCATGGGTATAGGCAACGATCAGCGTTGCCTTCTCGCGCTCGGCGGCATCGATCAGGGTATCAAGCAGATGGCGCGCCTTGCCCATCAGTGCATCGATACGTGTCTTCAACCCAAGCTTGAAAAGCGTATGATCGATATCATTGCGCGAACGGGCCGTGTGGAGACGTCCTGCAATATCGGCTCCAATCCGGTGTTTCAGTTCCTTCTCGATCAGGAAGAAGAAGTCTTCCACCTCTCCCGTATAGACGAGCGAGGCCGGATCGATGTCGCGGTCAATGGCTTCGAGCGCTGCCCCGATCTTGGCGGCCTGATTGCGCTCGACGATACCCGTTTCCACCAGCATCACCAGATGGGCGCGGTCGATGCGGCGGAAGCCATCGACATGATGCGACTTGGCGCCGTCAAACAGGGGGCGCAGCACCGCTTCCTTGTAGACCGGATCGGGAAAGAGGCTTTTGTCCGAGAGACGCGGATCATTCAACGTCATGGCGATTATCCTTTCAGTCCGGCCAGCATCACGCCGCGTACGATGTAGCGCTGCAGCACCAGGAAAACGATGAGCGTCGGCAGCGTGGCGATGGCAGCACCCGTCATGATCAGCTCCCACTGGATCGACTGTTCGACGGCAAAGCTCGAGAGGCCGACGGGAAGCGTGTAAAGTTCCTTGCTCGTGGTCACGATCAGCGGCCAGAAGAACGCCGTCCAGTTGCCAAGGAAGGTGAAAATGGCAAGAGCAGACAGCGCCGGCGTAACCAGCGGCATCGCCACCTTCCACCAGATCTGGAACTCGTTCAGACCATCGATCCGCGCAGCTTCCAGAAAGTCGTTGGGGATGGTGTCGAAGAACTGCTTCATCAGAAAAGTCCCAAAAGCCGTCATCATGCCCGGGAACATGATGCCCCAATAGCTATCCAGCCAGCCGAGCTGGCTTGACATGAGATACCACGGAATAACCAGCATCTCGGTCGGAATCATCAGCGTCGACAAGATGGCAAGGAAAATCAGGTAGCGGCCGCGGAATTCGAACTTGGCCAGCGTGTAGCCGACAAGGCTGTCGAAGAAAACGTTGGAAAGCGTCACCGTGACGGCGACAATGCTGGAATTGAGAAACCAGCGCATGAAGCGGCCGTCGAGCAGCACCTTGGCATAGTTCTCCAATGTCGGCGCTGTAGGAATGATGCGCAGATCGTAGACCTGACCTGCCGTCTTCAGCGAGGTGGAGAACATGAACAGCAGCGGCGTGATCATGATCAGACCGCCGATCAGAAGAAGCGTCCAGACAATGATCTGCGCGGGTTTTATGTTGGCGCGGTACAATCCTGCCGGCTTCGGGAGCGTAGCACTCGTCATATCATTTATCCCTCAAGACGCGCAGCTGCAGCAATGACACCACCAGCAGGATGGAAAACAAGACAACCGTCTGTGCCGCCGCATAACCCATCTGGTAGGATGAAAACGCTGTCTGGAAGATCATCAGCACCAGGGGTTTCGTCGAGCCCAAGGGACCGCCGGGATCGTTGGTGGTCATGTTGTAGACCTGATCGAAAATCCGCAGGAAGCCGATGGAGGAAAAAACCACCAGAAAGACCGTCGTTGGTTTGAGCAACGGCAAGGTGATGCGGCGCAGGATGGCCCACTCGCCGAGGCCATCGATGCGGGCGGCTTCATAGTAGGTACCGGGAATGGCGCGCAGACCAGCCATGAAGATAATGATCTGGAAGCCAAGACCAGCCCAAATCGAGGTCACCATGATGGATGGCAATGCCTGACTGACTGATCGGATGAACGGCTGCTGCGGCAAGCCGAAAAGCCCGAGGACATCGTTGATGACGCCGATCGGTGCCGGCTGATAAAACCATCGCCATACCCAGGCCATGGCGGCTGCCGTGGTCAGAAACGGCAGGAAATACAGCGCCCGGATGAAGGCGTGCATGAACCGCACGCGATCGAGATAATAAGCTATGGTGAATGCAAGGAGCAGGCTGATTGGTGTGCCGATCAACAGATAGGTGAAGGTATTGCGGAAGACTTTCCAGAACTGCGGATCGGTGAACAACCGCTCGTAATTGCCCAGACCGATGAACACCGGCGGCCGCATCAGATCCCAATCCGTCAGCGACAGCCAGAAGGCTTGCAGGGTCGGATAGAAACGGATGACGCTGTAGAACAGGATGGGCAGGGCGAGAAACGACCAAACCCAGATCAGCCGCTTGGTTTTCATGGACAGCCGGTCCCACACGGGCCCGGTGGGGCGGCTTGCGACCGCCCCTTCCGTATTGACAGGTGTGGAGACCATTGGACGGTGCCCTTACTTCTTGGCAGAATCGATGATTGCCTGTTCGGCGGTTGCCGCCTGGGCAATCGAGGCTTCCGGCGACTGTCCTTCCAGAAGAACACGGTTGGTCATGTCCATGGCCGTCTGGCGTTGCGCGGCCTCGTCGACGAATTGCGTGGTATGCGCATATTCAAGACCCTTGAGGAACGGGCCAAAGATCGGATCGGCCAGATTGGCTTCCGTCAGGGCGGCGGAACGGCGCGCGGGCAACTCGCCCACTGTCTTCAGCCAGATGTCCATGGCTTCCGGTGACGAGATATAGGCCAGGAACTTCTTCGACGCTTCCAGTTTTTCCCCGCTGACGCGTGCGCCGATACCATTGGCGAAATAGCTCGCATAGTTCGACCGCACGCCTTCCGCATTGGCTGGCAGTTCGGTGACGCCCCATTCGAAGGTGTTGATCGTCTTGAAGGAGCCGAGACGGAACGTCCCGTCGATGGTCATGGCCGCCATACCAGCGCGAAACGCCGCCTGGCCTTCGTCCATGAAGCCGACCTGGCCGATCTTCTTCTCCGTCTGCAGGCTGGTGTAGAACTTCAGGGCCTTGATGCCGGCGTCACTGTTGTATGTGACCTTGCTATTGTCGGCCGAATAGGGTTCGCCGCCATATTGCCGGATGAGAATTTCACGCCACCACTGGTGATCCTGCCCTGCCATATCCAGCGTGGTGCCGGCGACGACAAGGTTTCCGGCTGCATCGCGCTTGGTTGTCGCAACGCCCGCTGCAACAAAATCGTCCAGCGTCTTCGGCGGATTTTCAATGCCCGCTTCTTTCAGCAATTTCTTGTTGTAGAACAGCGCCAGCGAGCGGACAGCCGTCGGCAGGCCATAGTAGTCATTGCCCCTTTTCATCGCTGTCACGATGGGGAAGAAGTCGCTTTCAATCTTGTCGTGCGGAAACGTGTCGACCGGCAGCGGCTGCAGCAGCTTGCCCGCAACGAACTTGTCGAGCCATCCGTAAAACAGTTGCATGACATCCGGACCCTTGCCGCCCATATTGGCTGCAACGATGCGTGTCTGGTAATCGGCATAGGGGAAGGTCGTCTGCTTGACGGTGATGCCGGGATTGGCCTTCTCGAAATTGGCAATCAGCTGATCCATTGCCTTGACGCGGGTTTCGTACACATACTGCCAATATTCGATCTCGACCGCCTGCGCCGTGCTTGCGGCAAACGTGGCGACTCCGGCAAGCAGACCGGCCAATAGAATTCCTTTACGCATATAAACCTCCTGTGCCCTGCCATATCCATCATCGGATGCAGAGCTTCCTTGTTCCCCAGGCATCGGCGATGCCCATGACCTCATCCCACCGCATGGCAATGTTTCTGCTGCAGCAACCGCGAACGTTGTCGCGGCTTACTTATAAGCTTCACCGTCAGCGATGATTTGTCAATAACATACTTTACTTGAATTATTGTATTGCGTCAGAACACCTCTTGGAGATATCGGTAAAAGACTGGAATCGAAGGTTTGTGATATGACCCGACAGATGAGCGGTACGCATCAGATTGCCATCGGCAAAAACCCCGAGCGCAGCCGGCATCACAACCGGCGCGTTGTGCTGGACGTCGTGCGCATTCATGGCTCGCTGGGACGCATGCACATCGCCAAGCTCACGCAGCTGACCGCCCAGGCGGTGGCCAATATCGTTGATGAACTGGTAAACGACAACCTGCTGATGGAAGTCGGACGCCTGCGGTCCGGTCGCGGCCAGCCTCCCATACAGTTCGCAGTCAATCCCGAGGGGGCCATTACCATCGGCATCGAGATTGCCGCGGATCACATGGTGATCGTTGTTTTGGACCTCGCCGGCCAAGTGCGTTCCAAGGAAATCGTTCCCGTCAAAAACACCACGCCCGAACATTTCATTCCCCGCTTTGTCGGCGAGGTGGACAAGATTCGGGGCCTCTTCAAATCGAAGCTGCTTGGTATCGGCGTGGTGATGCCCGGACCGTTTGAGATCGATGGTATGACGTCCGTTGGCCCAACCACCCTTCCCGGCTGGGGAGCGATTGACACTGCAAAAGTTCTATCCGAGGCGAGCGGCGAACTGGTCATCGTTGAAAACGACGCCACCGCCGCCGTGGTAGGCGAACGGCTGTTCGGTGCCGGCCAGACAATTTCTGATTTCTGCATGATTTACTTCGGAGCCGGTATCGGCCTTGGCGTCATCCACGAGGGAACACCGTTCCGCGGTGCTTTCGGCAATGCCGGTGAAATCGGACACATCGTGGTCGCACCGCGCGGAAAGCAATGCCCGTGCGGCCAGAGCGGCTGCCTCGAACTCTACGCCTCGCTGCATGCCCTGAAGGAAAAGCTGCGCGAGGCAGGCATCGCCGCCAGCGAATTTTCCGACCTTGAAGCCCTTCATACCGCCAACCATCCCGTTCTCAGAGCGTGGATTGGCGAGGCCGCAGACTATTTGAGCCCGATGGTTTCGATGCTGGAAAATATTCTTGATCCGGAAACCGTGATGCTGGGCGGAGCCATGCCGGATGCAATCATCGATGACATCATTTCCGCCATGCATCATTTGCCGGTGTCAGTAGCGAGCCGCCGTGTGCGCTCGCTCCCGCGCGTCCAGCGCGGCCAGACGGGTCAATTGACTGCCGCACTTGGCGCGGCCGCGCTGCCGCTCTTCGAAGTCGTGACCCCCAAACTCGATACATCGCCAACAGACATAGCCCACAACACGTTATAAGCGGCAGGAGGATATCGTGCTGACGTCCCATAAGCGGATCGAACGACAAAAGTCCCGGCCGGCCCTCGTCCGGCTGCACCATGCGCTGTCCCGATTGACATCGACCGTGACTGTCATGAACACCGGCGCTCATCCCGATGACGAGCAGAACGGTCTCTTGGCCATGTTCCGCTTCGGCCTGGGAATGCGGGTTGTGATCGCCTGCTCGACCCGTGGCGAAGGCGGGCAGAATGCGCTCGGGCCGGAGCGACTGGGGGCGCTCGGCGTGCTGCGATCGCGTGAATTGGAGGAGGCGGCCAGGCAGCTCGATGCGGATGTCCATTGGCTCGGACACGGGCCGGAAGACCCGGTGCATGATTTCGGTTTTTCCAAGGACGGCGACGCGACATTTGCCCGATGGGACGAAAAGCGCATCGTCGAGCGCCTGGTGCGCGCCTATCGGCAGGAGCGGCCGGATATCGTCATTCCAACATTTCTGGATGTTCCCGGACAGCATGGTCATCACCGCGCCATGACCCGCGCTGCCGAAGCGGCCATTGCCCTCGCAGCGGATGCCGAGGCCTATCCCGAACATTTTGCCGAGGGCCTGACGCCGTGGCGCGTGGCCAAGTACTACCTTCCCGCCTGGCCGGGCGGCGGCGACACCTATGATGACGAGATTCCCCCGCCGGATACAACGATTGCCATCGACGCCTCGGGTACCGAAGCGGCAACAGGAGCCGCTTACGATCATATCGGCGAATGGTCACGCGCCTATCATGCCTCCCAGGGCATGGGGATCTGGCGCGATATGCCGCGATCGGCGTGGCCGCTGCATCTGCTGTATGGTCCGAGGGGAAGCCGATCCGAGTGTTCCATTCTCGAAGACATTCCAGCGACATTTGCAGAGCTTGCCAACACTGCAGATCATTCCGTGAGCCAAGCGCTCGCATCGGTCCACGACGCCCTCAATGCAGCCATCCAAGCCTTTCCAGACCGCGACCGCATCACCGCGTTCCTCCTGGGTGCTGCCGGCCATGTCGACAGTATCCAAACGCTGGCCTCACCGGACTTCATGGCACGGCACGGACATCGGCTGGATCGCAAGCGTCGGGAAATTGACGCGGCATTGCTTGAAACGGCCGGGATAGACGTGCGGGCGGTTACAGAACCGCAGCACCTGTCACCCGAAAGCACCGGCCGCATTACGGTGCACATGGACAATCCGTCCATCCCGCTCCCCGGCGATATATCGATCATGCTGCCATCCGGCGTAACTGTTACGCGATCGCAGGACGCCGCAAGGTCTCGGTCCTTCGACATCGAAGCGTCTGCAGCGGCAGCGCTGACAAACCCATATGGACGCACCTGGTCAAGCCTCGGTGGAAACGGCGTGGCTTTCGCCAATGTTACCGCCAGAATTGGCAACCGGCAGGTTCAAGGCACGTTCGATCTTGAAGAGCCATTGAGCATCGTGCCCAGGCATTCCCTGACACTCCTGCCCGAGGCCATCATCGCCAAACGCGGTGACCAGACGCGCAGCTGGCAGATCGGGGTCGACGGGATGGATCCCGCGGTTGCTTTGCGCTTTGACGCGCCGCCCGGCTGGACAATCAAGCCGCAGGACGGCAAATGGCTGCTGTCTGCTCCGGAGACGCTGCCCGCCGGGATCACCCAGATCACACCGGAGATATCCGGGCACCCGGCCATGCGCACCACATCCATTTCCTACCCGCACACCGGACGCTCGGTATTCATCGCCCCTGAACGGCTACGAGTGTTGACGCTGGACTTGAAGCTGCCGGAAGGCGCCAAAATTGGCTACGTCGGTGGCGGAGCCGACAAGGTCGCCCTGTGGCTTCAGCGCATGGGACTGGATGTCACGGAACTCGACACGGAGGCCCTTGGCGGCGACCTCTCGTATTTTACCACCATAGTCGTCGGCATTTTCACATTCGGCCTGCGGAAAGACCTGAGCACAGCGACTTCGCGCATTCACAATTTTGTTGAAAACGGCGGTCATCTCGTCACGCTGTACCATCGTCCCAGTGACGGCTGGATTTCCAGCGTCACGCCGCCGCGCTATCTGAAAATCGGATCACCGTCACTGCGTTGGCGCGTGACCGATCCCCACGCCCCGGTAATGATATTGTCACCCCGACACCCCCTGCTGACAGGCCCCAACATCATTGGGCCAGCCGATTGGGACGGATGGGACAAGGAACGCGGACTTTATTTCGCGTCGGATTTTGACAATGCCTATGAGCCGCTATTGTCCATGCATGATGCCAACGAACAGCCGCTGAACGGCGGGCTGATCTCAGCCCGCATCGGCAAGGGCAGGCACACCCACACCGGCCTTGTCCTGCATCATCAGCTCGACAAGCTGGTGCCAGGCGCGTTCAGACTGATGGCCAATCTCGTACAGCCGGCCTAACGAACATGAGCATGGGGATGAGCCGCTGAGGCCCGTCATTCGAAGACCTGTTCCTTTGATCCCTACTTCTCGACAGCCGCGACAAAATCCGCGCGGAAGGCCGCAAGATCAGCAACGCTGACATCCGACACCGCCCAGAATGTCAGGCCGCCACTGGACCATTCGGCAAAATTATAGCCCTCGCGTGTCCTGCTTGCCGCCGCAATGGGAGATGCCGGCCAGACGAACACATTGATGACATGACCGTGTCGGCGGTACACCAGAACCGCCACCACCCTGCCGTTGATATAGTCCACGCGGCCGCCGACAAGGGGGAAACCCTGTGCTGAGAGGTCGATGACCGGCGGAGAATAATCGATCTTGCCGTTGAACCAGGGTTTAACGGTATGTTGATCGGATGTCTGCACATCGGTCAGGTGGTCGACGAGCAGGGATCGCACGTGGCTGGCAAGAATCTCATCCTGGAGTACAGCGGTCTGGGGCGGCACCGACAATACGAGAAAAATACTTGCAGCCAATGCCGCGAATGACGGAACAAAACTCCAGCGCCTGATGAAATCCGCGGCTGTCCGCCACGTGGCGAGGCGATATGCCGATGCGGGGGAGCTTGATGGCGCTCCGTCGATCTCATGTGAAAGTGCTGACACGATCCGCTCGCGAACACGCTCGGGCATCTGCCACCGGACACCACCCTGACCTATGATGTTTTTCAGTTCCGTGAACTTCTCCAGCTCCGCTGTACAGTTTGCACAGGTGGCAAGGTGCTCTTCAAATTGCAGCGCGTGCATTGAGTCGAGCTCGCCATCGATGAAGCCGTGCAGCATGACAGCCCAGTCGGAGCATTTTTCCGGTTTGGTCTCGCTCATGATGCTGCCGCCTCGTTGCTGGCTTCACCGTGCCAAGCCTTGGCGAATTCCTGCCGGGCACGGGCGAGCCGTGACATGACCGTCCCAATGGGCAGGTCTGTGATGTCGGCAATCTGCCGATACGAAAGCTGTTCAAGTTCGCGCAACACCAATATTTCACGCAACGCATCGGGGAGCGAATATATGACCATACGGACATGCTCGGATTCCGTCTTGCGGATCAAAGCGGCCTCGGGCGTATCCTCTTCGGTGGCGATGTTCTCGGCGATAGAGGCTGACACCCCGTCACTATTGTCCGTCAGAGGCATTTCAACGCGAGACTTGCGGCGATTTTCCTGCAGCCAGACATGGTAGCAATTCCTGACAATGGCAAAGACCCAGGATCGCGCGTCACCGCCGCGATACCCGTCAAAGCTGCGATAGGCGCGCAGGAAAGCATCCTGAACAATATCCTGCGCGGCGTCCCCGTCACGACTCAGAAAGCGGGCAAAATTGTAAGCGGCATCCAAATGCGGAATGATCAGCCGGTTAAATCGCGCTGTAGCATCGGCCGCAGGGCGCACCCTTTCCGAGGCGACGCCATGACCCGCCAGCCCTGCCATATGCACAATGAGGCCCGGCAATTCCCCGCCTTGCCCGCCTGGGGTGCACCGCGACAGCACATTTGCCAGAAATGCGCGCATACCCGCCACCCGCAACCGCCAGGCAAGCGCCGCACGGGTGGAATTTGGAACAAGCATGGATATGGTTGCCGGGTGTATTTGTGTCATGGTGTTCCCAAGCGGCACGGTCGCCGCGCTTGAATCCTCTCCGAAATTCCACAAGCCGTTTGTTACCTAGATCGAACGCAACGTCAGAATATTCCCGAAACCCGCAAATTATTTCGCCGCTGGCGCAGAATGCTCATCTTACACCGTTTTACGGTGCCTTGCGCAGCTCCTGTCCGTCAGAATTACTCCAACATTTTCAATGCCTTGCATAAAAACCTACGGCCAATGCGAATAAACCCCTGCTGATCTCAATCTATTTCATCAGCGGAGGCACTGATCGAACCATGTTCTCCGTTTGGCTAGAGCTTTCCATTGAAGGAGAATTCCAATGTTCGACATTACACGTCGCGCCGTTCTCGGGTCCGCGGCCGCTGCGGCGGCCTTCGGGCTTTCCAGGCAACTCGAATTTATCCCGCCGGCATGGGCTGAAATGCCAATCGAACCGTCCGTGGGCTTTTACAAATACAAGGTCGGATCGGTCGAGATCACGGCCATCTATGACGGCATCTGGCGCAAACCCCATGACCCGGCATTCATCAAAAATGCTTCTGTCGATGAGACCAAGCAGGCCTTGGCAAAGGCGGGCCTGACCACTGAATTCATGCCCATTCCGCTGACTGTCGTCGTGCTGAAAATCGGTGACCGGCTGGTGATGATGGATGCGGGCTCCGGCGTTGGCCAATGGCAGGCGAATGCCACCCATCTGCCGGCAAACATGCAGGCGGCCGGAATAGATCACACAAAGATCGACACCGTCATCATCTCCCACTTCCACCCCGATCATGTGTGGGGATTGATGGAAAAGGAGACGAATGCCCCGGTATTTCCAAATGCCGAACTGGTCGTGAACGAGACCGAATATAATTGGTGGACCGAACCGGGACGCGTTGACAAGCTTGCAGAGGGCCGCAAACCGGCCGGCAAGCGTATTGCCCAGGTTTTCCCGACATGGAAGAATTGGCATCTGGTCAAGGATGGCGCGGAAGTCGCCCCCGGCATACACCTGATTGCGGCGCCTGGTCATACACCCGGACACTCCGCTTTCCTTGTCGCCTCTGGCAATGAGCAATTGCTTGTCTCGGCCGACACGATGTACGTGCCTGCCCTGCTCGCGCCCCACCCGGAATGGCAAGGCAGCTATGATCAGGATGGCCCGACCGCCATTACCACCCGCCGCAAGCTCATCGATCGTGTGATCGCCGACAAAATACAGATCTGCGGTTCACACTTTCCGTTCCCCGGCTCGGGCACCTTCGTCAAGGACGGCAACGCCTACGGCTTCACGGCCACCGTCCAGGCTTAGAAACACAAAGGAGATAGGATCATGATCAAGAATGCATTCATCGGCTTTGTAAGCCTTGTCACTGCTGCAACCCTTATGCCCGGCACCATTGTCGCCCCGGCCTACGCCGTCGATAATATGGAGACGGCAGGCGCTCCGGATCTGACATCCGCGCGCGCAAAGATCGCAGCAAAGAACTATACCGGCGCTTTGGAGGAGCTGCGTGGACTGGCCGAAGACAGCCCACAGGCCGACGTCTACAACCTTCTCGGCTACACACTGCGCAAGACAGGTGATTTCGAAACATCCCTGACCTATTATACCAAAGCCTTGGAACTCCAGCCTGATCACAAGGCCGCCCGTGAATATTTGGGCGAGCTCTATGTCGAGACCGGCAAAATGGACAAGGCAAACGAGCAGGTGGCATCGCTGACACGGCTCTGTCCGAATGGCTGTGAAGAGCTTGAAGACCTGCAAAAATTCATTGCCTCAAACGGCACCAAATAACGCTAAGGCAGGCGGCTCACCGCCGCCTGCCTTTTTCGCCAGCCAAAAGGGAGAAAACGTCGTGAACATGATGGCAAAAGGCACGCATCTCGCCGATGTTTTGATGCTGTTCAGCCGGCTGTTGCTGGCCTGGATATTTCTGCACGAGGGTTTTACGCTGGCCGCAAACCTGGATGGGACAATTGCAGTCATGGCAAAGCTCGGCGTGAACGCACCGCTTGCCCTGGCCACCATCGCCCTTCAGATCTGCGCTGGCATCTCCATCGCTTTTGGCTGTTACGCCCGCCTTGGCGCTTTGGCACTGGGGATATTCTGCCTGCTGACCGCGCTGCTGTTCCACACCAATTTCGCCAACCAGAACGAGCTGCTGCATTTCGAGAAGGACCTCGCCATTGCGGGCGGCATGTTTGCCCTGGTCGTTGGCGGCGCCGGGAATCTGTCGCTTGACAAATTGATGCAGCCACACCCGATAAAGCCCTGACGGTGTCCTGGATCGGTCATCGAGTTCAGTGCGCCGTGACGCGCCAACGCAGGAGGTAGGCTTCCCCGGCAGCAGCAAGCCGGTTGAGAAAAAAGCCGACCAGACCGAGGATGATGACGCCAACCATGACCAGAGCCATATCGAACCGCTCGCGTCCGGCAATGATCAATCCGCCGATGCCGGGCCCAACGGCGAGAAAATATTCGGCGCCAACGGTTGCCAGCCAGGAATAGATCAGGCCGAGATGAACGCCGGTGGCGATGGATGGCATGGCGGCGGGCAGGAAGATGCGGGTGACACGCTGCACCGGCGTGAATTTCAGCGCCCGGCCGACCTCGATCAGATCGCGCGGCACATTGCGCATTCCCTCATAGGTATTCAGAACAACCGGAATGAAGGCAGCGATGGCGACAAAGACAATCTTTGCCTGTTCGCCAAATCCGAACCAGATGGAAATCAGCGGTATCCAGGCCAGAAGGGATATCTGCTTGAACCCGTTGAATGTAGGGGTGACGAGGGCATCGGCCCACCGCGACAGCGCCAGAAGGGTTGCGAACACAATGCCGATCGCCGAGCCGATGACGAACCCGGCGATATTGCGGAAGAGGCTGGCGGCAAGTTCACCGAACAGGTTGTTATCAACGAGTTCCCGCTTTGCGGTGAGGAAAACATCTTCCAGGGAGGGAAGAAAACGCGCATCGACCAAACCGCTGCGGCTCGCCACCTCCCAAAGGATCAGCAAAAAGACTGGCAAGGTCAGCCCGCGCCTGATCTTCACGGCCTTCGGCGTTTGCATGGCGGACAGAACGGTCATGCCTCACCCTCGCTTCGCTTCCAGCGCTGCAGATAGCTTTCCGCGAGATCAAATCCCTTGTCCATCACAAAGCCGACGACACCGATGACGATCATTGCCACGATCACCACATCGAGCCAGAACATCTGGCGTCCCCACACCAGCAGGTAGCCAAGCCCTTCCGATGATGCGAGCAGTTCCACGCCGACCAGCGCGGTCCAGGAATGCGTCAGACCGTAGCGCACGCCGGTAAAGATCGAGGGCGCCGCGCCCGGCAGAACGATCAGCCGCAATGTCTGCAGGCGGCTGAACCGCAAGGCGCGGCCGACTTCGACATAATTTGCGGGAACCGAACGGATACCGGCAGCGGTATTCATCGTCATCGGCACCAGCGCACCCTTGGCGATGACGATGATCTTCAAGGTCTCCCCGATACCGAAAATCAGCATCAGGAGCGGAATCCAGCCCAGGGTGGGTATCTGCGCAAGGGCCAGAAAGAGCGGCCGCATATAGTCGTCGGCGGTGCGTGACAGCCCCATCGCCATGCCCAGCGACAATCCGGCAATCGCCCCGAACAGAAATCCGAAGACCACCCGCCGCAGGCTCATGCCCGCATGATAGAATATCTCGCCGGACGCGATCATTTCAACCGCGGTGGAATAGACATAGGCGGGCGATGGCAGGATCTGCTCGGGCAGCCAGCCGCGGCTTGACGCCAGCCACCAGTACAAAACCAGCATCACCGGCAGGATCAGGCCAATGGCTGCACGCCGTACAGCGCGCCGGTTTCCAAGGCGCTTCCATCCTGTTGTCTTGTCGCTGCCGACGGCGCCAACTGCGCCAGTGGCCGTATCTGTAAAACTGCTCATGCTATGGTCTGCCACCCAACAGCATGTCCTGTTCAGGAACCGGCCGGCTTGCCGTCGGCACCATAGGCTTGCCAGAAAGTCTGCAGCCCCAGTTTTTCAAGTGAAGCCTTCAGATATTTCGGCTCGAACCATCCATCGGTGCTCACCTCGCGGCGGATCAGGCCGAACGCCTTCGCCTTGACGCCCTGCTCCTGATACTGGGAGACAAGGAGACCATCGATCAGCGGCGAATTACGGTAAGCGAGCGTGTCGTTGCTGAAATAGTCTTCGAGAATGGGGATCGGCGTGCCTGATTTGTGCCAGAGCTCGAACAGCGCGGCGCGGTTCGGCTCGTCGGATGACCATTGGGCTGCTTTGACGAACGCATCCACAACGCGCTGCGTGATCTCGGGATGCTTTTCAATGAAATCCTCGCGGGCAATAATACCGGCATTGCGGCCATAGCGCGGATCCTGCCCCTTGGTCGTATAGATCACCTTGGCATTGCCTTTGGCCGCAAGATTGATCAGCTGCGTATCGCCGAAGGCGGCATCGATGTCCTGACTGGTCAGTGCGGCGACCGTACCGGCACTGTCGAGGTTGATGACCTGGATATCCTTCTCCGTCAGGCCGTTGGCTTCCAGAATCTTGATCGCCGAGAGATGGCCATTGGTGCCGCGCTGATAGGCGACCTTCTTGCCCTTCAAATCCGCAACCGACTTGATATCGGCATCTTTGGCCACGGCGAGGTAAAGCGGCTTGCGCGCGCCGCTGGCCAGGAGATACTTGGTCTTCAAACCGTTCGCCCGGCCGATCAGCGCCGGAAGATCGCCCTGATAGGCGAAATCGAGCTGATCGTTGCTGAACCCCTCGTTGACGGCGGGCCCGGCACCCTTGAAGAAGAACCATTCGATCTTGATGTTGGGATCGTTGGCGAATTCCTTTTCGAGATATTCGCCAGCCCGCGCCGTTGCAGCCGATGTGCCCTCGGCAAAGGGCCGGTTGTCGACGCCGATGGCCGCGTAGCCGACATGGATCGTCAAAGGCTCGGCCGCACGTACAGGCGCCGTCAGAAGGGAAACGGTGAAGACAGCCAGGGCCGTCCGCCGCAAAATCGTTGAGAATGTCATCTCATATCTCCGTTGTCGAAAAGGCCGGCTGTGCATGTTTGGTGCGATGCGCGGCATGAATGGGGTGTGCGGGTGCGGCAGGTCGTTTTGCTGCGACCGGCCGGGATACCGGCTTCGGCGCCTCGCCGGTGGTGCCGTTGAGAATATCAAGCACCTCATTGCGGATGGCGGCGAGCTCCGGGGATGTGCGCTCGCGCGGATGCGGTAAATCCACCGGCACGATCTGCCGGATCCTGCCCGGGCGCGGCGACATGACCACCACCCGGTCTCCCAGATAGACCGCCTCGTCGACATCATGGGTCACCAGCACCATGGTAAACTTTTCCGTTACCCATATCTGCTGCAGCTCGCCTTGCAGCCTTGTCTTGGTAATGGCATCCAGCGCTCCGAAGGGTTCATCCAGGAACAGCACATCCGGCCGGTTGACGAGGCCGCGGGCAATCCCGGCACGCTGCGCCATGCCGCCGGACAGCTGATGCGGATAGGCTTTTTCAAAGCCCGAAAGGCCAACGAGCGCGATCTGCTCGCTCACCAGCTGGCGCTTTTCCGCTTTGGAAAAAGCCGTATTCTCCAACCCGAGGGCAACATTGCGCTCGACGGTCAACCACGGGAAAAGCCTCGGCTCCTGAAAGACGATACCCCGGTCGAGGCTGGGACCATCGACGCGCCTGCCCCCGTGTTCAATCACGCCGTCGTGCTCGACATCGAGACCTGCGCCGAGGCGAAGCAAGGTCGACTTGCCGCAGCCGCTCGCCCCGACAATGGTCACGAACTCGCCCGCTTTGATGTCAAGACTGACATCGTCAAGGGCTGTCAGCGTCGTGCCGTTGACATTGAAGTGTCGGCTGACATTGCGGATTTTCAGATGAACAGGGTTGGTCATGATGCCACCTCTTTCGCTGTCAATCGTTTCATTCGGCTGCAACAGCCGCCTGCGCCGGGTGCGACGGCTCGCGCAGCCCGAGATGGCTACGCAAGGTGCGGCCGGCATAGTCCGTACGGAACAGACCGCGGCGGCGCAGCTCCGGCACGATGTGTTCGACAAAATCCGTCAGGCCAACCGGCAGATGCGGCGGCATGACGTTGAAACCATCGGCCGCACCGGTGGTGAACCATTCTTCCATCTGGTCGACGATCTGTTCGGGTGTTCCGACAATTTGCCAATGACCGCGCGCACCTGCCACCCGCAGATACAACTGGCGGATGGTCAGGTTTTCGCGGCGGGCCAGATCGAGCAGCAGCTTCTGCCTGCTTTTACTGCCATTGGTTTCCGTGACCTCGGGAACCGGTCCATCCAGCGGATAGGTTGACAGATCGACATCTCCGCCCATTCCATTCAGCAGCGACAACCCCACCGCCGGGTGAATGAGTTCCTGGATCTGTTCGAACTTTTCCCGTGCCTCCGATTCGGTCTTGCCAATGACCGGGAAAATACCAGGCATGATCTTAAGATCGTCAGGCGAACGGCCAAAACGGGCAAGCCTGCCCTTGACGTCGCTGTAGAATGCACGTGCATCCTCGATCGTCTGGTGAGCCGTGAATATGACTTCGGCAGTACGGGCGGCAAGATCCCTGCCCGGTTCCGACGAACCCGCCTGCACGATGACAGGATGCCCCTGCGGCGCCCGCGAGACATTGAGCGGCCCGCGAACCTTGAAGTGCTTGCCCCGATGATTGAGCAGATGCTGCTTGGCCGGATCGTAGAAGATGCCGCTATCCTTATCACGCAGAAACGCATCCTGTTCCCAGGTGTCCCACAATCCGCGCACGACATCCGCGAATTCCTCGGCACGGTCGTAGCGCTCGGCATGGGCGACATGGTGGTCACGGTTGAAATTCTGCGCTTCATCTTCACTCGCCGATGTCACAAGGTTCCAGCCTGCGCGGCCGCCGCTGATGTGATCAAGCGACGCAAACTTCCGGGCGATATGGTAGGGTTCGTTGTAGGTCGTGGACGCCGTTGCGACGAAGCCGACCCGCTCGGTCAGGGCGGCAAGCGCCGAGAGAAGCGTCAATGGCTCGAACTGCGCGACATAACGGATGGCCGTACGGCTCAGCGCCTCCGTATCCGTTCCGCGCGTACCGACACCATCGGCCATGAAGATCAGGTCGAACTTGGCTGCCTCTGCAATCCGCGCCAGCTCCGCATAATGCGCGAAGTTCGACCCGGCATCGGCCTGTGCCTGCGGGTGCCGCCAGGCGGCGATATGGTGGCCTGTCGGATAGAGAAAGGCGCCCAAACTCAATTGGTCTGTCCGTCTGGTCATCGATGCTCCAGGATCATGAGTGAAGCTGGAAGCCTAACCTCCGCGATTTAATCTCGACAGAAATGGTATTCTTTAAATCATGGGGTTTCGGGTTTATTGGTCCGCGCGGTGCCGATGCGGTAAAACCAGAAAGAAATTCTAGTCCGTACCGTTCAATCAATAGCGGCCTTCATGTCGCGCTCACCGCCAGGTGAGGTTGTATAACCGATTGCGCGTTGGTCGAACGATTGCCGAGCTTGTTCAACCTCGTGCTCATGCTCCAGCGCCCAGGTGCATAGAGCACCAAATGGCTCCTTCAGCGTGTGGCCGAGCGGCGTGACACTGTATTCAACGGCAATCGGAGAGATGGGAATGACGTGTCGCGATACCATTCCGTTTCGCTCCAGCCGCCGTAAGGCTTCGGTGAGCGCCTTCTGCGTAATGCCGTCGATGCGGCGCTTTATTTCATTGAAACGCAGGGGATTGCCACAGAGCAGCGACAGAATGAGCACGGACCATTTGTCAGCGATCTGATCGAGCAGAAGGCGACTGGGACCGTGTACGGCGCACATTTTGTTCCGATCCTCGGTCATGATGGTTTCCTCCTGTATACCTGATCTACATTAAGTGCCTTATTGACACTAGGTTTACAATATATACCTGTGTGCTTCAACACAATCGGAGTACCTATCAATGTCTGCACCGCAAGTGGCTGCCCTCTTCAAGCCATTCAAGATCAAATCATTGGAACTCAAGAACCGCATCGTCATGGCGCCAATGACGCGCACATTTTCCCCTGGCGGCGTGCCTGGCGAGAATGTGGCAGCCTATTATCGGCGGCGTGCTGAAGGCGACGTGGGACTGATCCTGTCGGAGGGAACGGTGATTGACCGACCTGCTTCCAAAAATCACCCGGATATTCCGTTCTTTCATGGCAAGGCCGCCTTGGATGGATGGGCGCACGTCATCGAAGAAGTACACGCAGCGGGCGGCAAAATGGGCCCGCAGATCTGGCACACCGGTTCCACATCCCATCCGACGACTGACTGGCGTCCGCCATCACCGGTTGAAAGTCCTTCCGGTCTACTCGGTCCCGGCCAGCCGCGTGGCAACGCAATGACGGACGAAGACATCGCCGATACAATCGCTGCATTCGCCCGGGCAGCCGCAGACGCCAAACGACTGGGTTTTGACGTGGTCGAAATCCACGGGGCGCACGGTTATCTCATAGACCAGTTCTTCTGGGCAGGAAGCAACAAGCGGACAGATCATTTTGGCGGAGCGACGCTCAAGGAGCGCGCACGATTTGCCGCCGAGGTGGTGAAGAGCGTCCGCAGTGCGGTTGGACCGGATTTCCCTGTTCTCCTGCGCGTCAGTCAATGGAAGCAGCAGGATTACAGCTACCGGCTGGCGGAGACGCCAAACGAAATGGCCGATTGGCTCGTGCCCCTTGCGGAGGCGGGCGTTGATATATTCCATGCCTCGCAGCGGCGCTTCTGGGAGCCTGAATTTCCGGAAATCGACGGCGAAGAAGGCCTGAATTTTGCAGGCTGGGCAAAAAAGCTGACGGGCGCTGCCACAATCAGCGTGGGGTCGGTGGGACTGTCCGGCGAATTCCTGGCCGCCTTCGGCGGCGAGAGTTCCCAACCTGAAAGCCTGGACAAATTGGTTCGCCGTCTTGAACGCGAAGAGTTCGACCTGATCGCAGTCGGCCGTGCTCTTTTGAACGATCCCTCGTGGATCAAGAAAGTTCGCAGTGGCGACACGGAAAACCTGAAAAGCTTCAGCCCTGCCGCAATGCTCGAGCTGGCATAGGACACTAGCCACACCAATCGTCAAAGCCACGGCATGCCTCCACCCTGGCTTTGACGGCCGTTTGCAACCAAAGATAGAGTCGCTCAAGCCTGTTGCAACACCGCTAGATTATCCTGCTCGCCAATTTGTATGGCTTTCCCGCATTCTGGGTGTTGTGATTTATCCCAAAAGCTGCCTCGGAGGCTTACCCGGGCGGCTATCGCGCGGTAGGTCGGTTGAGATATCAGGTTCCGATATCCCCGATACGCCGCGCCGAAACACCCGCCAGATACATCTTCCTTAAAGCGGATGAACCCGTGATGGGAGCGTGCCGGATAGAACTTCAATTTGGCGACAGGGATTGTCGACGGCATTCCAGCCCGTCGATTGCAATTTCGCTGAACTTGCCACGAGGTCCCCATTCAGTCTTTTCCGGCGATCGCTCTGGCCCGTCACGCGCGTCGCAATGTTCAGTAGCCAGGGCGGGAAGGAAAACAAATTGGGCGTTCGGCCCAGACCGCGGCGGGCGGCAGCAACGATTTCCGACACGGTTACTGGAACTCCATCGGAAACGATGAATGTGCCACCGTTGGTCTCTGCCTCATTCAGACTATGGATAATAGCGCGGCAAAGCGCCCCGCGATCAAGCAGGGACCGTTTGCCTTCCAGCGAATTCAGCGGCAACGGCACGGGCAATGCTGCGAGCTTCAGGAGCGTCGCCAAGTTACCCCCTACACCGGCACCATAAACGAGAACGGGCCGCAGAATGGTGAAATTTCCGCGGGTAAGCGCTGCAGCGATTTCGGCCTCGGCTGCGAGCTTGGTCCGGCCGTAGTCGTCGCTCGGTTGCGCGGGATCGCTTTCCAGCGCGATGCCCTCGTGAACGCTTCCGCACTGCGCGCGTATCGTTGAGACAAAGACGAATTTGCCTGTGATGGTTTTATGTGCGGCCTTTGCGAGTTTGGCTGACAGAACGCAATTGACGGCATGGTAGACCTCGGCGGACACGAGAACCTTGGGGTGGTGAATAGCGGCCAGATGAACAACGTGATCGATCCCGCCAAGAATGCGTTCGAAGGCCTCGACCGGTTCGTCCGATGAAGGTAGAAGCACTCGTTCCATCCCGTCAGCACAGGCTTTGTTGCTGTTTCGCGCAGCGGCGATCACTCTGTAGCCGGTCGCCTTCAACTGCTCGACCAGTTCAACACCGATGAAGCCCGAAGCTCCTGTCACGAGTACAACGCCGCGTGCCATATGATTTTCGCTCATGCGATCTCCACAAATCTCTCAAAGATTTACAATCGTATGCTTCCGAGGTTTATTCGTCCGTCGCTGAAAATTGCGCATTTTCATCCGCTTCAGTCATTCAACATTGGTTTCGAACTTAGCATGTCGTTGTTGCCGTCCATACTCAAACGAAAGGCCGAATTTCGGGCCCCCTATTAGGTCAAAAGGCGGTTCATTCAGGTGGTGTGTCGTCCTGGGGCCGCACACATCCCGGATTGCTTGTACTCGAAATCGCGAGATATCCGGTTCAGGCGATGCACTGTTTGGGTGGCGTCCTCTCGGACATGTCAAGACGTTCCATATCGCAACACCAAAGGCCGGAAACAGTCGATCTCCAGCAGACTTCACATACTCGGCCAGGTTCGCACCGCAATGACCCAGGCCTCGCGCAACTAAGTATCAAATTCGCAACACTGGTGATCAAACACCATGCTCCGCCTGTAATATGCGCATAAACTAAGTATTTGTCTTTATGAGTTAGCTTTGACTCGCGCTAAGAATGAGTTCTATATCGTTGGACAAGGCTGGAGGGGAAATCCAGATGCGTCAGCCTCATTTGGGGGGAAGAATGGGCATGAACCTGCGTAAAGGACTGCGTGTATCGACTGCACTGACTGCGGTCCTGCTTTCTGGAACTGCTTATGCTGCCAATACGACCTATTCGGGCAATAGTTCGGCGAACAACGACACCATCACCAACAATTCCGGCGATTTCACAACGTTTCGAGATACAAGCCAAGGTGGCACCGCAACTATTACGAACAACACCGGCGGCGAGACGGATTTCATCAACAGCAGCACGGCTCAGAATGCGACAATCAGCAATCTGGGCGGTCTGACGCTTTTCAGCAATTCCAGCAATGCTGGCAGCGCGACCATAACCAATGGCACCGCGGGACTTACGCGGTTTTTCAGCGGGACAACCGCCCAGAACGCCACCATCATAAACAACTCGGGCGGCACGACCCGATTCGAGGGAAACAGCAACGCAGGCAGCGCCCGCATCACAAATAATGCGGGTACGCTAATATTCTTTGATACATCCACCGCAGGCAATGCCACCATCTCCAATGCTACTGGCAGCACGACATTTTTTGTCAATGCAACCACAGCAGCCAACGCCGCAATCACCAATAATGGTGGCAATACGGAATTTGACAACACCAGCGTGGCCGCCAGCGCATCAATTACCAATCTCAACAACGGTCGAGTTACATTTTTTAATACAAGTAACGCTGGCAATGCCACGATCACAAACAACAATAACGGTCTGACGCTCATTCGCGGAACCAGCTCAGGTGGAAATGCCACAATCACGAGCAATAGCGGCGGTCGAACGCTCTTTGCCGATAGTGGCTCTGGCGGCAATGCCAGGCTGATTGCGAACGGCACGGGTCTGGTTGATTTTTCCAACGGGCCAGCCACCAACACTGCGGGTTCCCTCGAAGGCAGCGGCCAATTCTTTCTCGGCGGCGTGACATTGACAGTCGGCTCAAACAATCTCTCGACCGGAGTCTCCGGAACCATTCAGGATGGGGGGTCTGGCGGTGGAACCGGTGCCTCGCTGGTCAAAGTCGGCACTGGCAAACTCACACTGTCGGGAAACAATACATATACCGGTGGCACCACCGTTCAGGCCGGTACGCTGTCCGTCAATGGAACCTTGGCGGGGACGCTTCAGGTTTTGAATGGTGGCATTCTGGCGGGCACCGGCACGGTTGGAAACACGACGATTGCCTCCGGTGGCATGATTACACCGGGCAATTCAGTAGGCACGCTCCATGTCAATGGAAACATAACCCTTGCCGCCGGATCGGTCTATGATGTTGAGATCGCGTCGACAGGCGCTTCAGATCTCATCGCCGCCACCGGCGTTGCAACGCTTCAAGGCGGGTCGGTATCGGTAGCCGAACTCGATGCCGCAACCAACTATCAGACGGGTCAGACCTACCGGATACTCACCGCGCAAGGGGGCGTCAGCGGGACGTTCAATCCGAGCGTCATGACCAATTCGGCCTTTCTTGACGCAACGTTGACCAATACCCCCAACGCGGTCGATCTGACGATAGCAGTCAAGCAAATGTCGGGTGGCGGCAGTACAGGCCCGTTCCCGATCGCTGCCATCACTAAAAATCAGATTGCAACCGCAGGGGCTCTCAATACCTTGCAGCAGAGCGGCGCCTCACAGGCACTTTACAACAAACTGCTTGTCCTGGACGCAGCCTCAGCGCGCACCGCTTTCGACGCCTTGTCGGGCGAAATCTACGCCTCCGCAACAACAGCACTAGTCGAGGACAGCCGTTTCATCCGCGATGCGGCGACCAACAGAATCCGAGCAGCCTTTGATGGCGTGGCTGCGAGCTCTGTACCGGTCATGGCCTATGGCGAAGGCGGACCGCAGACTACATCCACCTTGAGCGAACAATTCAGCATATGGGGTACGGGTTTCGGCAGTTGGGGTTCGACGGACAGCAATGGAAATGCTGCCAGCCTTGACCGCTCGACCGGCGGTTTTCTCATCGGAGCCGATGCTATTGTCGTCGACAACTGGCGTCTCGGACTGCTTGCCGGTTACAGTCACACATCCTTTAGTGTCGACGATCGAAACTCTTCCGGTGATAGCGACAATTACCATCTCGGTGTCTATGGCGGATCGCAATGGGGCAATCTCGGCTTCCGGGCGGGCGCAGCCTATAGCTGGCATAATATCGGCACCAGCCGCTCGGTCGTTTTTCCTGGATTCACAAACAATGTATCGGCAGATTATGATGCCGCCACGGCACAAGTCTTTGGTGAGTTAGGCTACCGCATCGATACAAATCGCGTTGCCTTCGAGCCTTTCGCCAATCTTGCCTATGTCAATTTCAGGAACGATAGCTTCAACGAGAGCGGTGGCGCAGCAGCCCTAGCCGGCAGCAAAACCACCACGGACACCACGTTTACGACGCTGGGCCTCCGAGCTTCAACGGACTTCGTGCTGGGTGGCATGACATCAACCGCGCGTGGCATGCTGGGGTGGCGTCATGCGTTCGGCGACACGACCCCCGAATCAAATCTCGCCTTCACTGGCAGCAACGCCTTTGTCATTTCCGGCTCGCCGATTGCCGAAGATGCACTGGCTCTCGAGGCAGGTCTTGATTTCAAGCTCTCATCTCGCGCAACTCTCGGCATTTCTTACAACGGTCAGCTCGCCAGCAAAGCCCGGGACAACGCATTCAAGGCGGATATCTCGCTCAAGTTTTGATAAGAGAAGAATATTACGAAGCAAACTCAGCGCCGCCGATCCATAGGCAGCTGCCGACAGCGCAACGGTATTTGAGGCGGTCACGACCCGTTATCACGATATCTCCGAAGGCATTGGACCGTATGTTTGCGTGCCAGGTAAGCCCGTCGAGGTCATGGAAAATTTCGGCATACTCCCCAAAATTGGGATGAGACGTTTATTTTGGCGGACCGGCGTTGCCCGAAGCAAATCCCGTCCACGTTGAGCCTATATTCAACAAGGTGTTCTTGGGTTGCAATGTCAAGAAACCCACGCTTCCAGACAAGGGTGCGGACCCGCGATCGAAAACATTCTTGTAAAGGATGGTATTGTATTTGCGCGCACTATACAGGGACGGGGGAATGAAATGACCATCATAGGTCCACAGGAGGTGAAAGGCATCAATGAAGCCGTAGCGAAGATTCGTGAACCGGTTTCCTTCGAAAACCGTACCGTTGTAATCGGCACCTTTGTAACCCCAAGAATCATATTCAACGCCGATATGGGCCAGATTGTTGAATGTGTTCTTGCGGTAGATGTTGCCAAGACCACCCCAGACACCAGCAGTCCCTGACTCAGTAAAGGTGGTGCCGACGTAAAGACCACTATTGCTGTCGGTAATTACGTTATTCGAGTATTGCAAGAAGTAGGGACTTAGTCCGCGTGTCGACGTCAACGCTACCGTCATCATGCCGTGGCGCATCTGAGAGATATGATTGTGATCCACAACGGCATCGTACACGTTCCCAAAAAGCAGAACGGCAGTGGAGTCCGAATCGTGTTGATCGTAGCTTGAGCGTCCCTGGAATGTATTGTTGTAAATCGCGACATGCGAAGCGGTGGAAGCCCGCGCGAATTGGCTCAATCTATCGGGGATTACATTCCATGGCGCGTCCAAGTTTACAGTATTGTTACTCACCGAGACAATGTGACGGCGCTGTCCGGCACCCCTGCCAGCGACGATAACCAGATCTTCCCCACCAGCTTTCGATGAGGGGGACAATGAAATGAAGGAAACCGTATTTGCGGTGGCTTCCTTGAAGCCATCCATCAGTTCACTCGTGACGATCTCGAAGCAGATCTGTTCGCCCTTGTTACAGTCTACCTTCGTGCAGTCATGGGGAGCCGCCCGATGGGATATGTTGTCACCCCAATACAGGTTTTCCATGCTGCCGAAATGGCCTTGCCCGACAAAGAACCGGCCGATGCCCTGCCCGTCATCGCGGCTTTCATCGGCATTGGCAAGGTCGTTGCCGAGCATCGAAAGATCACGCCCGCCGGAAAGCCAAACGACAGATTCACCATAGCCTGTCATGCGGAACCGATTGTTGGTCATAAAAATTTGCCGGCTACTTCCATAGAAGGATCCGTTTTCGATCAGTTCGGAGGCATCGATATAAAGCCCCGAGGCATTGTGTGCTTCGAGCGCCGGCACCCCCCAGGCTTTGATCCGCACGGATTGCAGCCGCAGATTTGAGGCTGACGGCACCAGCAGCAGGGGATGGGAATCCGTTTTTCCATTGGCGTTGAGCGTGAGTTTCTCGAATTGCACGTTCTGCTGGGCGCCACCAACCATGCTGCCATTGATATTTTTGCTTAGTTGAATTTCCGTGGAATCCATGCCGTCGCCCAACCAACGGACGTTGCTTGGAGCCTGGAGTGCAGACTCCACAAGGTAGGTTCCAGATGGAAAGTAAACGGTAGAAGGGGCAGCATTTCCCGCCGCAGACAAGGCCGCCTCAATGGCCGCGGTGTCGTTGGCGCCATTTGCGACCGCACCAAAACTCTTCACATTGAAAATCTGCTGATCTTGACCGGCCCACGGAGCTTGGCTCAGAACAGTTAAAGCCAAGGGGCCGCTCCAACCGAAGCGGCCGCCATGGCCGTTGTGAATCCAAACTTCATAAGAACCGGCCGCCAATTCGGGAACCTTGAAATCAACCTTGAACGGATTGACCGAAATCGGCGTCACATATCGACCGGCACCAGCAGCTGGTTTAATGTAGACAAACGATCTCGATGTGCCATTGGAATTGGACAGATTCCGGCCGTAGACTGAAACTATTGTACCGGAAGGCGCACTGCCCGGACCTATCCACCAAGCCTCAGTGCGATTGATGGCGAAGGCCTTGCCGCGAATCCCGTCGCGCTCTGGCCAGATCAGGTACATCGACCAGGAAGGTAACCAAGCCGGCAGCAGCACCGTCGCTACCGTCTCATCGGCGCGCAATGCATTGATCGAAATCACCGATCCATTTTGCGCGGAGGGCTCTTGAGAAAAGACTTCGAAGCGAGATGGGCCGTCCAACTTCACACCCGTCATTGAAATCACTTCGTCGCGATCCGCCGTCCTGGAAATCTCTGCAATCGTTGGACCGGCGGGATTGGGCGTGTTGGCAGGAGGGTCGAAACTATCCACTTCGCTGGGCAGTGCCGGCTCCGGGTTGGGTACTGGAAAGCCAAAATCGCCGGGTGTCGCTCCGACTTGTGCAACTTGCCAGGACTTCTCCGGCGATGTGTCGCGATGCGACGGTCTTACATCGCCAAGGCCTTCGCCGGACCACGAATTAGCGGCTGCTCGCGCGCTCGCCGAAAGACATGCTGACGCCATTGAGCCCATAACTAAAAGAAAAAGGCATTTTGCGAATTGACTCATACCTCATGTCCGGTCACTGGGGGATATTTCGTTAGCGCGCAAAAAACCAGAAAGGCTGTGCGACCAACCTTGCGATGCCGCTGACATCGGCGTTTCGAGCACCGACGAATAGATTCTAGCGGGTCGACTTCAGTTACTCGACATACCTGATGAATCCTGATCCTCGTGTCACAGGTGCGAGCTCTCGATTGACGCTCATTCATGCAAACACGCGCCAAAAAGTGCGCGATCCTTTTCAGTGGCTTGCGCGGTGATCAGGCATCTTTTCTCTTCATCAATTTACTTGGCTCCAGTCCCACCGGAAGCATGAAGTTTTCGCGCATGGCAACAGAGGTATCATCTGCCATCGCGGCTGTTAGGACCTCGCCCTTGGTTCGAGCATTCGCAATTGCCCGAAAAGCCGTGACGGCAATGATTAAGCCGACAAGGAGATAGATTACCAGTTCAAGCATGATCGTCCAGATAACGCCATCGACATAAGGGCCAGAAGGCAACAGAAGAGCCGAGTGGGCATACATCTGGATAATCTGGGGTAGTGGGAAAAGTCCAAATATGAAAAATAACATCGCCCCGATCCATGAACACAGCCAAAGGCAAGGTAAAATCCGCGAGAACCGATTTTTAAAAAATTCAGTGCCGGAAGATGCTCTTTCAACGCCAATTGATATAATATCGCCCGAAATCAATCCAAAGCCCGTTTTGCGAATTTGTCCCGACGGGTGATACATTACCACCAGGAGTGCGGCGCAAAGGCGGAATACATCAGGGACTGGATAGTTGTTGGAAGCCTTCATGATTTCTTGCGACCAACCTTCCCGGATGTTGTTGGGCTTCCTTTGTTTGGTCCCAAAGCATACAAAGGAGCGGAATTCGGAAGCAAGGTCACTATTCGGATTGTCGCACATCCGTTCGGATGAATTTCAAGTTGTTCGTTGGGATGTAAAACCAAACTCACGGCTTGCCGCACCCGGACCTGGTTTGGATATTCCGGGCTGTGCCGGATACATGAGCTTTTGTTCTGCCTGACCGCTGCGACAGGCATTGCCGTTCCACCGTCAGGACTTTAACCTGGACACAGGCCCTGGGCCTTCAATTCGCTCGCAATGCCGAATTCTCGCCGCACCGATAAACCAGCGATCGATCCAGATCGACGACTGCAAACGCGTAACGTCATCCGGAATTGCCGGGAGCATGCGCTGCGCTGACCGAGGCGACCTAAGAAACCGGCAGCCCTCATTGGGACACAAGTTCGTCAACGTCGTAATCCAACCGGACAAAGTAGCGGAAGGCTCCGTTTGCGGCCTCGCCGCGCATCATCTTGTCAAACATCAGGAGCACTGCCTTTCGGGGCAGACCCTATTGGATGACATATCAAGGGATTCCGGGTCCATTATTGCACCACTACGCCTTATGACCGAATTGATTTCAATTCCGCTTCCATATTGAATCAATCAAAACAACTTAGAGCGAAGAGATGACCTGGTTTATCATTTGGTTGCTTGTAGTACTTTGTTTTGGAATGTTGGTTCACGGGCTCCTCGTGCCCGGGCGATTTTATCAATACCCTTTTTTTGCTGCTGGAATATTCCTCACCTTTGTGCTGCCGCAATTACCAGGTCTCGCCAACAGCCGATTTATACCGGAAGCAGCTCTGATCAAGACACTGATTTTCTCATTTTTTTGTCTTGCAATGTGCGGAATTGGATGGCGCTTTGGCATGCGGTCGAAGACGCTAAAGGATCATGCCTTTAGCGAGCCACATTTGTTGCTGGCCGCTGCCTTTCTATCGCTTGTTGGAGCATATTTCTTCTTTAAGTTTGGGCGTTTGCCCGACGAAGAGCGCTTACGCGGCATATTGACGGGTACAGCTGTAGCATATTTGTTTTTTGCCAAATTACTTACATATGGTTTTGCGCTCGCCCTCCTATGCTTTGCGCGTCGAGCCTCAATACCAGCACTGTGTATAATATTGTTTGATACGCTTTTTTATCTGGAGCGGATTGTCATTGCCGGGCGGCGGGGAGAAACGGCTGAGTTTTGTCTTCTTATCGCGCTTGCTTTTTGGTTTCAAAAGCGATGGGCTGCGCCGCGCATTGCTGTTGTTGGCGGCCTCGTGTTCAGCATTGTTGGCTTGCTCGGAGCTGGAGAATATAGAGAAGCGACCTACTATGAACAGCAGGGCTGGGGCGCAGTAGCGAATATCGATCTCGCAGCCAATTGGAATCGCATGCTGAAGGAAGGCGGCTCCGAGATGACCAATGCCGTGGTTGCGATTGATCACGTCGATCAGAGCCAAGTGCTCGATTTCGGCATCGAACATTGGAATTCTCTGGTATTTAGTTACGTGCCCGCCCAGTTAGTGGGGACGGATTTCAAACGGTCTCTCATCATCGATATGGCGCCCATATACGGCAAGTTCTATTTTCCAGGCATCGGCTCAACATCGACTGGTATGGCGGACGCTTTTGCTTCGTTCTGGTATTTTGGGTGCTTGAAGTTCTTCCTGGTAGCGTATCTTATGGGGCGGCTGTATGACTCTGCATTGAGGGGCAATACGGCAAGTCAAATAATCTATATGCTATCGGCTGTGCCCTCCATTCTCGTAGTAAGCCATTTCACAAACGAAATCGTCATCGCGTGGGTTCACATGGCGGTTTTCCTTGTTCCCGCACTCTACTATGCTCGCGTTACAAACTACGTAGCACCTCCCAACTTAGGCAACATTAGGCTTGGATAATGAAGAATGCATTTGCTCGGCGCAGACTTTTCCTAGCTGTCACCATAGTGATCCTTTTGACGATCGGTACGGAGATTGGCCTTCGGTTAGCGGTCGGATTAGGTAACCCTCCCTTATTTCAAAGCGACCCACAAATTGGTTACATGATGGTTGCGAACCAAGAGGTTTACAGATTAGGAAATCGAATAAAAGTTAATGCGTTTCATCAACGCTCAGATGATTTGACAGCGCTTCCCATGGACGGAATTGAGCGTTTGTTCTTTTTGGGAGATTCCATCACCTTTGGTGTTGTCGGCGTCGATCAAACGGAAATTTTTTCTGAACTGGTGGGTGCAGATCTTCGTAAGACAGGTCAGAAGATTGAGGTGATGAATGCCTCGGCCGCGTCATGGGCTATTGGCAACGAACTTGAATATGTTCGGCGCTTCGGCACGTTTGGCAGCAAGATTGCCGTTTTGGAAATAGGTTCTGCCGACCTGCTTCAACCAACCAGTGTTGGCGACGGTGTTGGCGTGAATGCAGGTCAGCCCGACCGAAAGCCTTTCAGCGCCATAAACGAACTATTTGACAGAATCGTGATACCGCGGATTGCCGAGATCTTGGGTTATCAACCTAGCGATAATGAACCAGTCAGCGTTGAAGATCGAGCCAGGCAGTTCAAAGAAAACATGCAGCACTTCGCTGACTTGGTAGCAGCTGTCAGACAACAAGGATCCTTGCCTCTGGTGGTGATGATGCCTGTGCTACCCGAGATAGTACAAAACCCATTTCAGCGATATGTGCCCTATCGAGATAGCTTTCGCAAATACCTCCAACAATTGAATGTGCCATTTGTTGATATGTCGGTTGCTTGGCACAACGATCCTAACGCCAAGTCCTATTATACTGATGGAACGCATCTGACGGCCGCCGGAAACCGGGCTGTCAGCAAGGAAATAGTGGCAGCCATCAAAAGGATGTAGCAGGGTATTTCGGCCTGCATGAGTTGTCGGCCGAGGCGAGAATTTTGCTGGTGGCCGAGCGCCACTCATTACCCGACTCTAGGGAAAAAGTTGAAAAGTCAGACGCTCGCTGTCTGATTGACGACACAGCATCTTCCTTAAAAATTGGCAGCGAGACCTTCATTGTAAAAGCAGCATCGGCGACGGGATCGATAGCAACGGAAAGCGATGACACTGGACCACCCGGTCGACGACCGAGGTGTGTTGAACTCTTGAGTGCTGCACCAACGCCGCTTACTTGGCAACTTCGTTGACCAGGGCGGTATCGTCGGATTTGTGAGCGTTTGGCCTGAGCAACGCGATCGGCATCCGCTCGCGCTTGTAGACGAACAATCCCTTCAACTTCAAAAACTGTTTTTCATAAAGGTTCCAGGAAAGCCACGCGGCAGCAACAAAAACCAGGAGGCACACACCTATATAAAGCAACAACGCAATGGATTCTGGAAGCAGCAGCGCAGAAAATGGTGTTGCAGGCAGGTGTGGCAGAATGAGATGGTGGAGTACGTAAAGACCATAACTGTATACGCCGAAAAAGCGAAGCAGGCGACTGCTGAATATCCGGCGGACCAGCGGATTCGGGTAACCCGGCAAACACATCACCAGCAGGCCACCCCACCCGAATGCGAGAATGGAGAACCCGAATGTATTGACGAACCGATCACTGAACCAAATGCCATCTCGGGCGACAAACACTACCGACATGGATGCCAAGGCCGCAACTGTACACCACGGTGCAGCCGCGTAGAGCCTAGAAGGGGCCGAAGACTGGCGTACCGCCAAAGAAATCAGCGCACCGATTGCAAGGGTATCAATGCGCGCCGGGGTCAATGTGTACGAGGCGCCATTCGGCAAGTGTAGCATGGCCATCATCAAGCGAAATGCCAGTGCACCCAAAACCAACAAAATGCAAATTTTGAAAAACCTGTTCCGTGGACAGAAAAAAACAACGAAAGGCCACAGCAGATAGAACTGTTCTTCGACTGCCAAAGACCAAAAATGTACGAGCGCCAACCAATCCACATTAAAAAAATGCGCTCCGCGCGCGGCCACAAATCCCCAGTTGATCGAAAATGTCCAGAAATACAGCTGATGGTCTGAGATAAATTGCAATTTGGGAGTGTTGTAGAGCCCAAAGACCGGGAGGATGACGAAAACAACGATGAGAACGCCATAGTATAAAGGAAAAATGCGCAGGACTCGTCTGCCGAAAAACGCTTTGAAAAAATTTGTACTGCCCTTGTTGTCCAACAATATCCCAGTAATAAGAAAGCCTGAGAGGACAAAGAAGAGATCGACTCCCGACCAGCCCACGCCGGCTAGTTTGTAGAGAAATGCCTTGTCCCCGGCCTCGAAGGGATATCCGAGCACAATGTGAAAAATCATCACGAGCAGTACCGCGAAGCCCCGTAGACCATCCAAAGCTGCCAAGTGGTTTTTCTCGGCTTTGGTGTCGTTTCCCAAAGAGTCCATCGCTTTGGCTGCTCCTGATATCCGTTGAACCCAACGCGTCCGAACCTCAGATCGTAGGTGCCAAGTCAAGCGATCACCATTTGAATAAAAGGTGCAGGCGCTTCATCCGTTAGTGGTGTGAATCAAACCAGAGATTTGCACGGTATGGGCGGCGGATATTGATCGGATCTCCCACTGGCTCAGCGGTGCATCGATTGATCAAAGCGATCTTCACATGCCGTATAAGTTTGTTTTTAACTGGCATTTTCCGATTCGCTCGAAGTTTACGTTCAGAGATGACCAGCCGGATCGACGATCCGTATCGGAAGCGACAGCATGCACAACGGCGATGCCAAATGCGGCCCCGGTGTCGCTCACTGTCCGAGCCAACGTCCCGGGGGTATTCAGTACGTCTTTCGGTCAACTGGACAGACTTTCACGCCCTATCTAGTCTGGCGGAAGCGGGACGGAGATTTGAGATATGTCGCAGCGAACGGTGTTGGATCGGACTAGGGACATGGGCCGCCTGTTCTCCGAGTTCGGCCCTGGGATGCAACCCCTGAGGTTCCTTTGGGCTCTGGCCAACGGGAAGTCCCAAGATCGCCGGATGTCGTTCCGCGTGCGGTCGTTGGGGTCCCGCCCCGTATCCGTGCGCCCGGGCACGAGCGACCTCGTCGTGCTTTATGAGACATTCGGTGCCTCTTACGACATGCCACCAAAAATCCTTTCGCCGGAAACGACAACACGCATCTGGGATCTTGGTGCCAATATCGGCCTGACCGTGGCCCGCTATGCTGCGGCATTTCCAAGAGCCAGGATCAGCGCGGTGGAGTTGGATGCAGCCAATGCCGATCTCGCCCGCAACAATGTCATCGCCTTCGCTCCGCGCTGCGAAGTCATCACCGGAGCCGTGTGGATCGAGGACGGTACGATCCAGTATGTCATTGATGAGGGCATGGAACACGGAGCGCACGTGACTGGCGGCACTGCGGGCTCTCGGACACGGACGTCGCCGGCTTGGTCGCTCAACACCCTTCTCAAGGATGACCCGCGCGTCGACTTTATCAAGATGGATATCGAAGGCGCGGAAGCCTTGGTCCTCAGGCAGAATACCGAATGGGCGGGCAAGGTCGCTTGCCTCAAGGTCGAATGCCACACACCCTATACGGTTACGCAAGCTGCTGCCGACCTCGAAGCGCTCGGTTATGATGTCGTGCAGGACTCGAAGCACTGGGCGTCAGTGCTCGCGTTCAGGCCGGACCTGCTTGCCAAATAGCGCGACCGATAAGAGCGTACAAATGCCGCAGCAGAGCTCGAATTCGCGTATAGCCTCACACTCAAATTGATCGTTGAGGCTATGCGCCGATTGTTCAATACGCGCTTGATCACGCTATCCTGCAAAGACATAAACAAGCGATCAGTTACTGCAGAGGTACCAATCTTTGGGAACGCGTTTCATTGGTGCTACTATGCGCAGGGGCCAAAGTTTTTGAATCGGGATTTGGCTTATGGCCTTATATTTCGAAAAGTCGAACCAGCTTTGCAGGCCGTCGCATCATCGCATTTCCGGTGGCACGCATACCTATGCCAGGGGTGAGGTTCAGCATCCAATACTGTCACCTGGTCATGCCTGGGATGCCGATGGCAATGAATACGAACGCAGAAGGGGAAATCACGCTGTCGAACGAGGCCAAGCGGATCAACCGGCACTTGAGATAACCGTGTGTCAGCCCGCGCACGGCTTGGCAATTGTCTGGTTGAGCGCTCTTCGGAAACGGTTTTCCGTTGCTTCAGCATACGAGCTGCTCCAATCCGCGATCTCGAATTGGCGGCCAACGGCTGATCTCAGCAGGAAATACATTTACCGGCTGCTTCTGTTATTCGTGTCTCTGTACCCATTTGCCGCCAATGCGCAGCATACAATATTTCCGCTGCGCATTTCCGAAAATCACCGCTATCTGGAAGATGCAACAGGCCGGCCTTTTCTCATTACGGGTGACTCCGCATGGTCATTGATCGGCGATCTTTCGCGCGAAGATGCCGACAAATATCTCGCGGACCGCCAACGCCGCGGCTTCAATACGCTTATTATCGGGTTAATCGAGCATAGGTTCAGCCGCAACGCGCCGCGCAACTTTTACAAACGCGCCCCTTTCGAAGAAAATGCTGCCTTCTCCAAGCCGAATGATGCCTATTTCGATGACGCCGACTGGATCCTGCAGCAAGCCCGCGACCGGGGCTTCCTGGTACTGCTAACTCCAGCCTATATGGGGGTGAATGGCGGCGCCGAGGGTTGGTACCAAGAAATGCAAGCAGCGGGGCCTGACGTGCTCAAGTCCTATGGACGTTATCTTGGCGAACGCTACAAGAAATATAACAACGTTATCTGGGTACAGGGCGGCGACTTCGATCCGCCAGACAGGACTCTGGCAAACGCCCTTGCCGAAGGAATTGCCGAGACGGATCCTGACGCGTTCCAGACTATTCATGCAAGGCTGGATACGGATGTCGCATTGAATTGGAAAGCAGCCTCTTGGCTAAACCTCGATACTATCTACACCTATGGAGACGTGGCAGCGAAATCCCTTCTCCGCTACATCACAGGACCGGTCACCCCATTCTTTTTAATTGAAAGCATTTACGAAGAAGAACACAACGCTACCGAGCAGAACATTCGAGCAAATGCCTATGGTGCGATCCTGTCAGGCGCGTGCGGCCAGATCTTCGGCAATAATCCCATATGGCATTTTGGTGGCCCTGGTGTTTTTGAGCAGCCGAAGACTTGGCAGGAATCCCTGGCAAGCCGCGGCACACAGAGCATGACGCATCTCAAAGCGTTCTTCGACAAAATTGCATGGTGGACACTTGGACCTGAGCAAGGGAAACTATTGGTCGCCCCGAACCCGCTCCTTCCCGGAGAGGCGATCGGCAGCCTGTCGGTGGACGGCACCCTTGCCGTCATCTACCTGTCCGACCGGAGAAGTGTTGCCCTCAACATGGCTTCACTCTCGCCGTCAGCGCAACAAGCGCACTGGTTTGACCCTTCCTCCGGCAAATTCAGCGAAGCAGTACCGAAGAATACTGACAAGGCCGGCATCACAGAATTTCAAATACCTCAAGAACGAAATTCAGCGGGTTTCTCTGATTGGCTGCTCATGGTGACCAATCGCAACTGATAGCGCCAGCTTTAGAGCTGCGTTCACCGCGGAACCCTAGTTTGATCCATCATGATCGGCGTTGGTGCAGCACTCAAAGACCGGCGCCGAAGGCCACTGGACTTGCCTATCCGCAAAGTCGTGTGGAGCCCGGTAGAGAGCGCATAAGCTGACTTGTCAGTTCGCCGACAGCGGATAAGTGCTATCCAGGACGACGCGGATCGTTCCGCCGTCAAGCAAGGGTGCGACTTCCGCTAACTGGGCTCCTTTCGAACGGACCTGGGCCGCCGAGAGCATCGAGGACAAGATCAATGTCATGCGCAACGCCTTCGGGAGGCGTTTTGGTGTAATCGATAAATTCGTCTGCCCTGATGTCAATGGTGCTGAAAAAGCGAACCATGGAGTAGACTTCATCTCCGACCGCGAAGCCCTGAACATCATCAGCGACGACATGTCGGTACCGGCTCAATACTCCCCAATGGCGCCGTTTGAATCTTCCCAGTTCGACCTGCCACCGTGGTACATCATCTTGCGGTGATTCCTGCGCGCTGCAACGCCACTTTGCTGTGGCAGTTGTTCGGCACACTTTATCGCTGCTCTATGCGTTTGAGTACGGATTCAAGAGCCAGCGTCAGAGCCTTTGTGCCGCCATTCTCGGTAAACTCCGTGAAGACCTGCTCATTCAGACCGCCCTTTGTCGAAAAATCGGACGCCATCGCCTCGAACGATCGCTCCTCCGATGCGCCCGTTGCGTGGGACAGGCCGCCAAACAGCTGCCTCAAATAGGTGCTCGCTTGGTCATAGGACATTCCTTCCGCTTCAAGCCAGCGGGCGCTTGTTTCCAACAGGCCGAAATATGTACCCATCAACGCACTCGCCGCGCCAAAAAGATCGTACTGCTTGAGATCTTTTGCCTGGACTGCGGTTCCCAACGACGAAAACAGATCAGCTATCTGGTCATGAGGTGGATATATGGCTGTGGCGCCCTGTAGATCAGCCACGAAAGGAAGAGGAATTGCCCGGGTAATCGTGACGGGCGCGTCAATCCACCTGGCAAGCGCTTCGATTTGGATAGCGGCAATAAAGCTCACCACATGTTGATCGTCGCGAAATCTGAGTTCCCCGATCACTTCCTCGGCAATTTGCGGTCTTACCGCAAGAAACACGATGTCGGTGCTGTCAACCACATCCTGGTTGTCTTTTCCGACGCGCACGATCGGAAACATCTCATCCAGTCGGGAAGCGACGCTTGAACTGCGAGGCGAGACAACAAGGGTTTCGACATCGGATCTTGATTTCATTAGGCCAGTCACGACCGCCTCAGTTATCGCGCCGGATCCGATGAATCCCAGTCTCATGAGCTTCCCTCTCATTCGCATTGCGTTATCGCGTCCACAGTGGTCAATCAAATGAAACCCGCTATGGCGAACATTGACAGACTAATGGTCTCTCGGAGGTGGGTCCAGCCACATCCATCCGCGACAACAGCACATTGCCCCCAAGCAAAGCAGGAACTGTTGGTTTGTCAGTGCTGCGGCTGCCTGAATTTAATGTGTTGACGCTGTCGACTGAACCGATCTCCAATCTTCATTGACCAACCGGGTGGGCCAACCAGGGTCCGAACCCGCTTCATGAAATTTTCCCGCTTTCTTGAGGCTGCTCTTCACCCCGAGAAATCAGCCGCTCGACGATGAATACAAGGCATCCCGCCACCGTCAAACATGCCGCGAGAAATAACATCGGTGCAATCGTGCTGCCCGTCGCATCCTTTATCCACGGCACGACGTTTTGAGCAATGAACCCGCCCAGATTGCCGACCGAGTTGATCGCGGCCAACCCCGCTGCCGCGCCGGCGCCTCTGAGAAACCGCGAGGGCATGCTCCAGAACACGGGTTGCCCGGCGAATATTCCGCCGGCGGCAAGGCAAAGAAACGCAAACTGCAGCGTCTGATTGGAAATCACGGCAGATAAGACCAGGCAGATCGCGCCAAAAAAGGCTGGTACGACGATGTAAGGCGTCTGCCAGCGTGCCCGCGCCGCCATATGCGGCACGACATAAAGCGCCACAGACACCACCACCCAGGGAATGATGTTCAAAAAGCCGTTGGCAACATTGCCGATGCCGAAGCTTTTCAGAACGGTTGGCAACCAATAGCTCAAACCATAGGCCGAGAGCGGAAAGCCGATGAAACATACCGACATGAGCAGAACACGCGGGTCAAGGAGCGCCTTGAATGCATGGCCGCCTTCCGTCCCGAGATTTGAATTCTCGTCATCGATGCGCTTTTTCAGCCAATCCTTTTCCGCTGCCGTCAGGAATGTTGCCTTTTCCGGCCGGTCGTCCAGATAGAACCACGTCACGATCCCGGCAATCACAGCGGGAACGCCGGTCACAAGGAATACCCATTCCCAGCCTTTGAGGCCAAGAAGGCCATCCATGGCCAACAACGATCCGCCCAGCGGCGCTCCGATCGCATTGGCAACGGCGCTGAATATCATGAAGAGACCGACCATTGCGCCGCGATAACGCGCTGGATACCACAGCGTCATGAGATAAAGTACGCCCGGGAAAAAGCCGGCCTCACACACACCCAGCAGAAAACGAAGGACGTAAAACATGCCGGCGCTCTGCGTGAATGCCAGCGCTATGGTCACCAGGCCCCACGAGACGAGAATTCGGGCGAACCATCGGCTCGCACCGAATTTTTCCAGAAACAGGTTGCTTGGGACTTCAAAGATGAAATAGCCGATAAAAAACAGCGATGCTCCAAGCCCATAGGCGTACTCGCTCATGCCGAGCGCATCGACCATCTGCAGTTTGGCAAAGCTGACATTCTGCCGATCGATATAGGCAATCAGATAGAGGATGCCGAGGAATGGCATCAAGCGCCACGATATCTTGCTTATCAGCTGTTTTTCTACGACCATGATATTCTCCAAGAGGCATTGTGAGTGAAGCTGCCGAATCCATCAGGCCGGCTGTTGCTGGGCGTCTGTTACTGGTGTTTGTCCGAACCGGCCGAGGCGCCGGGCGTGAAGCTGCACCAGCCGCTCACCGAAGGCGGTCGGGCGCATCGCCGGGGCTCGGTCGAAAACCTCGATCCCAGCCCGTGCGGCGAAGAGGCGTTTGCCGTAACACATCAGATGTTCGATTCCCTGCATGACAAACGCCACGGCGGGCAGTATCTGCGCATAGGTATCTTCCGCCGATGCCAGATTGCCGGACCTGTAATCCTTATAGGCCCGTACGGCATAATCGATGATGTCCGGCGCAAGGATATAGCCGGCGCAGCCTCCATTGAGCCCATCGATCAGTTCAAGTCCGCCGCGGCCATTGAACACCGGAACGCTGCTGCCTATCGCCTGAATGAGTGTTTCGACATCCACAGCCGATGCCTCGGCTTTCAGCAGGCGGATATTGGGGTGACGGGTGGTAAGAGCCGTCATATCCGCTGCCCCGAGACCGCGGCCCAGAAATGCCGGCGCATTCTGTATGGCGACGGGCAATGACGTGGTGTCGGCCACCCTTCCGAAAAAGGAGATGTATTCCTGCGCATTGAAGCTTCCGGCAATGGGCGGCTGGAGGATAACCCAGTTCGCCTCTACCCGTTCGGCATGGCGCACCTGCGCGATCTGTTCGGCAACAGATGTGCCGAAGATCGTAAAGGCCAACGGCAGGCGTCCGGCATTGTCCTCGGCCAGCCAATCCATGACCGTCCGCCTCTCATGTTCGGTCAATTTGGCGACTTCCGTCGCCAACCCAAGCGCAGCGATACCCTGCACGCCGGTCGAAATGGCAATATCGGTCTGCTTGCGCATGGCTTGGCGATCGAGTTTTTCGTCCCGGTTGAAGAAGGCATACAAAATGGCGTGGATGCCGGAAAAATCATTGGATGTAGCGTTCAAAATTGTTTCCCCAGAATAGGCAATTGCAGATTGGAACGAGCGCGGCGTGCAAGGGCAATGCCCAATATCCCGCCGATGACAAGCGCAGCAGCAACAAGGCCCAAGGCTACATTATAGTTGCCTGTTGCCTGCCGGATGCTGCCGATAACCGGTGGCAGTGCAAGACCGGCGACATTCGCAAGGGCGTTGATCAACGCGATGGAGACAGCAGCGGCAACGCCGGATACATATTCTGTGGTGACAGCCCAGAATATCGGAATGACCGCCCAGTTCAGTCCAACGGAAAGAACGAGCAAGGCGTAGCGGACATAGATATCACCGGAAAAGACTGCCGCGATGATCGCAACGCCTGATGCGACAAGAGGAAGGCCGAGATGCAGAGCTCTTTCGCCAGTCGCATCGGAATGCCGGCCATTGAGAAACATGAAAATGCAGGCTGCAACAAATGGCACTGCTGAAAGCAGGCTGACGATCAGATTGTTGCTGCCCGACAGATCTTTGACGATCAAAGGCATGAAAAGTGTCAACCCGATTGTGCCGAAGGCCTGCAGCAGCCAGAACACCGCCAGCAACCAGATGTGCATATCAGCAAACGCTGCAACCCAGGAGGTCTTGTGCGATACAAGCGCCGCCTGTTCGCTCTGGATCGCCTGTTCCAGACCGCTCTGCTGCTCCGGCGTCAGCCAGCGTGCATCGGCGGGCCGGTCCGGCAGGAACCTGAGGACCAGGAAACCCAACAGGATGGCCGGTACGCCTTCGATGAGGAAAACCCACCGCCAGCCCGAAACGCCCAGTACACCGTGGGCATTCAACAGCAATCCTGAAAGAGGCAAGCCGATAACGGAAGCAAGAGCAGCGCCGATATAGAAGAACGACATGGCATGGGCGCGATCCCTCGATGGATACCATCTGGCAAGATAGTAGATGATTCCCGGTGTAAATCCGGCCTCCGCTGCGCCCAGCAGAAGACGCATGCCGTAAAGCTGGTAAGCGCTCGTTACCAGCGCCATGCCTGCGGCGATGATTCCCCATGTCACCATGATGCGGGCGATCCACCGGCGCGCGCCAAATCGCGTCAGCGCGATATTGCTGGGAATTTCGAAGACGATGTAGGTGGCAAAGAACAGGCCAGCCGCAATCCCGTACATGCGCTCTGTGAGTTGCAATTCCGCGTTCATCCCCAATGCCGCTACGGAGATGTTCGACCGGTCGATATAGGCGACCAGATAAAGCAGCATCACAAAGGGCAAAATGCGTCGGTTGACGCGCCTGATCGCGTCGGACGTGTTGTAAGCAGTCATTTATTCCTCCCCAGAGCCGCTCTCCCAAGCGGCCTATCAAACATCATACGTTTAACATATGATGTTTGATAGGCAAGAAACTTTTTTGGAGTTCCATCCCGATTGTGTATGGGTGATGAAGCGCGCAACAATTGGTCGATGAGGTAAAAGCCATGAGAATCCGGAAGCCGAACCGAACCCGGATTGTAGTGGCAGCGCTCGGGGCCCGCATCGCAAGCGGCGAGTTTGCGCCCGGGGCACTCCTGCCCTCGGAAACGGTGCTTGAGCAAGAATACGAGGTCAGCCGTACCGTCATTCGCGAAGCCACCAAGATCCTGTCGGCCAAAGGCCTTGTGACCGTGCGCCAGCGGCATGGAACCCATGTCAACCCGCGTGAGCAGTGGATGTGGATGGATGGCGAGCTCATCAGCTGGCTGGCAAACGGCAAGGCCGCCAAGAGCGATCTTCTGGCATTCGCCGAGGCACGGCAGATCATCGAGCCCGGCGCTGCAGCTCTTGCCGCTCTGCGGGCAACGCAGAAACAGCGCATGGAGATCGTCGCAGCCTATGAACGGATGAAGACAGGCCACGCCTCACCGCAGGAGGCCATACTCGCCGACAAGCAGTTCCATCTTGCCATTCTGGACGCAACGCACAACCCTGTTTTGCAGAGCCTGCGCCAGACGATCGAGTCCATTCTGGATGCCATTTTTCCCCACACCGTTGGCACATTCACCCACAACCTCGACAATCATGGCGAGGTTGCCGATGCGATAGCGCGCGGCGATCCCGAAGCCGCACGCGCCAATATGGAGAAGGTCCTGCAGCATACCACGGGGTTTCTACAGTCCGTCGGTTGAAGCAAGCGCAGCTTTAATGGCTCTCGCGCGGTATCCCGGCACCGCGGCACCCCACCAGAAAATCAAGGTCAGCCCCGCGGTCAGCCTGCAGAACACGCTCTGTATAAAGATGCTGGTACCCGCCTTCCATTGCCGGGACAGGAGCCCGCCAGGACTGACGGCGCAATTCCAGCTCAGCGTCAGACACATCCAGATGAAGTTTTCGCGCTTCGACGTCGAGTTCGATGACGTCGCCGTTGCGCACCAGGGCCAGCGGACCGCCGACAGCCGCTTCCGGTGCGACGTGGAGGACAACCGTCCCGAATGCCGTCCCTGACATACGGGCATCGGAGATACGCACCATGTCGCGCACGCCCTTCTGCAGCAGCTTCTGCGGCAGAGCCATATTGCCGACCTCGGCCATTCCGGGATACCCTTTGGGACCGCAATTCTTCAGCACCATGATACAGGTTTCGTCAATATCCAGCGCCGGATCGTCAATGACGGCCTTGTAGTGGTCGATGTCTTCAAAAACCACGGCACGCCCGCGATGGCGCATGAGTTCAGGCGATGCAGCGGAGGGCTTTATGATCGCGCCCGAGGGCGCAAGATTGCCGCGCAACACAGCTATACCGCCTTGCGCCGTCAAAGCTTTTTCCGTCGGACGGATAACTTCCGGATCGAAATTCTCCGCCTGCGCAATGTTTTCGCCCACGGTTTTGCCGGTGACGGTCATTGCATCAAGCTCGATCAGGGCAGCTATCTCTTTCATGACGGCCGGAAGACCGCCTGCATAGCAGAAATCCTCCATCAGGAAACGCCCCGATGGCATGAGATCAAGGATCGTGGGAATGTCACGCCCGAACCTGTCCCAATCGTCGAGTGACAATTCGCAGCCGATCCGTCCGGCAATGGCCAGCAGATGAACGACGGCATTGGTCGAGCCCCCGATAGCCCCGTTTATCCGGATGGCATTGGCAAAGGCCTCGCGCTTCAGGATCGCCGAAAGCCGCAGATCTTCATGCACCATCTCAACGATGCGGCGCCCGGTCATGCGGGCAAGGCGTGCGCGATGCGCATCGACCGCCGGATAGGCGGCATTTCCCGGCAGGGCAATTCCCAATGCCTCAACCATCGATGCCATTGTCGACGCGGTGCCCATGGTCATGCAATGGCCTGGCGACCGGGACATCGCACTTTCAGCATTGGCAAACTCCTGTTCGCTCATGACGCCGGCCCGGACATCCTCCGAGAACTTCCACACATCCGTTCCCGAACCGATCTGCTTTCCCTTGAAGCGGCCGTTCAGCATGGGGCCGCCCGATATCACGATGGACGGCAGGTCGCAGGATGCCGCACCCATGACGAGGGATGGCGTGGTCTTGTCGCAGCCTGCCATGAGGACCACGCCGTCCATGGGATTGCCCCGGATCGATTCCTCGACGTCCATCGACGCCAGATTGCGAAACAGCATCGCCGTTGGCCGCAGATTGGATTCGCCGCAGGAGAAGACGGGAAATTCCAGCGGCAACCCGCCCGCCTCCAGCACGCCCGCCTTGATGTGTTCGACGAGACCGCGGAAATGCGCATTGCACGGCGTGAATTCAGAAAATGTATTGCAGATGCCGATCACCGGACGGCCATCAAAGGCATCATCCGGCAGCCCGCCATTTTTCATCCAGCTGCGATGGATGAATGCATCCTTGCCGTTGCCGCCAAACCAATGCTGGGATCGTCTCTTCGTCATGATAAATGCTCTGTCTTTGCTAATTGTTCGGGTGTTGCTGCTGGCTGAGACCGCCGTCCACGACAAGGCAGGCGGCGTTCATGAACGGGCACTCATCGGAAATCATGAACACAGCCGCTTGCGCGATCTCCTGCGGGGAGGCGATGCGCCCGCCCGGATGAAGGGCGAGTGTCTTGGCGCGCGCCGCCGCCGGGTCTTCAAAGCTGTTCCAGTAGTCGAGCACCTTCTGCGTTTCCACATAGCCGGGTGCCAGCGCGTTCACCCGTACCCCTTTGCCCGCATATTCGAGTGCAAGAGATTTGGTCAGGCCGAGCAGGGCATGTTTGGCGACCGGATAGGGAAAAGTCTGCGGTATGATCGTAAAGCTGTGTGTCGAGGCGATGTTGAGGATGACGCCGCCGCCCTGCTCCAGCATCGATGGCAGCACAGCCTTGCTGCAGTTCCACGCGCCTTTGACATTGACATCAAAGTTGCGGTTCCACTGCTCTTCCGTGGTTTCGAGAGGGGTGGAGAACACATTGATGCCGGCATTGTTGATCAGCGCGTTGATCGCGCCGATTTCCGATGCAGCCTGATTGACGGCGGCAAGAACAGCCGCAGCATCGCTGATATCAGCTATGGCAAATCCAACGGAAATTGACCTTGCCCGCAATTCATCCACCGCGCTTTCCAGCAATGCACGGTCCCGATCGACGAGAAAAAGCCGGGCACCTTCCGCCAGGCACGCCTCGCTGATTGCCAGACCAATCCCCTGCGCGGCGCCTGTGATGACTATCCTTTTCCCGGCAAGTCGGTTCGTCATGGCACTTCACTCCCATCAAGAATTGTCAGTGATAGTCTGCCGCTTATTTCCTCCCCCGGAGCCAGCAGTGCGAGCCCCATGGGATCGGCTTCGACAGAGGCCAGCGCATTCGGCGTATGGCTCATCGGTTCGAAGCAGAAGAAACTGCGGTCAGTGTCTGGCGCAAAGAGCATGAACCGCGCGAAGACTTCCGTGGCTTCCACGCTGAGAGACAGATTGTGCTCCGGCCATGCAATGGTGGCCTTGCCGCCCCAACCCTCGAATGCATTGTTGATCCAGCGATCCGGTAGCGGTGTCGAACGGGCAAAAACCATATCCTCAGGCGGCGCTTCAAGGGTATGCGGAAGATGCGATGGCGCCTCCGTCCACCAACGGACTGCCGATGCCTTCAAGGTCGTTGTGGGCGTTCGCGGAAAAAAGGGATGAAATCCAACACCGAACGGCAGTGTCTCGTCGCCGCTATTGGTTATGGAAAGCTGCATGTCGAGCGTGGTGCCCGTGAGCCGGATTGTTTGCATTGCCCTGTAAGCATAAGGGGAATTTTCATCCGCCTCCCTGCTGAATTCCATTGTCACCGCTTCAACCGATGCCTCCAGCACATTCCAGTCGCCAAGCCAACCGTCGCCATGGAGATAAAGGCTTTCCTGCGTATTCGGAACGAATGATCGACGCTTGCCGCCAAAGTGGAAACCGTTGCCGGCGACCCGGTTGCCGATTGGAGCAAGCGGAAAACATGCTGCCCGTTGCACCGTGAATTCCTGTTCCGTCCCGGTGTAGGGGCGCAGAAAGAAACGGCCATCCGACGTCTTGCCATCCACCACCGCACCGCCCTTTGAGGCGACGCGGACAGCCATATGCGCATTGTGCAGGACCAGAAAATCCGCTGGAACTGACTGTTTCCCGGATGGCATTTTATCGCCTGATGAATGCGCTGGACCGCAGATTGTCGAGCATCACCGCCAGGAGCAGGATAAGGCCGCGCACGATATACTGATAGAAGGCGGGAATGTTCATGAGGTTCATGACGTTCTCCGCAATGCCCATGATCATCACGCCCACAATGACACCCGCCATCGTGGCTCGTCCGCCCGCAAGCGATACGCCGCCGAGAACACAGGCGGATATGACTGAAAGTTCAAGGCCGACGGCCGCATTCGGTTGACCTGATGTAATACGGGACGCGAGCAGTATCCCCGCCACCGCACAGACCACACCTTGCAAGGCAAAAATCCAGATTCTGGTCTTGTCGACATTGACGCCGGCAAGGCGCGACGCCTCCGGATTGCCGCCAATGGCCAAGGTATTCTTGCCGAAGACCGTGCGGTTCAAGACAAAGCCAAAGACCACGAAGAGGCCAGCAAGTATCCAGACCGGAGTCGGGATGCCGAACAATTTCGAGAGCGCCAACTGATAGAAACCCGGATCATTGATGCCTATGGCGCGCCCATCCGACGATATCAGGGCAAGGCCACGCACAATCTGCATGGTCGCCAGTGTGGTGATGAGCGCGTTGATCCTGAACTTTGCAATGACGAAGCCGTTGACGAACCCAACGAACGCACCGCACAGAAGTGCTGCACCGATCCCGACCAGTATTGATCCGGTGGTGTTCGACGCCATGACAGCCACCATCCCGGTGAAAGCGGCCGTCGAGCCGACCGACAGATCGAAGTCCCGCGCTGCGAGACAAAACATCATGGTGCAGGCGACAATCCCCACCGTAACCACCGACTGCAGCAGGCCAAGCATATTGCGTTCGGTCAGGAAATTGGGAACCAGCAATGCAACGATTGTGAAGGCCACGATGAAAATCAGGACGATGCCCTGGTCCCCCAGCAAAATCTTCTTCAACTGATTGGTCATGCCTGTGTCCTCAATACGCAATTTCTGTTGGCTGCTTCACGTCCGGAAGCGCCGCTGCCAGGATCGCATTTTCTTCAAACTGGTCACGGTTCAACCCGGCCGCGATTTTCCCGGCGCACATGACCAGGATACGGTCGCAGATGCCCATCACCTCGGGCAGTTCGCTCGAAACCACGACGATGCCCATCCCGCTTTCGGCAAGTTCGTAGAGAATCTCGTAGATTTCGGACTTGGCGCCGACGTCGATCCCGCGCGTCGGTTCATCGACGATCAGGACCTTCACACCCTGCTCCGCCAGCCAGCGGCCCAATATGACTTTCTGCTGATTGCCGCCGGAGAGGTTGACGATGTCCTGCTTGCGCGACGGGGTGCGTACCTTCAGGCGCTTGATGAAGGTTTCCGCAACCTCCACCTCCCTCTTCCGGTCGAGCAATCCGTATGGACTGTAATGGCGGCGCGAGGAAACATTGATGTTTTCTTCGATCGAGCGTCCCTGAAGAATACCGTCATGTTTGCGGTCCTCAGAACACAGAACAATCCCCGACCGGATCGCCTGACGCGGACTCCCGGCTTTCACCTGGGCACCATCGATCGAGGTTGCACCGGAAAACTGCGGATCGGCCCCGAAGACCAGTCGCATCAGTTCGGAACGGCCCGCGCCGATAAGGCCGAAGAAGCCGACAATCTCGCCGGCGCGCACATCAAAGCTCGCAGGCTCCGGCAGGCGTTCTCCGGAAACATTCTCCACCTTCAGACGCACGGCACCTGCCTCACGGCCGCGCCAGCCCCAGATATCGTTGATTTCCCGCCCGACCATTTCGGCTACGATCTGATCACGCGTTACACCTTGCAACGTCTGATGGTGTGCTGCGAGCTTGCCGTCGCGCAAAACCGTCAAACTGTCACAAAGCCTGAAAACCTCATCCAGCCGATGCGAAACATAGAGGATAACCTTGCCTTCGGCCCGCAAGCGGTCAATCAGCGTGAAAAGAATTTCACTTTCGCGGGAAGAAAGCGAAGAGGTCGGCTCATCAAGGGCAATCACCCGTGCATCGAGCATCACTGCCTTGGCGATTTCCACCATCTGCCGTTCACCGATGGACAGCGTCTTTACCTTCTGGCGCGGATCGATATCGATTCCTGCATTCTTCAATTTTTCGGTGACATCGGCGAACATTTTTGCGGAGGCAACTACACCCGCCTTTGCCGGGAACCGGCCAAGATACAGGTTTTCCGCCACGGTCAACTCGGGCACGAGCTGCAGCTCCTGGTGGATGACGATCACACCATGTTCGAAGGCGTCTCTTGAAGAGCCATACGCCTGAACATCGCCGTCAATGCGTATTTCGCCCTCGTTCGCATGCTGATCTCCAGACAGAATTCGGATGAGGGTTGATTTACCGGCACCGTTCTCACCCATCAATCCATGCACGGCACCCTTGCGTACATCGAAACTGATGCCGGACAGCGCTTTCACGCCGGGATAGGTTTTCGTAAGATTTGAGAACTGTAAAAACGACACGTGGCTTCCCCTCCAGCTTGGCGGCGGAACAAACCGCCGCCAGGGATTTCAATATACGGCGAGGATTACTCGATACCGAGTTCCTTGCGCACCTGCTGGAAAGTATCCCGCTTGGCGAGAGCGCCCGATGTCAGGGTAAGCTTTTCCGGCTGCTTGCCGTTCGCCACCCACTCATACATGTTGGTGGCGGTCTCATAGCCATGACGCTTGGGAGAAATGATAACAGTCCCGACAAAACCGGTAGCGGTCGGCTTCTTGAACTCGTTGATCGCCGAGTCCGCCCCGCCGATGCCGACGCCGATCACACCGTCTGCCGGAATGCCCACACTCTCCGTCGCGCGCACAGCACCGAGCACCGCCTCGTCATTGAGGCCGAAAGCGACCCACTTCTTGATACCGGCATGCGCATTCAACACCACGGTTGCAGCATTCAGAGCAGCTTCGGTATCCGTCTTTGCCTGCGGGGCAGGAAAGATATTCTCGGCCTTGAAGCCGTTTGCCTTCAGCACCGAAATGGCACCCTCGACACGGTCAACGGCCGTCGGCAGCTGATCGTAGGAAACGCGAATGGCCCCCACTTCTTCCGGCTTCCAGCCGCGCGCCTTCATCTCGTCAACGATGCCCTGCCCGACGGCTTCGCCGATCTTGGTGGCGGAAATGCCCATATGCGGCACATCCTCAAGCGGTTTGCCGGCGGCATCGACCAAACGGTCATCGACCGTCATCATCTTGAGATTGTTCGCAGCCGCCTTGGCCACAATGCCCGGTCCGAGCTTCACGTCGGGCGTGCAGACGACAAAGCCCTGAGCGCCTTGCGCGCCAAGATTGTCGATTGCCGACATCAGCTTCTCGCCATCCTCAGCGCCAATCTTGACGAGAGTAAATCCCTTCTCCTTGGCTGCCTGGTCGGCAAATTTCCACTCATCCTGGAACCAGGGCTCCTCCGGCTGTTTCACGATGAATCCGATTTTGGCATCCTGCGCACTGGCAGGAACCATGGACACGACAGACATCGTTGCGAGTGCGCCGGCGAGAATCGCCGTCTTGATTAAATTCATTGTCATTCCTCCCAAAAGCACGATCCCGTTTTCCGATCGTGATGGTACAATTAATCATTTTTATCATACTCGTCAATTGCTCTGGTATGATAAATAGTCTATTGCTCAAGGGATTGGAATTCTCGATACGATGATCGATAAGGCTGTGACGCCGTCGCGTCACAGAGGGGAAGAAATGATGAGCCAAGCCACTGATCCGTCGACTGCAGGCGCGCAGAAAATACGCCGCCCCCGCGTGATGCCGGATGTGGTGCGCGCGCTTGCACGTGACATATTTGCCGGCCGTTATCCGAGCGGCAGCCTTTTGCCGCGGGAAAGCGACCTCGGCGACGCCTATGGCGTTAGCCGGACGGTTATCCGGGAGGCGCTGAAGGTTTTGGCCGCCAAGGGGCTGGTCAGCAGCCGTCCGCGCATCGGAACAACCGTATGTGATCCGGATAACTGGAACATCATCGACCCCCAGGTGCTGGAATGGCACGCGCCGCACCTCCTGGACGACCGCCTGTTCGACGCCATCCTTGAAACACGCCGCGCCATAGAACCGCTGGTTGCGGAACTCGCAGCGAGCAGGGCCACACTGCAGGAAATCGCCGATCTCGAACTTGCCTGGCAGGGCATGGCCGACGCTGCGAACGACGTGGAACAGTTCTCGCGTTCAGACATAGCGTTCCACCAGATTCTGTATGCGGCAAGCCACAACCCGGTGTTTCGTCAGATCGGCGGACTGATCGACGCGGCACTGAAATTCGTTCTCGAAACCACCGCCACCACTTCCAACGATCAGAGAAGCGAAGCGATCAAGGCGCACCGCGCCATGGTCGAAGCATTGCGGATGCGCGACGCTGCCGCTGCACGCAAGGCCGCCAGTGACATTCTGGACCTCGCCGCACGCGATCTTGCCGCGGCAAAATCCCTCAATGCAGGCAAAACCGTTTAAAGGTCAGACAGACGATGAAAATCACCGCACTCAAGACATTCATTGTTCCCCCGCGCTGGCTCTTTCTGAAAATTGAAACCGACGAGGGTGTCAGCGGCTGGGGCGAACCCGTTGTCGAAGGCCGGGCGCACACGGTTGAAACCGCGATCACGGAACTTGCCGATTATCTGATCGGCAAGGATCCGCGTCTGATCGAGGATCACTGGACGGTGATGTATCGCGGCGCCTTCTATCGCGGCGGCCCCATCCTGATGAGTGCGATCGCCGGTGTCGATCAGGCGCTTTGGGACATCAAGGGCAAAGCACTGGGCGTGCCTGTCCATGCGCTTCTCGGCGGCAAACTCCGCGACCGGATCAAGGTATATTCCTGGATCGGCGGTGACCGGCCAGCCGACATCGCCGCCGGCGCCCTTGACGTCACCAGCCGCGGTTTCACCGCACTCAAAATGAACGGCACGGAAGAATTGCAGATCGTCGACAGCCACGACAAGATCGATGCAGTCATCGAACGTGTCGCGACTGTTCGCCAGGCAGTCGGACCGAACATCGGCATTGCCGTCGATTTTCACGGCCGTGTCCACCGGCCGATGGCACGGGCCCTGGTCAAGGAACTCGATCCCTATCGCCTGATGTTCATCGAAGAACCGGTGCTGAGCGAGAACCGTGAGGCGCTCAAGGAAATTGCCGCTTTTTCATCCGCGCCGATTGCACTCGGCGAGCGCCTTTATAGCCGCTGGGACTTCAAGAGCGTTCTTGAGCAAGGGGCCGTTGATATCATCCAGCCCGACCTGTCTCACGCGGGCGGCATTACGGAATGCCGCAAGATCGCGGCCATGGCCGAAGCCTACGACGTGGCGCTGGCACCCCATTGCCCGCTTGGCCCGATCGCACTGGCAGCTTGCCTGCAGCTTGATGCTGTCAGTTACAACGCCTTCATCCAGGAACAAAGCCTCGGTATCCACTACAACAGTACCAATGATTTGCTCGACTACGCCAAGGACAAATCCGTCTTTCACTACGAGGATGGTTATGTGGCAATTCCGGAAGGTCCGGGCCTCGGCATTGAAATCAACGAGGAATACGTCATCGAACGCGCCAAGGAAGGACACCGCTGGCGCAACCCGATCTGGCGGCACAAGGACGGCTCTTTTGCCGAATGGTGATGTTCAAGCGCCGTCATTTTGATCGATCATTCTGCGATCCATCGCTGGACAATTCTGGTCAGTCCTAAATTGCATGAACGGTTCAATCGCTGGACACGCATTCTTACCCGCACCTGAAATTTCAACGAGACATATCCCATATAAAGCCCCTCGGTTTTGGTGTGATCGCAGCGTAAACAAACGTCTCGTATATTTCCTCCGCATTCTCACATCGGTCGTCGCGCGCTTGTTATCAAGCGGTGGCTTGCAGTGGAATGCGCATGTTGGCCGTCAAATAATTTGAGTTGACCGTTTTTGATGACGAGGCAACACTTGCAATCCACCGCAAGGCAGGAGGAAAAATTATGAACGAGCCTGATCGTTGGCGCCACATGGCAGCCGCGCCGAGAGATGGCCGGCGGATTCTCGTCACGATTCGCCCATCCGAACAGGGGCCGGCGGAAGTCGACCTTGCCTATTGGTCGAAGGGTGATCAGTTCGGCACAGAAGGCTGGCGTGCTTCCGATTCCTCGCCTGGCCGCCTCGTCGAATATGCCGAGCCGGAATTGAAATGCTGGATGCCGATGCCCACAGCTAATCTCGACGGCAGCTCCATGCCGTCACCATGGGAAGGCGACGACGCGCGCGAGCTCGACGGGACAGGGATTTAGTAGCTCGCGCCGATATGTTGCGAGGACTCAATATGGACTCTCAAAATCCTGTTGAGCCACAGGCTTTTATACTCACTGCAGTCTATTGTTCGTTGTTTTTGTTATATTATTTATCCTATCCCGCACCTAATACGAAGATAGCTTCGGCAGTATGGACTTAAAACTTTTCTTAACCATGATGCCGAATGCGATATGCGCCTGATGGGGCTGCGTTAAAAGGCTAATTTCGCTCTGCGGTGGTCCATCTACCCGCTTATCGCGGCATTCGTGGCTTTGCTTGGCTGTACAGCGTTGCTTTTAATGAGTTTTTGGTGCCCCCTGCCCTCTCCGCTCTGTCCTGGCGCCTGCGTACTTGCCGGTGTTTTTCTCTTATCGGCATATACAACTGTTCGTTTTCTCGCGTCTTGCGCGTTTGTACACATTGAATTTGCTGGGGTTTTTCCGGGTGGTTTCGCCCGCGAAACGGTGTGGTTGGCGCGCCATGTCGGTGTTATTCCAGCTGCCCCTTGACCAGTCTGACATGGGTGCCATTGGCCCTGAGCTGGGCAAGCAGCATCGGCCAGACGGAGAATTCGCCCTTGGCCGCCTTGTCGGTGAGGGAGCGCAGATACCCGCCGGCCGAATTGATCTGATCGGCCCTTTGCAGGATGCAGGCCATGGCAATGGCGGCGTTTTCCTGGCCGAGCACCGCACAGGCCTCCTCATAGGCGGATGGGCTGACGCCGAG
>Ga0310690_10000827_pt1 | contig 61086 bp, 49 predicted proteins | sample AusTroGonzalo_MG_2_FD_207661 | JGI IMG/M metagenome (GOLD analysis project Ga0310690, IMG submission 207661) | Bovine rumen microbial communities from tropical cattle in Woodstock, Queensland, Australia - Gonzalo_04 (v2) (version 2) | ecosystem: Host-associated > Mammals > Digestive system >... | reverse complement strand
TTCTCCAAAGCTCATACATGAAGGCCTGGCAGAAACGCATGATTTCAGCGTCGGACTTGCCCGTCGGGTCGAAGTCGGCACCGCCCTTACCACCGCCGAGAGGCAGGTTGGTCAGGGAGTTCTTGAATATCTGTTCGAAGCCCAAGAACTTCAGCATGGAGACATTGACAGCTGGGTGGAAGCGGAGACCACCTTTGTAAGCGCCAAGAGCGGCGTTGAACTGCACACGATAACCTAAGTTCGTGCAGACTTCACCCTTATCGTTGACCCAAGTCACACGGAAAGTGAAAATACGATCGGGCTCCACAAGGCGCTCGATGATCTTCGCTTTTTCGAATTCGGGGTGCTCGTTGTACACTTTCTCAATGGAAACCAGGACCTCTTCGACGGCCTGCAAATACTCTTTTTCACCAGGATGTTTGGCTTCAAGAGCCTTCATGATTTCTTTTACTTTCATTTTTTTGACTTTAATTAAAGGTTTGTTATTTGTGTTAGAAAGCTTGTTTCTTTTACAAAGCGGTGCAAATTTAGGACTTTTATTTAAACAATTTCAAATTTTATTGAAATATTTTCATTTTCCTCTTTTACTCTCTTTTTCAACTCATTCCGCTTTCTTCTTGAACGGGTCGACGGGCCTCAGCTCAATCAAATCGCTATCATACTGATAGACACTCCAATATTGGTTTTCGCGACCGTTGCTTCTCCCCTCTTTCAGGTAGTCGCAGTTGAAGAAACGGTATTGGGTATGCAACAGCGGCACGTCGCAGCAGTTGAGACAATCCATCATGTCGTCGCCATAGCGCAACAAGGCACTGAGGAAGAACATGGCCATGTCGTAGCCCTCGAAGGCATAGTCCTGAGGCTCGGCGGCATACTTCGACCTAAACATCCTCACAAACTGTTTAGCGGCATCGCTCTTGTAGTCGACGAAACCGTCGTTAAGATAGATGGCATTCATCTGCAACAGGTTCTCGACCAGCAGCTTTTCGAACTTATCCCAATCGGGAGCACAGACCAAGGTGATGGGGAAGCGGTCGGTTTCCTTCGCCAAGGTGTTCAGCATCTGGGTGGCAAACACGTTGTCGTCGCCATAGGCCACAATCACGTTGTTTCTCACGCCCGAAAGCTGTGACTTCACCTTACTGATCTCGCTGTAAGAATAGCGTTTGACGGTGTTTGCCAGCACCACATCGTTAGTGTTTCCGTTTTTGAAATCGTCGGTAGAATACACTTGACCTTCCACCTCAACGGTCTTCGCCATGCGGCTACCCATCTCGAGACGTTCACTCTCGTTGCGGGCAAAGTGAAGGAACTCGTCGCCCGACACCCTCACTTCATCGTTGACGGCAAGGTTGAGATGATATTCCAATTGATTCAAGAATACTGAATCGGCAGACCTTTCCTTGCTGACAATGAACACATTGGAATCGTTATACAGGTTCTTGACCAGATTCGAAATCGTCAGGATTTGGCCCATCTCGCCAGGCTTCACCTTCACCACATTCGGGTTGTTGACGATGACCGATTCGCGAGTTGAAAGCGGGTTGACCACCACGATGTTGTGTTGCTTGGCGTACTCCTCCACTATGGCAAACGACTTGCCGAAGAAAGGTCCCACAATCAAATCAAAGTCCTTGCCGCGGATCTGGGAGAGCGCACGTTCGGCAGTGGAGACATTGTCCGTCACATCGATGACGGTGAGGTCCATCTTCAAACCATTTTGTTCTTCCAACGTCTCGACAGCCATCATGAAGCCTTCGTAATACTGCACAAACGACAAAGAGCGGGCCTTATGCAACTGTGTCAGGTTCTCTTTCGACATCTCAAGGTTGCTCACCTCGTTCAGGTACAGCGGCACCATCAAAGCCACCTTGTAACGCCTCCGGGCATTTTGAGGGTCGGCGAAACAATGCTCAGATTCTCCAAAGTCCTCATTGAAAATGCTTTGCACCGCTTCCTCTTGAATCGGGGCAATCGCCTCTTGCTCTGGTTGTTCTTCATCATTCCCCTCAGCCACTTCGGGCATATCGTTGATCCAATAAAAATCGGAAATCGGCTGGATTGGTATAAGAACAACTTGATTTACAAACACATGAGATCCGACAGAGACGTTTATTCTACGGAAATCGTTTTCATCCACCTTCCACCGTTTCAACAGCGACGAAACGCGTTCGTTGCGCTCGCAGTTGTGGATGATATAATCGTTTTCGTTGAGGATGTTAGGGATGTTGACACGGGTCCCCACAGCAGGCTCATCGCTGATGCCCGGGTTGGCGGTCCTCAACGCAACGATGTCAACTCCATACTCTTTCGCGATGTCATAAAGGGTTTCTCCGCTCTGCACGATGCGTGCCTTGCCGTCAAAGAAGGCCATCTGATTGGGCTTGGATTGCGGCTTCACCACCTTTGGAGTCTCAGCAACCGGTTCAGGTTTAGGCTCCACGACAACCAGCTCTGCCACAACAGGTTCGGGTTGCGGCTTAGGTTCCTCTACTTTCGGCTGCGGTTTGGGTTCAACCACAACAGGCTTAGGCTCAGCCTTGGGTTCCTCTTCTTGTGGCTCAGACTGCGGGCGTACGGGAATACCCAACACATGCCCTGCCTTCAAGCCATCTTTCACCTCGGGATTCAGCGCTTCGATTTCTTCAACCGCCACGTTGTAAACCTTTGAAAGTCCCCAAAGAGTCTCCCCTTGCTTCACGCGGTGCATATAATACTCCTTACCACCTATCTTAGTAGTTTCCTTGGAGCGCACCGAAGGCTCCTGGGCATGCACGTTGCTCGAAAATAGCAATCCCAACAGGAAAAAGAATAAGAAAAGAATCCTATTTTTCATTATCTTGTTCATTTTCAACATTATTCCCATTCAATCGTCGCCGGTGGTTTCGAAGAGATATCGTAGCACACGCGGTTGACGCCTTTTACCTTATTAATAATGTCATTCGACACCTTGGCCATGAACTCATACGGCAGATGCACCCAGTCAGCGGTCATGCCGTCGGTGGAAATGACGGCACGCAAGGCGATGGTGTATTCATAGCTACGTTCGTCACCCATCACGCCCACCGACTTCACGGGCAGCAGCATCGTGCCAGCCTGCCAAATGCTGTCGTAGAGATTGTCGGCCATCTCGTTAGGATACGACGCGCTCGGCAGCTCACAAGACCAGTTGCGCAGGCCGCGGATAAAGATGTCGTCGGCGTCGCGCAGGATGCGGAGCTTCTCTTCGGTGACCTCGCCCAAGATGCGGATGCCAAGACTCGGTCCCGGGAAAGGATGACGGCCTATCAGCTCACGCTTGATGCCCAAGGCACGGCCCACACGGCGCACCTCGTCCTTGAAGAGGGAACGCAGCGGCTCCACGATTTTGAGGTTCATCTTCTCGGGCAAGCCACCCACGTTATGGTGCGACTTGATCTTGCAACTCGGCCCATTGACGCTCACGCTCTCGATGACATCTGGATAGATGGTGCCTTGGGCGAGCCAACGCGCGCCTTCTATCTTCTGGGCCTCAGCGTCAAACACGTCGATAAAGGTGGAGCCGATGGCCTTGCGCTTGGCCTCGGGGTCGGTGACACCTGCCAGTTTTTGCAAGAACAGCGGTCCAGCATGGACGCCGATGACATTCAAGCCCATTTCCTTGTAGGAATCAAGGACATCCTCAAACTCATTCTTGCGTAGCAAGCCGTTGTCGACGAAGATGCAGGTGAGGTTCTTCCCTATCGCCTTGTTGAGCAACACGGCAGCCACGGTACTATCGACGCCGCCCGAGAGGCCGAGGATGACCTTGTCGTCGCCCAGCTGTTGCTTCAGGCTCGCCACGATGTTGTCGATAAAGGAATCAGGGGTCCAGTCGCCCTTGCAGCCACAGATACCCAAGGCGAAGTTGGCCAGCATCTGCGGGCCTTCTTTGGTATGAAACACCTCGGGGTGGAACTGCACGGCGTAGGTCTCCTCTCCGTCAATCTTATAGGCGGCGTTCTCCACGTCGTCGGTCGAGGCGATGACACGCGCCCCGGCTGGCAACTTGGCAATGGTGTCGCCATGACTCATCCACACTTGACTCGCCTTGCTCACACCCTTGAACAACGGAGACGCCTCGTCGATGACCGTCAGCATAGCGCGGCCGTACTCGCGGGCGATGCTGCCATTCACCTCGCCGCCGAAATGCTGCGAGATGAACTGGGCGCCATAGCAGATGCCCAGCAACGGCAACTTGCCTTTGATGTTCGACAAGTCGGCGACAGGCGCATGCTCGTCGCGAACCGAGAACGGGCTACCGCTGAGGATGACGCCTTTGACATTGGGGCCGATGGCAGGAATCTTGTTGAAGGGATGGATTTCGCAATAGACATTCAATTCGCGGAGGCGGCGGCCTATGAGCTGCGTGACCTGCGAGCCGAAGTCAAGAATGAGAATCATTTCTTGCATAGACGAAAAATTTCTGCAAAAATAGGCTTTTTTCACGATAAATCCGTATTTTTGCAGAAAAGAATAAAAGTATGGATTTCCTTTACTACCTCCTCCTCTTCGGCATCGCCATCCTACCCGTTATCCTATTGATGATTTTCATCTACCGTCAGGACAAGTACCAGAAAGAACCCATCAAATCACTCGCCAAGGCCTTCATCGGCGGCATGCTGGCCATTCCGTTGGACATCCTCGTCGTTACAGGCATCGATTCCGTTTTGGAGGGAACTGCCATCACAGGCACGGTGTTTTTCTCCGCTTTTCTGGAAGCAGGCATTCCCGAGGAGTTATGCAAATTCATCATTTTCATGATTTTCATCTGGCGCGACAAGAACTTTGACGAATATTTCGACGGCATCGTCTATGCCACCTTCATCGGGTTAGGCTTTGCCTGCGTTGAAAACATTGAATATGTGTTCATGTTCGGATTCCACACCGGCATTGTGCGTGCCTTGCTCTCGGTACCCGGCCATTTCCTGTTCGGCGTAGCGATGGGTTACTTCCTCTCCCTGGCGAAGTTCCATCCCGAGAAACGCGGCACCTACCTGATTACTGGCTTGCTGTTGGCCATGCTTGTCCACGGACTGTTCGACTGGCTACTGATGGTCAGCAGCAGTCTCGGCCCCATCCTCGGCGGCATCATCTACATCGTTTTCATTTGGGGTGACATCAAGCTGTGGAAACTCGGCCTGAGATACATCAACAAGCAGCAGGAAAACTCGCGCATGCAAGCCCAAAAAGCGAAGGCGGCCGACTTGGAATACCAGATTCGCCAATCCATCCACAACTACGACTCGGAGTATAAGAGAATCGACTGGGGCGCGGGCGACAGACGATAATTATTTACTATTTTTGCACAAAATTTAAACCTCTTTAATATGTCACTCAATTGCGGAATCATAGGTCTTTCAAGCGTTGGCAAGACCACCATATTCAATTGTATATCCAACACTAAGGCAGAGATCGGCTTCGCCTCCAAATCCAACATCGGCATGTGCGAGGTGGTGGACGAGCGCCTGAAACTCATCGACAACATCTCCCATTCGAAACGCATCGTGCCCGCCACGGTCGAGATCGTCGACCTGCCCGGGCTGAGCAAAGGCGGTCAGGGCGTGGGTAACAAGCTCCTCGCCGAGGTACAGACCATGGATGCCTTGATTCATGTCTTGCGTTGTTTCGACGACCCCAACATCCCCCACAGCGAAGGCAGTATCGACCCTGTTCGTGACATGGAGCTCGTTGACTTCGAGCTGCAAGTGCGTGACTTGGATTTGGTCACCCGTAAGTTGGAACGCGTGCAGAAACTGTTGAAAAACGGCGAGAAGGACAACAAGAAAGCCTTCGACGTGCTCACGGTTTACAAGGAGACCTTGGAGAACTTCGGCAACGCTCGCGACGCCAAGGTAGCCGAGGAAGACCGGAAATTCGTGCAAGACATTCAGCTGCTCACCGCCAAGCCCATCATCTACGTCTGTAACGTCGACGACGAATCCGCCACCACGGGCAACAAATACTCAGATGCCGTGAAGGATGCCTTGAAAGAAGGTCAGGAGATGGTGGTCGTGGCAGGCAAACTGGAAGCCGAAATCGCCGAACTCGATGCCGACGACCGCCTGCTCTTCATGGAAGACGCCGGCCTCACCGAGCCTGGTGTGAACAAACTTGTCCGCACAGCCTACCACACCCTGAACCTGCATTCGTTCTTCACCACGGGTCCCGACGAAACGAGAGCCTGGACCATCCATGTGGGCGACACCGCCCCCATCGCCGCCGGCGCCATCCACAGCGACCTGCAGCGTGGCTTCATCCGTGCCGAGGTGATGAGCACGGAAGACTTCCTGAAATACGGCTCCGAAGCCGCCGTCAAAGAAGCGGGCAAGTTCCGCGTGGAAGGAAAGACCTACGTCGTGCAAGACGGCGACATCCTCAACATCAGATTCAACGTGTGATGGAGCAAGTCATCCTCGTCGACGAACAAGACCGTCCCATCGGGCTGATGGAGAAGCAGGCTGCGCATGTGACGCCACACCTGCATCGTGCCTTCTCCGTGTTCATCTTCAACACGAAGGGTGAGCTATTGATGCAGCAACGCGCCTTGTCGAAGTACCACTCCCCTGGCCTGTGGACCAACACCTGTTGCAGCCATCCCCGCGCTGGCGAGACGCTTGAAGAGGCCACCTCACGCCGCCTCATGGAAGAGATGGGCATGAACTGCGAGATGCACGAAGTCTACACCTTTATATATAAGGCATACGTCGGCGAAGGCCTGACCGAGCACGAGTTCGACCACGTCTTCATCGGGCAAAGCGACGACATTCCAGAAATCAATCGTGAGGAAGTGGAGTCGTGGAAATACATGAGCCTCGCCGACCTGTCGGATGACATACAGCTGCACCCCGAGCATTACACCGAGTGGTTCAAGATCACTTTTGAGGAGATGACACGTCACGCCTCTATTTTCCAACCTTGACCCCACCCTTTCAACATCTTTTTTAACAAAAATAAATAGTAAATATACATACTATATATATTTTTACTATTTTTGCCGCGCAATTAAATTGAAAACGTTATTAAAACCTACTATTATGAAACACAAATTTCGCATTATCATCGGATTATTGCTTTTAGCCATTCCGCTGAGCATGACCGCACAAGTGAAGCCTGTCAAGCCCCAGAAATCTCAAACTGAAATAAACGAAAAGGAGAAAGCTGAGGCTATAAGAATTGAAAAGGAAAAGACAGAAAAAGAAAGCCAAATCAAGACTCAATCCGCAACGCCTCAAGTGAAGCCTACAGAGAACCCTCAGCCCATCGAGAAGCCAGATAAGCCTGAAAAGGACAAACCGAAACTCAGTGATTACATAAAGCTTTCGGGGTTCGCGCAAGCCATGTATCAAGCCAACTTAAGCAACGAGGGCGAACTCATCGACAACAACTTCAGCTTGCGCCGTGTACGTCTGTCGGTTGAAGGCACCTTGTTTCAAGGTCTTACCTACAAAATCCAAGGCGACTTCACTAGGAAGCCCATGCTTGTCGATGCCTACTTGAAGTACAAGGTTTGCGATGAATTCGCCATCCAAATCGGTCAATTCAAGACCCCGTTCTCCATCGAAAGCCCCATCAACCCCGTAAACCTCGAGATCTTCGACTACGGCGAAGCCATCCAAGGCCTTGTGGGCTATAAAGACGTTTGCGGCGTCGGTTCCCTCGGCCGCGACCTCGGTATCATGGCCATGGGTAGCCTCTTCCCCATCAAAGGCGATGAAGGCATCAAGTATCACGTTGTCGAATACTCCTTGGGTGTGTTCAACGGCAACGGCGCCAACGAAAAAGACAACAACAACCGCAAGGACATCGTAGGTCGATTGAACATCCATCCCGGCCTGAAAGCTTTGACACTGAGCGGTTCTCTCTATCTCGGAAAGTACAAGACTGCTGAAGCCGAAGGCACACGTAACCGTTGGGCTGCTGGAGCGCAATACGATGACGGAAACTTCATCATACGCGCCGAATACCTGAGTGGCACTACAGGATCTATTGTTCCGATAACCTCCGTCAATACTCCTGATCCGGATGCCCTTGGCACTACGGAGGTATTCCAATTCAGTAGAGGATACTATGCCGTTGCCGGCTACAACTTCAAACTCGGCAAGAACAAGAGCCAACAACTTATGCCCGTCTTACGTTACGAGCACTTCACAAAGGATGTCAGCCTCACCAAGAGTGGCACCACCTACTACACTGCCGGTCTTAGCTATTGGCCCATCAAATATGTGAACCTCAAACTCAACTATCAGTTGGTTCAGACCCATAATCTTATCACAGATGGCGCATACGAGAAGGCTTTCAAAAACCGCGTGGTGGCATCTGTCAACTTCAAGTTCTAACATCCTTAAACCTTTAGATTATGTCAAACAGCAAAGTATCTAACCTCTGGAAGAAGGAAGACTGGCTGGCCGTGTGGATTGGCTTCATCGTCATCGCCGTGGCTTGCATCGCCGTCCTGACGGGTTCGTTTGACTTTTCCGCTGCCAAGTTTGGCACCTGGCACTGGTGGGAAAACGTGGAAGAAAAGAAATCCTTGGCTGCACAGTTCAACGGCGAGTTTTGGATCAAGCTGCTCCGCACCTTCTTGGTAACGGGCATCCTTTTTGGTCTCGGCATCAAGTTGCAAGGCGAGAAAATCGGCAAGTTCATCCCTGCCTATATTGTGCTGTTCCTCATCTGCGTCGTCGTACGCATGATCAGCGCCGAATACACCCTTAAGATGTACCTCGAATGGGCTTTCTGGGCCTTGCTCATCGGCCTGCTCATCTCTAACACCGTCGGCACTCCCGAATGGTTGAAACCCGCCATCCGCACGGAGTTCTACATTAAGACGGGTCTGGTCATCATGGGCTTCTCGGTGCTGTTCTCCAACATCGCCAAGTTCGGCCTCTATGGTCTCGGCATCGCATGGATCGTGACGCCTATCGTCATCATCTTCATGTGGTGGTTGGGCACCAAAGTGCTGAAGATTGACAACAAGCCTTTGGTTATCACCTTGGCTTCGGCCACCTCGGTGTGCGGCACCAGCGCCGCCATCGCCACGGGTGCGGCAGCCAAGGCCAAGAAGGAAGACCTCTCGCTGGCTATCTCCATCTCCATCATCTTCACCATCCTCATGATGGTGTTCGAGCCCATGATTATTCGTGCCTGCGGCATGAATGAAATGATGGGCGGCGCCCTCATCGGCGGCACCGTCGACTCGACAGGTGCTGTGGTGCTGGCCGGTAGTGCCCTCGGTCCTGAAGCCGAACAGGTGGCTTCGATGGTCAAGATGATCCAGAACATCCTCATCGGCTTCATCGCCTTCTTCGTGGCCATCTTCTTCGCCACCAAGGTCGACAAAGACCCAAACCAAAAGGTCGGTGCCGGCGAAATCTGGACCCGCTTCCCGAAGTTCATCATCGGTTTCTTCGTGGCATCTTTGGTCGCCTCCTTCATCGTCAAGCCTCTCGGCGGCGACGTGAAGGCCATCAATGGTGTCCTCGACCAATACAAGAACTGGGCCTTTGTGCTGGCCTTCACCAGCATCGGCCTTGACACTAACTTCAAGACCCTCTTCAAGCAGATGCAAGGCGGCAAGGTGCTCTGGCTCTACATCATCGGCCAGGTGTTCAACATCGCCCTCACGCTGTTTGCCGTGTGGTTCCTGCTCTCCGGAGCCATCTTCGAGGTGCCGAATCTCGACATGTTCAAGTAATGAACCGAAACCACATCATATTCAAAGTGATTACCATCGTCGTGGTGGTAATCACTTTGTTTTTGGCCGGATGGATCATGGCCAACAAGCTCGGCCTGGTGGAAGGCTACGACTTCGGCGCGGGAGCCTATTACTACGCCGACATCCCCACCGAGCAATACTCCGAAATCGTCAACGAGGACGCCTACCAGACCTCGGTGCCCAAATGGATCTACTATGTCCTCTTCCTCGCCTGGGGATATTTGATGTGGCGGCTGTGGGTGTGGATTGAGACACGAGGAAAGAATCACTGATCGGCAATCTCATCTGCAATCAGTTCTGCTTGTTTCAAAACTGTTTCGGTAGCCAACTGCCGCATATCGGGCGGATAACCGTACTTGCGCAATAAGCGTTTCACCGCCACTTTCATCTTCGTACGGACAGTCTCTTTAATGGTCCAGTCTATTGATGTGTTCTTACGTACAGTTTCAGTCAGCACCACCGCCAATTCACGAAGTTTGTCCTTCCCCATCAATTCTTTCGCGCTTTCATTGTCGGCGACCGCGGAATAGAAAGCGTATTCATAGGTGGTAAGACCCATATTTTCGGCATCTTTATCTTTCTCGACGATGGTCTTGCTCAACTTGATTAACTCGTCAATGACTTCTGCCGCCGAAATGATTTTGTTGTGATAACGGGTGATGGAGCCATCCAACATCTCCATCAAAGTGCGGCCTTCCACCACATTGAACTTGGAACGTGCCTTGATTTCGCCTTCCAATAGCTTTCTCAGCACCTCCAAAGCGACATTCTTGTGCTCCATGCCCTTCAACTCCAACAAAAACTCTTCCGAAAGGATGGAAATATCTGGCTTCTTGATGCCTGCCGCATCAAACAAGTCGATGACCTTTTCCGAGACCAGCGCCTTGTCAATGACCTGACGGATAGTGGTCTCTATTTCCTCGTCGGAATGACCAGCGCCAGTTTGGTCGAACTTGCAAAGGCGGGCTTTCACAGCTTGGAAGAAAGCCACTTCATCCTTCACGTCCATAGCGGCATCCTGAGGAATAGCCAATGCGAAGGCTTTGCCCAAGGCAGTCACCTCGTTCACAAAACGCTTCTTGCCATCGTCCAAGCCCAAAATGAAGTCCTCGGCTTTCAGAATCCATGAGAGTTTACCAGCGGTGTCAGCGGTGAAGTATTGCTTGTAGTCAAAGCCGAAGAACATCTGCTCGACCACTTCCAGTTTCTCTTGCATCAACGCCACGGCTTGTTCTTGCTGCAAAGTGGGATCGCCCTTGCCGCCCGAGTCGGAATAGAACGACAGGGCTTTCTTCAAGTCCGCTGCAATGCCCAAATAGTCGACTACCAAACCGCCGGGCTTGTCCTTATAGACGCGGTTCACGCGGGCAATGGCCTGCATCAGGTTATGGCCTTGCATGGGTTTGTCGATATAAAGTGTATGCAGACAGGGCACATCGAAGCCCGTCAGCCACATATCGCGCACGATGACCAGTTTCAGCTCATCATTGGGGTCTTTCATGCGTTCAGCCAAAGCCCTGCGCTGCTCTTTAGTGGTGTGATGCTTAGAAATATTCGCCCCATCAGAAGCGGAAGAAGTCATCACCACCTTGACGGCACCTTTCGACAAGTCGTCGGAATGCCACTCGGGACGCAATTTGATGATTTCATCGTACAGCTCGGCAGCAATGCGGCGGCTCATTGCCACCACCATCGCCTTTCCCTCAAACACCTTTTGGCGCTCCTCAAAATGCGTCACAATATCTTTGGCAATGTTCTTTATGCGGTTGGGACTGCCAATCAACGCCTCCAACTGCGTCCATTTGGCCTTGGCTTTCTGGACATCGTTCATGTTTTCGGTCTCCAGCTCCTTGTCAAGGTCTGCCACCAACTGTCGGCCTTCGTCGCTCAATTCCACCTTGGCCAATCGGCTTTCATAGAAGATGCGCACCGTGGCACCGTCTTCCACCGCTTGGGCAATATCATAAACATCAATGTAATTACCGAACACAGCAGGAGTATTCTTGTCGTCCTTTTCGATAGGCGTACCCGTAAAGCCGAGATAGGTGGCATTGGGCAAGGCATCGCGCAGGTATTTGGCAAAGCCATATTTGATTTCCGAGCCAATCACCTCGTCGGCCTCGTTCTTCACCTCCACCGTTTTGGCCTTGAAGCCGTATTGGGTGCGATGCGCCTCATCGGCAATGACGATGACATTGCTGCGGTCTGTGAGTTGGTCATAGACGTTGCCCGATTCGGGCTGGAATTTCTGTATCGTGGTGAAAATCACGCCGCCCGACTGCACCTGCAGCAAACGTTTCAGATGCTCACGACTCTCGGCCTGCACTGGGGTCTGCCGCAACAGCTGTTTGGAGCCTGTAAAGGTGTCAAAGAGTTGGTCATCAAGGTCGTTGCGGTCGGTGATGACCACGATGGTCGGGTTGTTGAGCCGTTGCACAATCTTACCGACATAGAATACCATCGTCAGTGACTTACCACTACCCTGCGTATGCCATACCACACCGGCGCGATGGTCGCCCACCTGCTGGCTTCTCACGGTTTCAAAGCCGTAATTGGCCGGAGATTCTGCCATCAAGGATTTTTGGTTGACACCCGTCGCGCGAATGGTCGATTCCACGGCCTTGTTCACGGCATAGTATTGATGGTAGGCGGCAATCTTCTTCACCGTTTTGATGGTGGTGAGTCCCGTCTTCAAGTCTTCTTGTTTCTGCTTCTCAAACACCGTGAACGAGCCAACGAGGTCTAGCAGCGTGTCCTTGCGCATCATGCCGTTGACCAACACTTCCAATTCGCTCACGAGCGGCGAGGCGATGTTCTCGCCATCGTCGCTTTTCCATGCCGTGAAGCGGCTGAAACCTGCCGAAAGCGAGCCAGCCCGCGCCTCCAAGCCATCGGAGATGACCACCAAGGCGTTGTAAGTGAATAGCGACGGAATCTGCTGCTTATAAGTCTCAATTTGCCTGTATGCACTTTGCAGTGTGGCGTTTTCATCGGCGGCATTCTTCAGCTCGAACACTACCAAAGGCAGACCGTTCACAAACAATACCACATCAGGACGGCGGTTGTGGCCGTTCTCAATGATAGTGAATTGGTTGACCACCGTGAACTCATTGTTCCACGGGTCGTTGAAGTCGATAAGCCACACCCTTTCGCCTCGCTCCACGCCCTCCTTGAACACCGACACGGGAATGCCTTCGGTCAGCAGGCGGTGGAATTCCTCGTTGTTGGCCAGCACATCGGGTGAGCCGATGCGCAACACCGTCTTTACGGCCTCGTCCTGCACAGAATAAGGCAAAGCAGGATTGAGCCGTTTTACGGCCTTCTCCAACTTGTCGCGAAGCACCACGGTCTCGAAGCTCTCACGCAGTGGATTCTCACTATCGGGCGCGATGTCGGGCCCATAGAGGTATTCGTAACCCTTGGCTTTCAGCAACTCGATAAGCATTTGCTCTATGTCGGATTCGTGGAGTTGAGTCATTTCATTGATTTTTATTCAGTTTCCAATATCCGTTTTTGTCGGCGCCTTCCCTAACAATAATCTGTTTCTTTTTCAAGGAAGCGAGCAGCCTTTCCACATGTCGTTGTGAAATGCCAATGACGTCCGACATCTGCTTTGCGGTCACGTTACCGTTTTCCGCAATCATTTCCAGTATCCTTTGTTCGTTTACACCGACATTTACACCGACATTTACACCGACATTCTCATCCTTGATTATCGGCTCGCCTTTATGCTTGCGCACCGTATCCAAAATCTCGCCCAGCATAAACTCAATAAAAGGACCGCTTTCTCCCCGTTTGGTGCTTTGAGCGATAGCGTCATAATAGGCCTGTTGGTTAGAATAGACCATGTTTTCTACTGGCAGGTGGGCGAATGCCGGATTCCACCGCCCAAGGATGAGTGACTGCCACAGCCGTCCCATCCTTCCGTTGCCGTCGATGAAGGGATGGATGAACTCAAACTCGTAGTGGAACACGCAACTGCGCACAAGCAGGTGGTCGTCGGCATGCTTCAGCCACCCGAAGAGGTCACACATCAGCGGATGCACGCGGTTGGCTGGCGGTGCCATGTGCACCAATCCCCTTTCGGAGTATACACCCACATCGCCCCTGCGGAAACAGCCGGCATCATCGGTTAAGGCCGACATCATCAGTCCGTGGGCCTTCAGCAGGTCGTCCATGGAGAAGGGATCAAGCTTGTCAAACGCCTCATACACCCGAATGGCGTTCTTCACCTCCTGGATTTCGCGGATAGGGGCAACGACCGTCTTGCCGTCGATGATGTCCGCCACCTCACTCTCCAGCAGGGTGTTGCCCTCGATGGCCAACGAGCTGTGGATGGTTTTGATGCGGTTAGCTCTGCGAAGCATAAGCGCATCGCTCTGCTCCATTCGGATGGCGAAACGCTCCATCTGCGCGGAGATGTCCGCAATCATCCTCACCGCCTTTGCAGACAATGTAAACGGGGGCTTGTAGCCGTTATAATTCTCTTTTTTTCGTGCCATTTGTTAAGTATCCTTTCGTGTTACGTCATATCATTCTAAGTATTCTCCAAAAAGCTCTCCACGTATTGTTGCATGTCATCAAGAAATAGTTGATATGTCTCTTTTATTTGCTCCATGGTAACAGATTCATCAAATCTATTATCATACACAAACTGATATAATTTACTTGATACAGAAACTTTTAGATATTGAGGGTAATGGTATCCTTCTTTGAAGATTCTAATGTACGGACAAATCATTTTTGGATATACTTGCCGTACCATTCCAAATGTATAATCTCCATACCATAAAGTGCCAACCCCTTCCTTGATTTGTAATGCTTTATAATCATTTACACATGGCATAAGACACCTTGAAAAACTACCTTGTAATAAATATTGCTTAAACCACACACGCCAATCATCAATTATTACTTCCGAATCCCCTTTAGATAATTCAATACAAGTCTTATCTTTCTCCTTTGCATAAAACCTCAACTTATGATTCTTTGTTTTGTATGTAATAAAATCTACTAATTCATTAAAGTTAGAATATGAAATTTCAAGAGTATTAGCATCATTTTCTTTAAACAGCAAGTTTATACTCGGATATCGACTTAAATAATCATCATCCAATATAATAGTATCATAGTTTAACACATCTTCCATCGTTTTTGACGAGTCTCTTCCACCTACAACCAACCCCTTCCATTCGGTAGGCAACACATCACCAAACACAGATTTCTTTAAATCATCATTATAATAGAAATCAATAAACATTGATGCGTGTTTTTTCAACTCTTCATCGAATTCATAATAATGCTTACTCAAGATCTCATACACAGCATCCATAAAAGCATTTCTAAATTTTGGAAAGTAATCTGATTGTATTTTGTCTCTATTAAGAGTCAGTATTTCTTTGGCATCACCACTAAGAATATTTATTTGAAAAGACAAGTAATTCAATGGAAATCGGCCCTGAGATACAATTTGATTCCTATAATATACTTCATTAGAACGGTTATGCATAAAAATATTAGTGGTCGAAATAGACAATTCCAAGCCTTTTTCCTCCACAAAATAATCAAATGTCTTTTCTCCATTCTTGTTTAGTAATATTTCATCATTATCATCTATTATAATGTAAATTGGTATATAACTGGCATAAGCAAACTTCCTGATTTCATCAATAATCTTTGCGACATCAAGATCCAAAGATTCATCATTAACAAAGTCATACGATGAAATCACAAGATCTGTCATAGTTTGGTCTGTAGATACTGACCAACTATCCGGGATGGATTTTCTAACTATATCAAATTCAAGGTCCGTTCCGAATGATTTTTTTTTGCTTTCTGTTGTTTGAATTAATACTGCACCTTCCTTTTCCCCTGCTGGATTATAAAGCGTAACGTTAAGGGTATCTTCTTTATTCCATTTTCTTGTCTCCATATTAACAGTATCTGTCAATAGAAAAACGCTTTGAAATCCAATCCCAAAAGTACCAGACGGCCGCATCCATTCTGGCATCCGCTCAATGATTTTCTTTTTCTCAACATTCTTATTTGAGCCACCTGTAGTCGTCAAGTACAGCAGATCATTCTTTGACATTCCTATACCACAATCTGATATTTTAATAGACCAATCAATATTATCCTGGTCAACTTTCTCTTTTCTAATTGATACTTTAATAGGATTATTCTTACACTTTTCGCAAAATTCTTCTTTGGTTTTAATAGCCGCCCCATTTTGTTCTGATTCAACAAAGACACGCAATAACGTAGCATCAACCGAATTCTGTAACAATTCACGAATACATTGATGTGGTTCGTTATATAATCCCGCACCTTGCAACAATTCAATAGCTCTTGACGAATCTATTTTAAAACTCGGGCGTTCTTTGCCATTAATTGTATCAAAACCCTTTAATACAACATCAAGCTTCCCCAATGTTGGGAGAAATCCATAAGAAACATCTGGTACAATATCATTCCAGTTCTTCATCTGATTATACATCTCGGAATCAATCATTGAGAACCATCTGTTTGTAATGTCAGCAACGTCATAATCATCACATTCAGCTCTTGCCTCAATTTTAGTTGCATTGATCTGAAGATGCTTGATTGACATGTGCTTATTTTTATGCCAAATAGAATCTATTGGAATAGATGGCAGCGTTTGCAACAAAACCTCCGAAAAACGATTGTTGTCAATGTCCAGCAGATCCCCCAATCTTAACAAACAGGCTATGTATCTAGGATGGCAATCCTCATGATCAATGCCCGCTTCACAAAACGGCAACTCCATTACTTTATCAAAAGATTGAGTATGGGCATCACAAATGCTGCCCAACACTTCAATGATGCGCTTTGGTATAGGACTGCCTGGCAGATTGATTGACATATCCGAATGCATCGAAGCGTTAGCTCGTTCTCCATGTTTCTTTCTCACAAATTCCGCGAGTAAGAATCTTGCTGCATCATAGTTTTTTGCACTTAGAAGGTCTTTTTTATAAAACACCTTATTGTCTTTTATTTCAAAACACTCCGAATATTCATGGAGAGGAGACGATTCTGTCGATTGAATTGTTTTCAAGAATTCAATAAATTTCTCATCTTGAAAAAAATCCATCTTTTCGTTAGAAAAAACAGCCATTCCAACATCATGATAAAAAGCAGCGCAAAGTATCATCCATAAATCGATGGATGACATTTTTTCAAGTGTTTTTAGCCCTACAATTCTTCCTATAATATAGATGATAGTTTCAGAATGCGTACGGTCATGCAAACTATAATGAGGAAAAACTTGTGAGATTGTGTTTAAAACCTGCGGCACATAATCCCTTGCCATTTGCCATTGAGTATAAAAAACATGGCTCTTTTTTCCCGCAGTCTTCGCTTCTAATAGTTTTTCAATTTCTGTCAACATAGCATTATATATGTAATGTTTATAAAACTCTTTATCTTTATACTATACTGCTATCTCCCATCAGCCTCGGCAGCAACCCGTCACGAGTCTGAATGAGGGTTTGGATTTGTTTGTTATTGTTTTTCATTTTTTTGAAATAAGGGTCTATCATCTTCTCAAATTCTAGTACATAGCTATTATCTTTTGGTAATAATACCGTTACCCCTTCAAAAGTCTTTGTGGTAATCGTGTCAAAAACGCTACCGTATGCAGCACTTTGCAATTCATCAATATGGTAAGCAACAAGCAAATAAGTATAGAAATAGCAATTGTCAAATACTGGAATAATGCCATAATTTGACTGACTGAATGCCATTGGTTTGATTAACAGACAATATTTTCCAACCGTTCCTCTAGCTGAAACAACCATCGCATTTTCTGGCAACAGTTTTGCAGAACTATTATTCAGTCCATCTTCGGAAATAAATTTTTCAGAACTAGAAACAAAACTTTTGTGATTATTGGCTATATCTCCACCAGATAGCCAACAAACATTTCCATTCCAAAACCTTTCTTCAGAAGTTTTTGGTGTTCCTCCCCCTATTAGTTTAATACATTTACTAAGTGGCCTTTCCTCCCACTCCTCCTTAGCCTCCACCACAAACCACTGCCTGAACAGCGTTTCAGCCATGGCTTCAAGGGTGGCGTTCTCGCGGCGCAAAAGGTCTATCTTGTCGTCCAAAGATGTGAGGATCGAGGCGATGCGTTTTTGCTCATCTAATGAAGGAAGTGTTACAACAACATTGCTCAATATAGATGTATTTATAGAAGGCATGGTAGCACCTACAGCAATCCTTCTTATGGTTTCTTTAAAGTCTTCAAGACCAAAATAATAAGAAAGATATTTTGAATCAACTTCTTCAGATGGTCTTACTCTCAAACAACGGCCTGAAAACATCCAACCATCTTCATTGGCACTTACATAAGCTCGTCTATCAACAGAACCAACTCTACTAAAAACAATATCTCCCTCACTTAATACATACTTTGCCAACCTGTTCTTATCTTCATCTCCAACTAACGGCAAGTTATTATGAATAATTCTATTATCCCCTAAATGTTCAACTGTAATGATCGGAGTCCCTTCATTTTGATAATCACTCATATGAAGTTGACTACCAAAAGGCCCAGTTTGCACATCTGCAATCTCTTCCAACTTATATTCTTTCCACTCGGTCATAAACATTTATTAAATGTATATTTACTCTTCAATTTGTATCGACATCAAAATCAACATGTATATGATTTGGCGTTTTTGTATACACATCAACGCTTTCATATATAGGAAAAGTCGTTTTTATATACATATCAGCATCTTTATATATAGCATTTACACAAACCACATAACTATCTATTGACTGATTCAATTTGTTCCGTTTGTTTTTGTAATACAGCATTGTTGTTGCTCAAAAGTTCAATCAGCGGCATGTTTAGGTAATAGTTATACTTGCCATGTTTCACTTTATACAGCAGCCCGGCTTCTACCAGTTTATTCAAGTACTTTGTTGCCGTCAAACGAATAACCCCTGTCTCTTCCATCACATATTCTATTTTTGTATATGGATGGCTGAATAAATTGTTCAGTAGTTCATGACTATATGCCTTTTTTAGAATATCCCGAACTTTATATTTATACTCAAACATCAATTTAGAAATCTCTTTTACCAATGTAATGGTTTGACCAGCCGTCTCTTCGACACCTTTCAGAATAAAGAGTATCCATTCTTCCCATTTGCCTTCATCTCTGACAGCCTGAATAAGCCTATAGTATTCTGCCTTATTTGTAATGATATAGCGACTCAGATAAAGAATCGGCAAATCCAGCAAATCATTGATAACCAAATATAACACATTGATGATACGTCCAGTCCTGCCATTGCCGTCATAGAAAGGATGGATGCTTTCAAATTGATGATGAATAATGGCCATTTTTATCAACGGGTCTAAGCTACTCATTGATTCATCATTGATGAATTGTTGCAGATTATCCATTAACCTCTCTATGAGTGCCTTGTCCTGTGGCGGAGTATAAACTATATCTCCTATCTGGTTTTGCAGCGTAGTACCAGGCACACTCCTGAAACCTGCTGTATTCTTTTCCAACCGTTGCTGAATACTCTTGATGCTATTGAGCGTTAAAACTTTGTGTTTCCTAATAAGTTGAAAACCATATTTTAAAGCCTCTGCATAGTTCTGGACTTCTTTAGTCGCTGCAGAAACCGTAAAATTCCTCATATTTAGCTCGGCTTTATACAAGTCATCATGAGTAGTGACAATATTCTCGACAGCAGAACTATCCTTGGCTTCTTGAAGAATCAGCGTGTTAATCAATATATTTTCATTGGGAATTGTAAGCGCCACTCCTTTTAGCTCTGCCAGTTTTCTGTGGGACAAGCTAAGTTGACGCAGAACGGCTTTTGTTTCCACATCTATCGTCAATGGCAAGTTAGGTATATTATAATCCATATTATTACATTTTTATTTGTTCCAAATTCTCCAAAATCAGTTTGTTCAGCCGTTCCTCTTCCTTCAATTGTTCCTCAAACTCGGCCTTCAAAGCGGTGAAACGCTCGGCAAAGTTGAAGTCGTCTTCCTCTTCAGGCAAGCCCACATAACGGCCAGGCGTGAGCACATAGTCCAGTTCCGCCACGCGGTTTACGGGCACGGAGGCACAAAAACCGGCAACATCCTGATAATCGGCAGATTCGTCACACCACAAGTGATAGGTGTTGGCAATCTCCTGAATATCCTCCTCCGAAAGTTCGCGCGTGCGACGGTTGATAAGATGGCCTTTGTTGCGGGCATCGATGAAAAGGATTTCTCCAGCGCGTTTGGTGCGGTTGCGCGTCACAAACCACAGGCAAGCAGGAATTTGCGTATTCAAGAACAACTTGGCGGGCAGGTTTACAATGCAGGCAATCATTCCTTTGTCAATCAACGCCTTGCGAATCTCACCTTCGCCGCCCGTCTTGGAGGTCAGCGAGCCTTTGGCCAACACGAAACCTGCCTGTCCCGAAGGTGCCAAATGGTAGATGAAATGCTGGATCCAAGCGAAGTTGGCATTGCCCGCAGGTGGCACTCCATACTGCCAACGTGCATCGCTGCGGAGTTGGTCGCCACTCCATTTACTATCGTTGAATGGCGGATTTGCTATCACAAAATCAGCCTTTACATCACGGTGCGCATCGTTGAGGAAAGAACCTTCAGTGTTCCATTTCACCTGAGAAGCATCAATACCGCGAATGGCAAGGTTCATCTTACAAAGTCGCCACGTGGTAAGGTTGCTCTCTTGTCCGTAAATAGAGATATTCTCAATTCGTCCCTGATGTTCTTTCACAAACTTCTCACTCTGCACAAACATTCCGCCTGAGCCGCAACAAGGGTCAAGCACACGTCCTTTGTAGGGCTCCATCATATTGACCAACAGTTCCACAACACTGCGCGGCGTGTAGAATTGTCCTCCCTTCTTGCCTTCCGCCAAGGCGAACTCGCCGAGGAAATACTCAAACACATGACCTAACAAATCAGCGCTTTTTGTGCTGGTGTTTTGCAAAGTGGAATTGCCAATCAGATCAATCAACTCGCCCAAACTCGTCGGATCAAGTTCCGATCTGGAATATACCTTTGGCAAAATGCCTTTTAGTGTTTTATTCTCTCGCTCGATGACATCCATTGCATCATCAATATATTTTCCGATTTGCGGATTCTTAGCCACCGAAACAAGATACGACCAACGTGCATTGGCCGGCACATAGAACACGTTCTCTGCCAAATATTCCTCACGGTCTTCCGGATCAGCACCATCAGCTTGCTGCTTTACCAACTCATTATATAAATTTTCAAATGAGATGGATATGTATCTTAAAAAGATCAATCCAAGAACTACATCCTTATATTTTGCAGCATCAATATTTTTACGCAATGTGTCGGCAGCCTTCCAAAGTTGCTTCTCTAAGGGCTCTTCGACAGCTTCTTTCTTGTTCGCCATATATAAATAGGTATTATCTTGCAAAGATAATCATTTTTACGTTAGAAGCCTAAAATTTCTCCATAAAAAACATCTGTTGAAATACATTTTTTCTTTGTAACTTTGCAAAATACTAAAACATTAGATTCTAATGCAAAATTCTGATATTCAAAACATACTAGCCGAATTAACCCGCTCAATAGGCGAATCGCCCAATGAGATTCTGCCCATTGCAGAGTCGGGCTCGACGAGGAAGTATTTCCGCATCGTCACGGATAACAGAAGCCTCATTGGAACTTACAGCAGCAACATCGAGGAAAACGAGGCCTTCCTCTGTTTCAGCAAGCATTTTCATGACCTTGGACTTAATGTGCCCGAGGTTTATGTCGTCAACAAGGAGCGCACTTGCTATCTGCAAAGCGACTTCGGGGACGACAATCTGTTTGCACACGTACAGAAAGTGCTGCTATCGGGCGGCCCTTCGACCCTTCGACAGGCTCAGAGCTCAGGGGCCTTAATCTCTCTTTACAAAAAAGCATTAAGTCATTTGGTCAAGCTGCAAGTGTTAGGTCATAAAGGTCTGGACTACAGCAAGGCCTACCCCACCGAGCGCTTCGACCGACAAGCCATCATTGATGATCTCAACTACTTCAAGTACTACTTCGTGAAGCCTCACGAGGAAATCGACTTCAACGAGACCCGCTTGGGCAAAGACTTCGAGGCCTTCGCCGACTTCATCAGCCAAGCGCCCTGCGACTTCTTCATGTATCGTGACTTCCAGTCGCGTAACATCATGGTGAAGGATGGAGAACTGTATTTCATCGACTTCCAAGGCGGACGTAAAGGCCCGCTCAACTACGACGTGGTCTCATTGCTCTACCAAGTGAAAGCACAGATACCGCAGGCGGTCCGCGACGAGCTCATCCAATACTACAAGGAAGAACTGAAGCAATTCGTCGACCCCGAGGAAGTCAGATTCGACACCTATCAGCCTTATTTCGTGTACTTGCGTCTGCTGCAAGTCCTGGGTGCATACGGCTTCAGGGGCTTGATCCAAAAGAAGTCGCACTTCATCGAGAGCATTCCGTATGCTTTGCGTGAAATCCAGGCATTGTCCAAGGCCACGCCATTGACGGCCTATCCCGAGTTGCAAATCGTCATTAGCCAACTCAACAAGTTGGACACCAAATACGCTGCGCTTATCGCACCGCCTGCGGGCAAACTGACCGTGACTATCAATAGCTTCTCATTCAAGAAGGGTTACCCGGCTGACTTCAGCGGCAACGGCGGCGGCTTTGTTTTCGATTGCCGCGCCCTGCCCAACCCAGGCCGCGAGCCCCAATTCAAGACCAAGACCGGCCGCGACTGGGAAGTCATCGACTACCTCATGACCAAGCCGCCCGTCCATGTCTTCCTCGACCATGTGAAAGGCATCGTCGGGCAGAGCGTCGACAACTACCGTGAACGCCACTTCAGCAACCTGATGGTCTCGTTCGGCTGCACGGGCGGCCAGCACCGCTCCGTCTTCTTTGCTCAGACCATCTACGACTGGCTGAAAGACACTTATCCGGACATCCATCTGAAGCTGAACCACATCGAACGCAAAATCACGGAGGAGCACAACGCATGAACCACGACACCACCGCCATGATATTGGCCGCCGGCTTGGGCACCCGCCTCAAGGAGTTGACCCAAGACAAACCCAAGGCTATGGTTCCGCTCAACGGCAAACCTTTGTTGCAGCATTGCATCGAAAACCTCATCGCCAACGGCTTCCACCATATCGTTATCAATGTGCACCATTTCGGTGAACAAATCATCGACTTTGTGGAAAGCCATCGTTTTGATGCCGACATTGGAATCTCCGATGAGCGCGACCTGCTCATGGACACAGGCGGCGGCATCGTCAAGGCCACGCCCCTATTTAAGGACTCAAAAGCCGTGTTGGTGCATAACGTGGACATCATCAGCAACGTGAACCTTGGCGAGATGTGCCAACAATTCATTGATTCAAAGGACGATGCTTGGCTACTGACGCAGGACCGTGAGACCAACCGCAAGCTGCTTTTTGACGAAGAAAATCTACTCGTTGGGTGGACAAACAAGGCAGAGCAACAATTTAAATGGGTTCATGCTCAGGGACCTTTATCCTATCAGGAGATGGCCTTCAGCGGTTTGCATTTCTTCCGCAACGATCTCTTCGCAGAGTTTGAGGTGAAGCGTTCAAGCGTCATCGACCTATACCTTTATCTGGCCAAGACCAACCGCATCCTGTCCAAGCCCATACAACCCGATTACTGGTTCGACCTGGGCAAACCCGAGCAACTGGAAGCCGCCGCAACCTACCTTAACACCTTAGCGCGATGAGCCAAGACACCTTCTTATCCAAGCTGGCGAAGCACCTCCAAAGCCAATACGACCTCAGCAGGCAGGAGCTAACCCTCGTCTTCCCCAACAAGAGGGCGGCGTTTTACCTGCGCGACGAACTGAAGAAAAACAGCCAGCAGACCATCTGGATGCCGCAGATGCTCTCCATCCAGGAGGCATTCACGCAATGGAGCGGCATCGCGCTGGCCGACAGCCTCGACGTACTCTTTGAACTCATTGACATCGACGCAGAGCTACATGTGGAGCAAAACAGCGACCTCAACGTCTTCGGCAGCCAAGCCACGCAGATGGCCAAGGACTTCGACGACATCGACCAATACAACATTGACGCCAAGTTTGTGTTCAACTATGTCTTGGACAACAAAAAGCTGGAAATCTGGAATTTCGACGAAGAGAAAAGCAAGGAAAAAGAGAAGAAATACCTGCATTTTTTCCAGTCGCTATACGACTACTACCTGCGACTCCGCGACAGGCTCAGCAAGCAAGGCAAGGGCTATTACGGCATGATTACCAGACACTTGTCTGAATTGCCTAAGGCCGAGTTGTTGGAACGCGTCGGCGATAGAAAGATCGTCTTTGCCGGCTTCAACGCTCTGACCACCACCGAGGAGCGCATCATCGACGCCCTCGTGAAAAACGGCAAGGCCGACATCCTTTTCGACTACGACGCCTACTACCTCGACGACCCCAACAACGAGGCGGGGTTCTTCGGTCGCCGCTACCAAGCCAAGCATCCCCAATGGCTGAAAGACGGCATTTCCGACCGACTACAGACCGAGAAGAAAAGCATCCATATCATCAGCGCCAGCGGCAACGCCTTACAAGCCAAGGCCCTGCAAGCCAAGCTTCAAGAGACAAACGAGGAGCGGCAAGCCGTCATCCTCCCCGACCAGAACCTGCTGATCCCCGTGCTCAACGGCATCCCCAAGACCTACTCCAGCTTCAACGTCTCCATGGGCTATCCCTTGGCGAAGACGCCTGTCAACCAACTGGTCAAAGAGTACTTTGCCTTGTGTCGGCGCAAACGCATCTCAAGGAAAATCACAGAGAACGAGACGGAACGCCTTGCCGAAGGTTGGTACATCTGGTCCGTCCTGCACCTCATGGACCTCGAAATCGTGAAGATCATCTTCCCGAGAAACGAGCAGGAAGCGTTCAGCCGTTGGAAATACGATGCCGTGCAAAACGGGAAGTTCATTTTCGAGAACAACGACATCGAAAATTTAAAGCAAACGCCTAACATCCAGGCATTTCTGAAGATCCTCCTTCCCCATGCTGACGGCAGGTCGCCCCAGGCCATCCTTGATGACATCAACCAGGTGCTGACTTTCATCGCTCAGATGATTCAAGCCAAAGGCGAGGCCAACGAAAACAACTTCTTACTCAACCAAGTAAGTGAAATTGGAAAGATCATCAGTCGTCTGCAGAGCATCGTAGAGTGTAACACAAAATACATCAGCGACTTACAAAGCCTGGAGACTCTTTACCGCGTGCTGGCGTCGGGTGCAAGCCTGAGACTCAACAGCAGCGCCACCGAGGGTTTACAGATCATGGGCTTGCTGGAGACCCGCTGCCTCGACTTCGAGCGCCTGCACCTGCTCAGCGCCAACGAGGGCATCTTACCGCCCGACAAGTCGCAGGGCAGTTTCATCCCCCAGTTCATCCGCCGCGCCTGCGGCCTGTCTGGCTATGCCGAGAGTCAGGCGGTGCTGGCCTACCATTTCTATCATCTTTTACAGAGCGGCGAGGAGATTTACCTGTACTATAACGACCTCGGCGAGACCTTTGGCGGCGAGGCCAGCCGTTTCATCTTGCAAATCAAGCACGAGCTGGCCCAAAACGCCAATATCACCATCACCGAAGAAGCCTTTAGCAGCGCCGCCGAGCCTTCCTTGGAAGTCAAAGCCTTGTGCGCCCAGAAGTCAGAAGAGACCTTGGCACGACTGCATTACCTCACCCAAGAAAAAGGTCTCTCGCCTTCTGCCTTGTCAACCTACCTCAACTGCCCGCTGAAATACTTTTTGCGCTACATCGCTGACATCAAGGACAACAGCGTCGAGGAAGACACGGGCACCAATGTCATCGGTAAGATCATTCACGACACCTTACAATTCTTGTTCGACGACTATCTCCCTGTAGACGGCAAACTGCAAATCATCGACAAGACGCTGTTTGACGAGAAAATCAAACCACTTTGGGAACAGAAGCGGGACCAAGCCATCGCCCAAAACACGCCCAACGGTTTCCCCGACGTGGGCTTCAACTACCTGAACCATGTCACCATCGAACAGCAGCTGAAGAACTACCTGAGATATACTTCCGAACAGCTGAAAAAAAGCACCTTAACCATCCTGAAGACCGAAGGAGACTTATCGGCCAACCTGCAAACCGACCATGGCAACTTTGTCTTCGGTGGCCGTGCCGACCGCATCGACAAGTTTGATGGCCTCACCCGCGTCATCGACTACAAGACCGGCCACGTGGACAACTCCGACCTACGGGTGCCCGTGCGACATCGCAGTGAAAGCGACTTAGACTATTTGCGGCAGATTCCTGACAAGGCCTTGCAGTTGCTCCTATACAAATACATGTATCTCAAGGGTAACACCAAGCTTTCTCCCGACCAAGTAATTGGCGCCATCCACGGGCTGAAGTATGCGAACAACATCGAGTTTGGCCTATGTCGTGCCAACATCAAGAAAGACGACGCCGATGCCGATGCCAATTTCCTTGGTGACGACACGTTCATCAACGACATGGAATCCATGCTCGAAGCCGTGGTCACAGAGATGCTTGACCCCGAAATCCCATTCGTGCAGGCCGAGGACAACAAAAAATGCAGTTATTGCGAGTTTAAGTTGATTTGCAAGAGGTGAGAGAAATGACTGTCTACTGCCTCTGTGAAGGGGGAGTACACCCGAATTGCTCCATCTTTGCATTAAATCTCCTCTGAATGCCGAGATAATACTTTAGGAGTTTCTTATCTTCAGACGGTGACATTGCTTCATCAGAAGTATACTCTTTCATGAAAACTTGTGTGCGTTCGACCAATCGGTACATGGTACTATCCATGTCATCACAATTAGCTGCATTTGTCACGTCTTCATCAAATGCCTGAAAAACAGCCAATGTCTCCATATATTCAACAGAGCCATCTTTGCTCAACGATTGTTGTTCTTTGCATCCAACGACACCCAACAGGAAAATCATTGACAGAACAAGATATTGGATCTTTTTCATAGATGTAAAGATTTTTATTTAATTCAACAAAATCTCTTTCACAATCTCCTTCCCTACCAATTCATTCAAACTCTTGATCAACAAGGATTTGGAATAGCTTAATTCGCTGCGTAAGGCATCACTGTCGACGCGAACATAGAGCACGCCATTTTTGATGGAAGTGTCGATGGTGTGCGAGGCGATAAAGGGCCCTACCACCTTAGGCCAGGCGTTGATAACCTTGACTTCGTCAAGATAGTTGGAACCCCGATGTTGTTCGTAAAACTCCTTGATGAGGTCGCCAAGCGGCTTCACGTCATAGTAAATCATCGCACGCCTCCTATCTCTTTGACTTCGCCTTTCACCACCTCGAAGATCTTGTGGTCGATATTGGTGTTTTCAAACAGCTTCTCCACCCTGCCTTGTTGTGTGTCGGTGATGAACACCTGACCGAAATGGTCGTCGCCGACCAAACGGACGAGTTTCATCACACGCTGGTCGTCGAGCTTGTCGAAGATGTCATCCAACAACAAAATGGGCTTGTAGCCTATCTTTTGGTAGTTGAACTCGAACTGTGCCAGGCGAATCGACACCACAAAGGACTTCTGCTGCCCCTGCGAGCCGAACTTCTTCAGCGGATGGCCGTCCAACTCGAACTCCAAGTCATCCTTGTGAATACCCACGTTGGTATAGCCCGAATAACGGTCCTGTTGGAGGCTCTCATCCAGCAACTCGTTCAAAGGCTTCTCATCGAGTCGCGACTGGTAGACGACATTCACCTTCTCCGTGCCGCCCGAGACAATTTCATAGTAATGCTGGAAGATGGGCAGAAACTCCTCCAGAAACTGACGGCGCTTGGCATGGATGTCGTCGGCATGTTGTGCCAGCTGGTCTTCCCAAAGGCGAAGCAAATCACGGTCGAAGGAGCGTGTTTCGGTGAACTGCTTCAGCTGCATGTTGCGTTGCAGCAAGGCGCGGTTGTATTTCAGCAGGGCGTTGAGATACAAGGGGTCGAACTGCGAAATCACGCCGTCGATGAACTTGCGGCGCAGGTCGCTGCCCTCGTTGATGAGGTCACGGTCGTAGGGCGAGATCATCACCAAGGGGAACTTGCCGATGTGGTCGCTGAGACGGTCGTATTCCTTCTTGTTGAAGCGGAACGACTTCTTCTGGTCGCGTTTCTGCACACACGACACCAGCTCATCGTCCTTGCCATCGTGCGAGTACACGCCATGCACAGCAAAGAAATCCTGCTCGTGGCGGATGTTCTGCTTGTCGGTGGCGCCGAAGAAGCTTTTGCAAAACGAAAGGTAATAGATGGAATCGAGGATGTTGGTCTTTCCCGCCCCGTTGAGGCCCACGAAACAATTGACGTTCTCCGAAAGCAGCAGGTCAGCCGATTCGCAGTTCTTGAAGTTCGTCAGTTTGAGTTCGTGGAGATACATTTTTTATTGACTTCGGGACGCGGGACTTCGGGACACGGGACAAAGACTCGCAGTCTCGCGTCTCGCAGTCTCGTGTCTATTTAAACTTACTAAGGTCGATTCGGAGCGTCAAGAAATTGGGCGAACCCACGATGTTGTCTCTCGAACGAGCATAGTCAATCTCGAAGCCCTTGATTCTCACGCCACAGCCCACCGAGAAGCCGACCAAGCTACGCTTTTCGGGCACGCTCATGTTGTGATAGGTCTCGTAGTTGTAAGCCGCCCTCAAGAAGAAGTTTTTGCCTATGGCCAACTCGCCTCCCACCACCAGATGGCAGCCCAGGTTGGTGAAGAACTTGGCAGCCTTCGAAGGCTCCTTGTATTCGCCTGTGATGGGGTCATAATGGCCCGCCAGATCCAGCGGGTCGTCGTAGATTTTGTTCCAATGTTGGATATCCTTATAGCCCATGATGATGGTCAAAGGCAGGTGGTCGAGTTTCTTGGAAGCCATGAAGTCAAGGGAGAATGGAAGCCACTTGTTTTCCACGTTCATATCGACGCTGAACAGTTGTCTGCCGATGTTACGTGCGGCCAGCGTCAAGGCCCAGTTAGAGTACGACCAATAGGTGCAGGCCACATCCACACCTAAGGCGCCGGCGCGACCCGATTCATACTGGACGCCTGCGTATTTCAGGTTTGAGCCGATGCTCCATCTGTCGGTCAGTTCACGGCCCCAACCAAGGGTGATGGCATAATCCGACACATTGAACGTGCTTCCATCAGTGCTACCGTCAGCTTCGGCATACTGGAAGTTGCCATAGTTGTAGTACTGCACCGATGCCGCGAAGCTACCCACCTTGTCGAAGGTATGGCTGTATTGCACCGTGCCGAAGTGTGTGCCTACGTTAAAGTCGCCGACATACGACACCACTATCTGGTTGTTCATCTCGGGCGAAATGGACGAGGGGTTGAACACGACCGTTTGCAAGTCGCCGTCATGCATGGGCAAAGGCAGTCCGCCCAGCGCCACCACACGGGCCGAGTTGGCATCGGTCAGGGCGCGATACAATCCGTTGCTCACCTGCGCATTGGCTTGTAAAGCAATGATTGACAGCACCATAGCCCATATAATATGTTTCGTTCGCTTCATATTTACACGTTTTCAGAATAACGGCACCTATTTCATTTTATTGTCTTGCGTTCTCATTTGTCGACCAGTCCCAAGCCCGTCTTCACCATCTTGCCTTCTTCCTTCAAAATCGAGGAAAGACGGTCCAACATGCCGTTGACGAAACGACGGCTCTCGGGGGTGCTGTAGAACTTCGAAATCTCGATGTACTCGTTGATGGTAACCTTCACGGGGATGGAATGGAACTCGCAGAACTCCGTCAACGCCATGAAAATCAAAATCTTGTCCATCAAAGCCAGACGGTCGTAATCCCAGTTGGAGATATTGGCTTTCACCAGTTCCATGTATTCGTCGGCATGAAGGATGGTTTTTTCAAAAAGCTTCACGACGAACTCCTTGTCCTCTTCTTCAGACTTAAAGACCGGCGGCAACTTGCTGAACTCGTCGAAGCTGGCAGGCATCTCGCTGATGAACTTCCACATCAAATAGACACCCAGTTGGTAGTCGCTAGTGAACGAGAGGTCACGGTCGGAATAGTAGTCGTAGAGCAAGCCGTCCTCAGGCATGTAGGTCTCAATCACCGCGGCCAGGAATTGCTTGTCATCGCTGAAGCTATCCTTGCCATTGGTCATATACTCCTGATATTCGGGTGTCTCTGTCAGCTTCACAAACATCTTGCGAATGAAGTCCTCGCGAGAGTCAACCCAGCTGATTTTGTATTGGTCAACGAGTTGCGCCAAGTGCTTGTTGTCGTCCAAAGCCTTGAGAATCCGGTTGTTGACGAACTTCATGTTGGGATTCAGGTCCTCCTCGGTGGGGAAATGCTTCAGCTTGTTCTCCTCGATGCGGCGTTCGGCAAACTGCCTGATTTCGACCCAAAAAGAAAGTTGGTAGACAAAGAGTTTATATAAATCTTCAACCCCAGCGAGCAGCTGTTTTTCGGCTTGGGGCAGGTTGGTACTCTCTGACTGGTGGTAGGCGTAGATGGATTGTAACGCCTTGACTCTCAAAAATCTTCTATTCAACATTGGTTGGAAGTGTTTATCATCAAAACAAAGTGCAAAGATAAGAAAATAATTTGTTTGTATTCAAGAAAAAAAGCCTATCTTTGCGTTTACTTTTATCAGTTAAAAACTAACTCAAAAATAAACCACTATGAAGAAAAAATTCATCTGCCCCATCTGCGGGTACGTACACGAAGGAGAGGAAGCCCCCGAGCGCTGCCCTCAATGCAAGCAAATCGTCGAATGGAAAGTTGTTGACGAGAGTGCTGCCCTGAACTTTGTCACCGAGCACGTCCTCGGCATCGCCAAAGGCACCGGCGAGGACATGATCAAGGACTTGAACGCCCACTACATGGCTGAGGCCACCGAGGTAGGAATGTATTTGGCCATGAGCCGCCAGGCCGACCGCGAAGGCTATCCCGAGATTGCCGAAGCCTTCAAGCGCTTTGCCTTCGAAGAGGCCGAGCACTGCGCCAAGTTCGCCGAGCTACTGGGCGACGTGGTGTGGGACACCAAGACCAACGTTTACAAACGCATGATCGCCGAATGCGGCGCCTGCGAAGACAAGATGCGCATCGCCCGCGTGGCCAAGGAGCGCAACCTTGACGCCATCCACGACACCGTCCACGAGATGGCCAAAGACGAAGCCCGCCACGGCAAAGGCTTTGAGGGTTTGTACAAACGCTACTTTGAAAAATAAACAAGTGAGGAGTTAGTAGTGTGGAGTAATTTGAATTACTCAAAACTACACACTCCTAACTCCTAACTGAACTGAACAACTGAATAACTGAACAACTAAACAACTGAATAAAATGATTAGCAAGAAATTAGCCAAAGCCATCAACGACCAGATCAACGCTGAGATGTGGTCGGCTTATCTCTATCTGAGCATGTCTCAGGACATTTACGCCAAGGGCTTCAAAGGCATCGCCCACTGGTACAAGGTGCAGTTCCTCGAGGAACAAGCACATGCCGCCATCATGATCAACTACATGCACTCACAAGACGCCAAGGTCATCCTGGCTCCCATCGCCAAGGTGCAGACCGAATGGAAGAGCGTGCTGGCCACCTTTGAGGACACCCTCGCCCACGAGAAGAAGGTCACGGCCATGATCAACAACCTGTGCGACATCGCCGACGAAGACAAAGACCGCGCCGCCGCCAACTTCCTCGCCTGGTTCATCGACGAACAGGTGGAAGAGGAAGAGAACGCCCGCGAGCTCGTCAACCACTGCAAGATGATCGGCGACCACATCGGTGGCATGATCATGCTCGACAAGGAGCTCGGCGCCCGCGAGTACCACACGCCCAGCCCGCTGAAATGATTTATGCACTGTAGAGACGTAGCGCGCTACGTCTCTACCAACCTAAACGAAAAACTCCGCTAATCAATGAGCAGCGGAGTTTTTTTTGCCTCGTTTCTTTGGAATCACAATTCCCCTGCCTGTTTCTTCGCCCAGTACTCCTTGAAGACCTCGTAGTTCTCCTCAAGCAGTCTTGGCGTTTCGAGGCCATAGGGACACTTCTCGTGGCAGGCGTTGCAGTGCTGGCAGCCTTCTATTTTCTTCATCTTCTCGGCCCATTCCTCGGTGAGGTAGACGCTGTAAGGCGCACGCTTCAAGAAGAGGCTCATACGGGCGCAGTCGTTGATTTGGATGCCTGCCGGGCACGGCATGCAGTAGCCGCAGCCACGGCAGAACTCGCCCGACAGTTCGGCGCGTTCCTTTTCAATCTTGCGCCATGAGGCCGACGACAACTCGGGCTCACGCTCCTGATATGAAAGGAACTCGTCCAGCTCGCTCTCGCGTTGTATGCCCCAGATAGGCAGGGCATGGTCGAACTGGTTGAGGAAGGCATAGGCCAAGGCCGAGTCGTTGATGAGTCCGCCCGCCATGGCCTTCATGCAGATGAAGCCCATGTTGTGCTTGTAGCACGCCTCCACTATCTTCTGGTCCTCCTCCGAAGAGAGATACGAGAACGGATATTGAAGCGTGTCGTAACAGTCGCGCTCTATGGCTTCCATGGCCACGCTTTGACGGTGGTTGCTGATGCCGATGAAGCGCACCTTGCCTTGACGCTTGGCCACCTTCATGGCATCGTAGAGGCCTTCCTTGTCGCCAGGACGCGGACAATAGGCCGGGTTGTGGAACTGGTACAAATCGAGGTAGTCGGTCTTGAGGTTTTTCAGCGTGGTGTGCAAGTCCTTCCAGAAGTCCTCCAAGGTGGTGGCAGCCGTCTTGGAGGCGATGAGCACCTTGTGGCGACGGTCGGCGAAGGCTGCCCCTATCTTCTCCTCGCTGTCGGTGTAGAACCGCGCCGTGTCGTAGAAGTTGATGCCGTTGTCGTAAGCCTTGTGGAGCAGATACACGGCCTCCTTCTCGCTGATCCGCTGGATGGGCAAGGCACCGAAGCCGTTCTTGTTCACCTTCAAGTTAGTCTTGCCTAAAGTGATGATTTTCATAACTACCTGATTTTTGCACAAAATTATAAAAAGAATTGACACACACCAACTTTTCGTTCCAAAAAAGTGGGCAAGACACTGAAAAACCGTATTTTTGCAAAAATTTCAAAAGATGAAAATTCTCATCCTCAACGGTCCGAACCTCAACCTTTTAGGCAAACGTGAGCCTGAAATATACGGTCACCTCTCCTTTGAAGAATACCTGGTGCAGCTACGTGAGCGTTTCCCACAACACGAGATCTCCTATTTCCAGACCAACCACGAAGGCGTGATGATCGACAAGCTTCAAGAGGCTGACGGTCAATACGACGCTGTGGTGATGAATCCCGGAGGCTACGCCCACACCTCTATCGCCATCGCCGACTGTATCCGCGCCATCGGCATCCCCGTCATAGAAGTGCACATTTCCGACATCACCCAACGGGAACCTTATCGCAGGCATTCCTATACGGCCGAGGCATGTATGAAATGGGTTTATGGATTGGGGCTGGAAGGATACGCGAAAGCGATAGAGGCGTTTAAGTGAAATCTTCGGATCTCAGCTCGCTGTATTTCTTTTTCCCGCGAATCACACTGTCGAAAACGATGTTGCGCTTATAGATGCAACTCACCAATTGATGCGTGTTCTCCTTGCGCTTCGCCTTCAACGACTTCAGGCGCTTATAGAAATCCCAGTGCGCCTTGAAGACCATTTGGAAGTCCTTGGGGCAGCCCTCAAAGAGGAACTTGAACGCCGCCACCCAGTCCAAGAGGATGCGGTAGAGGATGGTACGGTGCACACGTTGCTTGGGCAGGTTCTTCACCAGCAGCGACAAGTTATTGCGGAAGTTCAGGTAGGTCTTCCTGGGCGAGTTCTTCGGCAAGGTGCCGCCGCCGATATGATACACCTTGGACTGCGGGCAGCAACACACCTTGTAGCCAGCATTCTTCAGTCTCCAGCAAAGGTCGATCTCCTCCATGTGGGCGAAGAAGCTGTCGTCCAAACCACCGATTTGGTGGTAGAGGTCGGCGCGGACGAACATGCAGGCACCCGTGGCCCAAAACACCTCAATCGGCTCGTCGTACTGGTGCTCATCGGTCTCCAGGTTTTGGAACACACGCCCGCGACAGAAGGGATAGCCGTACTTGTCGATGAAGCCGCCGCTGGCACCAGCATATTCAAACTTCTCCTTGTCATAGTACGACAAGATCTTGGGCTGGCAGGCGGCAATCTGCGGGTCGGCATCCATCATCTCGACGACAGGCTCAATCCAATTCGCCGTCACCTCGATGTCGGAGTTAAGCAGCACATAATAATCTGCCTCCACCTGCCGCAACGCCACATTGTAGCCCGTGGCGAAACCGCCGTTGCTGCCGTTCTCGATCAGACGGATACACGGGAAATGCTCACGCATGAAGACCACCGAGTCATCAGTGGAGGCATTGTCGGCCACCACGACTTCGGTATAGACCGGGTCGCAGTTGGCGATGACGTTGGGAAGAAACTCCTCAAGGAATTTCCGGCCGTTGTAGTTCAATATAACTACTGCCACTTTCATGCTGCTTCAGGTCTTTGGTGTTTCCAGCGACGGTGCGACCACAGCCAGTTATCCGGGTTAGCCTCGATGAAACGCTCCACGCAACGCACGTAACGTTCCATGATTTCACCATCTTTCGTATCTTTCGGGTTGTCCGTAATCAATTCATAACGAACCTTGTAACGGCCTCTCCCCTGCCTCTTCATGTCCACAAACACGATGGCATAGTCCAGCCTCTTGGCTATGCGCTCGATGCCCGTAAACCAGCAGGTGTCCTGATGTAGAAACTCGGTCCAATAGTCCGTCGCCAAGCCGTGTGGACTTTGGTCCGCCATCATCAGCACGGCATTCCACTGGTTACGGCGTTGCACCAGATGTTTGAAAGCCGAGTCGGCTTCCACCGTCTCCACCGAGATGCCTTTCGTGCGCATCATCAGCATTAGCTCATCGAAGGCGGGGCTTTGCACCTTTTTATAGACGGCCACGTTATTGTAGGGAGCAAACGAAGGAATCATCTTGCCGAACCACTCCCAGTTGCCCGAATGAGGAATGGCAAAAAAGATGCTTTTTTTCTGTTCAATAAGCCGATCCAACGCCTCGGTATCGGTGTAGGTGATGCGCTTGCTGTAGCCGTCCAGCCCCATGCACATCATTTTCGGAGCCTCCACAAACAAGTCGCAGAGGTTACGATAGAAATGCTTTTCGATGGCTTTTATCTCCTTGTCCTCCTTTTCAGGGAAGGAACGCAAGAGATTCTCTCTAACCACCTTACGACGATAGCGAACGACATGGTAAGTCAGGAAATAACACACATCGGATTTCATATAGAGCAGCCAATAGGGCTGGATGGACTGGAAATCCGCCCAACACTTCAGCATATAATACCCGATGCTTTTCATGACTTTTATCTCGGGTTGTTATACAAATCGCCGGCATGAGAGCCCCAGCCCTCATTAAACTCGGTTTGGTCGACGCCCTGTTCGCGATTGCCGATGCCGAGACGCGAATAGATCTCCAACTGCCAACGCGGGTTTTGGATTTCGCCATTCATATTGGAGTGGATGAGCATGTAGTCGCCGGCGGCAGTATCCTTCGCCATGAACACGAAGCGTATGTTGCGCTGGTGAGCCAACTCATAATAATACCAGATCTCGTAAGGATAGGCATTGGGCTCATTGGGGCTTTCCATGATTTTATCGGGCAGACCGTACTTCAGGAAGACATAGCCGCGGTCGGTGCGATAGCCTGGATACGACGAGGTCTTGAACGACATGTTGACACGGTGCACGGCGGCCAGATAGTCTTCAAAGGCTTGTTTCGGGTTCATCGGCGAACGGGTGCTCCAGAAGTTGAACAGGAACTGTTGCATGGTCTTCTTGTCGTCGGTCTTCACGAGGCCTGCGGTATAATTGCGTTCGTCCTCGGTGCAAATCGGATAGAGATAATTGATGTATCTGCGCAACGAGTCGATTTCGGTGATATTGTACACGAAGGTGTTGGCGATGTTAACTCCAGCGAGGTCGTTCATGTCATAGCTTGCAGCGGGGTTGCTGCGTTGGAAGAAGCAGCTGTTGGAGCAAATCAAGGTGTTGCCGCGGTCGCGCATCTCGACGACAAGGTAAAAGTTACCAGAAGGCAATTCCTTGATATCGATGGTGTTGAGCAGCACATTGACCTTACTCACGTCAAAACGCTTGTTGAAATTGAAGTTCTGCAAACGACTCGACGACTCGACGGTCTCGATGTAATAGTTGACAAGGTATTTGCCTTCGTCATAGAGTTTGTCGCTGTTGTAAAGCTCAGCGTAGAAGTGCAGCTTGTCCTCATTGGCGCCGTAGAAAGGATACACGCGAGGCAGGAAATCGTAGCCGCTCTTGGTGCACTCCGTGGGCTTCTCGGCCTTTGTGTAGGAGTCGAACAGCAAAATGTCGGATATGGCCGGTACATTATCGGGATAGTTGAGTTCCACGGTAGCCGAAGTAGAAGGCAACTCATCGCCGCCGTTCATGTCGGTGACGGTGACATCCATCTGATACTCGCCGTTTTCCAACGAGAAACGCTGTTGGCAGAGGAAGGCGCCGTCAAGAAAGGTGGTGTCGGTCACCACTGGGCTGTCCACGGCAATCTTCGAGAACGTGGACTCTTCCCCTTTCCTGAACACGGTCACAACCTGAACCGTAGCCTTGAACTTACCTGGTTCAAATTCTTTGTAGACCGCCGACTGGTTTTCGAAGGCGATGACATTTTCCACGTAGGGCGTCATTCCGGGCACACAATATGTGGTCGTGGAGAGGTATGGCTTCAGTTTCTTGGCTTTGGTTTGTGCGTTGCCCGCCAAAGCGAGGAAGGCAAGCATAATGAGAATGAATGTTTTTTTCATAGCGGACATATTATTTCATTTTGCAAAGATAATGATTTCGGGGCAATTGGGAATTTTTTTCTTGAAAAAAACGCAACCTATGGAAATTTGTTGTACTTTTGCAGCGGAGATATGGCTGAGTGGTCGATAGCGGCGGTCTTGAAAACCGTTAAGCCGAAAGGCTTCGGGGGTTCGAATCCCTCTGTCTCCGCAAGGGCGGCGAAAACGTCGCTTTTATCATGAAAGACCCTGCCTGGCAAGGCAGCAAGGAGAGATGCCGGAGTGGTCGATCGGGGCGGTCTCGAAAACCGTTGAACGCTTTGCGTTCCAAGGGTTCGAATCCCTTTCTCTCCGCTGAATAACCGATATAACAAGTTGAATTTCAATAAGTTGTATCGGTTATTTCTTTGGTGTTTACCCAATAATTTACCCGAATTTCAATAGTATTACCAACGGAAAGCCTCAGGGTTATCTTTCAAAAACGAATTGAGTCCTTCCTTGGAAATCCTCCACACTCTCCCTATCTGACGAGCAATACCTGCCTTTTTGAGAACCTTGGAATTGAGTATTTCCTGAGCCTTAGTTTTCCCACATCCAAGAGCCTTAGCCAAACCTTCGACACCTTTTATAGTGGCATCTTCTATTTCGGCATCTCCCTTTTCGGTATTCTGCTGATTGTCCGTCATTGTTTCCTGCTCATCTGTTTTCTGAGGTTGAGCATTGGTAAAATACGAACCAAACCTATCTAAGTAATACCGCTGAAGGTCGATGCACTTCATCATAAATTCCAAATAATCTGTTTCCTGCCTCAAACTTTCTGAATCATTCTGCCTTTCTTCATCCCTCCTATCTTGTATTTCTTCCCTTGTCGGATAATAAAAATAGGATTGGTGTTCTTGAACATCATCCAATCTCTTTATTATCAAATCCTTATCCACGGATGCAGAAAGCAATTCATCAATGGCATCGCTGTATAGTTTATCAAGAACTCTTTGATAGGCTATTTCTGATTCTTCTATCCCAATACCATTATAACACGGCTGTTGGTCATCATTCCTCGATAATTCAGTAAGTAAAGCGGCAATCTTCGACATAGGATGATATTTTGTGCAAAGGTATGAATTTCTTGGGGTTATCCGATTGGCTTTTGTCTATGTTAATTCGTAAAGAAATAATCGAATAATTTCCACGCACAAATCCATATCACCTAAAGACGGTGTATCAAATTAACAATCAATGATTTATGGAAATATTTAGAATTTGATTTTGCTTTGAATTTTTTGTCAATGCTGAGCAGTCCAACACCCCCATTCTACCTGTTGGGCGTATGGGGTGGGGTGTGTTTTTTTCAAGCGTTATCCGCCTTGAAAACAAAAAGCATGCTTTTTGCGTACTGACTTTTAGTCCCTAACAGATGGACACGAAAAGTTTACTTGGATTATTTCTGTAAATATATAACATTCCCTTGACTATCAACATACCCCAATTTCCCGTCTAAACTAAATTCAGCCACACCTTTGTTAAACTCATGGACATAATCAAACTGAGGTTTGATTACAATTTTACCTTGTTTGTCAATGAACCCAAATTTCCCATCTATTTTAACAGGTGCCAACCCTTCTTTAAAATGGAAAGCAGATTCAAATTGAGGATTGATTACAATGTTGCCTTGTTTGTCAATGAATCCCCATTTGCCGTCTTGCTTAAAACTTGCCAATCCTTCGCTAAAATTATAAGCAACATCAAATTGAGGATTGATGACAATTTTTCCTTGCTTGTCTATAAAACCCCATTTGAACCCTAAACGAACTCTCGCTAAATCTTCGCTAAACACTTCAGCAGCATCGAATAGGGGCTTGATGACATAGTCGCCTTTTTTATCAATAAATCCACATTTACCATCTTTTTCGACCAAAGCCAAACCTTCATTAAAATTTACAACATGGTCATATTGAGGAATAACGACAAACTCGCCTTTTTTGTCAATAAATCCCCACTTCCCATCCAAGTAAACTCTTGCCCTTCCTTCATCAAAATCATCTGCAGCACCAAATTGAGGCTTGATGACAATTTTACCATGTTTGTTAATATATCCCCATTTCTCGCCTATCTTAACGGAAGCCAAACCTTCCTTAAAAGGATAGGCAATGTCAAATTGAGGATTGATGACGATTTTGCCTCGATTGTTAATATACCCTTCTTTCCCATCTTCTTCGAGTATAACAGGGGCTAAGCCCTCACGAAAACTATTGGCAAAATAAAACTGAGGACTGATAACATATTCACCTTGTTTATCAATGAAGCCCCAATTGTTTTCTACACTTGCTCGCCACAATTCCATATTTAGTTTTTGTTGGTTTGAACAAGCCGCCATCATAATCATTATGGCAGTTGCAAATACAACTAATAAATTATTGTTTTTCATAGCGAAACAAATTTATTCGACAAAAATACGAAATAATTCAATAATTCAAGCAACAAAAACAAAAAAAAGGAGGTTTCACCCCTCCTTCTTCATTATCTGAAACTCCTTTTTAATTCGTTGAATCGTGCTATTTGACACATTGCAGAGTTTAGCCACATTGCGGATGGAATAGCCCTTCTTCAATAGGCTGATAGCCTCGCCATACTCCTCCTTCTTTTGCTCCTTGGTCTTTATAGAACCTTCTTTGCGTCCAAGTTTGCCACCTTTGGCAATGTATTGTTGCCTTCCGCTGTTCAATCTGAATTTGATGTTCTCTCGTTCAAGTTGAGCACAGGTGCTGAGCGTTGCCAACATAATAGGTGCGAAGATGGAAGGCTCGCCATTGTCATCGAGCAAGGTCATTTTCTCTTTCTGCATATAGAGATTGATTTTGGCATCTACCAATTCCTTGATAGTTTCCAATACCTCAAATGAGTTTCTTCCTAAGCGGCTCAACTCTGATACTAACAGCATATCCACCTGCTCAGCCTTGCAATATTCCAATGCTTGCTGAAGGATGGGTCGCTCAGCGTTTTTCTTTGCTCCGCTAATCTTTTCTTCAAATACCCTGACCACTTCCATTTTGGAGTATGCCGCATATTCTTTCAGGTCTGAAACTTGTCTTTCGGTGTTTTGTCTGTCCGTGGTTGATGATACCCTTGCGTAGATGACTGCTTTCATAGTTGAATAGTGTTTGTTGATTTGACACTGCAAAGATAGCACTTTTTTGAATTGTACGCAAATAAATCAAAGAAAAAATTGCATACAAAATCAAAATCGTATTCAAGGGTCGAATAGATTTATTTGAATACGATTGTTTTTTGAATAAGTGCCATGGAATACTAATCGAATGTCGGTGCAAGTCCAAACGACTTATAGACATCTTGCATAATCCCAACGACCTCCTCCTTTGTTGGCTGATTCTTGTTGGTGGTCTTGGGGATGACGATGCAATCGTGAATGTGAAGAGCGTTCCACCTTTTTGAGTAAAGCCGTTTTAGAATGGTAGTGAAAATGTCGGCTTCCAACGCCATCATTGCCACGCTGAGCGATGCAGAGCCTTTGTCTATGGGTAAATGATGCTCAGCCATATAGTTCTTGACCGCTTCGCTCGTTTTCTTCCGCTTCCAATCGCCTATCAACTTATATACTGAAGGATAGTGGCTTTTGAACTCTTTTGCATAGTCATTCCATCTGTCTGCTATTGGCGAATGAGAGTAGAAAACTGCCTGAAACATTGCCACCTTGACCTCCTTCCTATCCAATTCGGGATGGGCTTCGCATATCTCATCCCACAGCAGTCCTTTGGAGGTCTTGTAGATGTATTCAAGTTCATCATCCTGCATCTTTGCAACTTGTTCAATTTCTATATTATTGGATATTAGTAAATTACGAAGATTTTTCCCATCATTATGGAAGGATGAATTATTGATAGAATGAATAAAGGAAGAAATAGTATATGATTGAGAAAAAGAAATATTTAATTTATTAAAAATGAAATAATTAAATAATAATGGATGGCTATTTTTACAATCTATCGACAAATCTATATTGAGATATTGTTTAATGTTTCTATCAAGATTCGTGAGAATGTGGTAAATCCTATGGCTATCATCAATTCTATATATTGACTTGTTCTTGTTCTTTAGTTCTACAAAAACATACCTATAATATGGATTTGAATTTGGATTATTGGCTGTCTTTGTCTTTATGTATTCTTTCAGTCCCTGCTCATCTTCGATTTTGATTTTGTTGAGCGATGTGAGATAGGATTTAAGGAATGATTCGCCAAATTGCCTAATGATTTCAGGCTTGGTGTATAGTTCAAATTGCTCTTTGACCTTCTCAATAGTCTTTTCCTTGTATTCCTGAATTTTCAAGTTGGTGAATGGCTCTGTTAGATACACTTCAACATCGTTCAAGGTGTATAGGAAAGAGTATTTGCCTCGTTGATAGTAATAATATTTGCCATTGCCCCATTTGCCATCACCCATCGAGATATAACCCATTTCAATAAAGACTTCCAACATTGTCTTATACTCTTTGCCAATAACTGATTTGAGGATTTCAGCGTTGAGCGAAAAGGTTCTATCATCTTGCTTTCTGTTCGCCATACGGATAATGGCATCTTGCAAGTATCGGCATTTGTTTTCAATAACTGACCTTGACTTTGCACCACGCTTCGCCTCGCTCATCTTGGTTTCGGCTGCTCTGAATACGGATATTGTATCTTCATCTATGGTTTCGTGTGGAGTAATAGAATATAAATATTTATCAACGAAGGCATCCATATCGAAGCCTTTGAATTGGTAAATCTGAATCTTATGGAGTTTTGAGGTCTGTGTCATAGTATGTGTTTTGTATGTCTATTTCGTATTTACTCATCTTCATCGCCATCTTCATCGCTATTGTCAGTCCCAACTGCCTTATCAAATGCCTCGATGACTTTATCAGTTCCCTTTGTATTGGCTTTAATGTATGGACGCATAGCATTAAAATCTGAATGGGAGGTAATAGCCGCAATCAATTCCAATGAAACGCCTTCATTCATAGCCACTACTACAAATGTTCTTCTTGCGGTATGGCTTTGCAAATCGGCTTTGGGTGAGGTTATTTCAATTTTCTTGTCAAGTCTATATTCATAATCCACCCAAGTCCCCTCCAATCCTGCTTTTTCTCCTAATTCCTTCAAATACTTGTTGTATTTCTGATTCGATATTACAGGAAACAACACACCGCCATCATATTGAAAATCCTTGTATTTCAAATATATGGCTTTCGCCACCTCGCTCAACTTGAATTTGATATAATCATTGTCTTTCTCGGTAAGTATTCTAATTTCATATCCACCTTTTTCACGCTCAACAATATTGTTAGGCTTCATCTGCTTAATGTCTGAATAGCGAAGCCCCGTGCAACATTGGAACACAAAGAAATCACGGGTTCTATCCAAGTAGCCTCCTTCTGTTAATTCGCAATTCCGTATCTTGTTTAATTCCTCAATGGTCAGATACCTTACTTGTTTCTCAGCCTTGAATAGTTTAGGTGAATATGTAAAGAACTCTCTGTTTACGCCATAATTCCGATTATCAGCCCACTTTACAAATTGCTTTAAGTATGACAAATGCTTTTCAATAGCATCGTTATACATAGTCTTTGATAGTTCCTCAACAAACCCATTCATAAATTGCTCGGACAAATCCGAAAACTTCAAATCGGACTTGTAGGTCTTCAACTTATTCATAAGCCGCACGAAATACTCTTTCATTGAGTTTCCCCATCGCCTTGTTCTGCTTGCCGTTTCGATATATTGGGAAAACTGATAGAAAAATTCCTCGCTCTCGGTCTTATTCGATTTGATGTACTTCTTTGAAAACCTCTCTTTTAGTTCAATTAGGCTTGGCTCAGCATTCCGCAACGCACACGAATTGAAATAGTCATCGACAAAGCCTTCCATCTCATCCAAGGTAGAATTGATGATATTATATTGAACCCGATTTATCACCGCCCCTTGCTTAACCCTGCCTTTAGATGGATTCCATTTGCTCTTAACGACACTAATCCCCGTATGCAAATCCACCCTTTTTCCAAGGCACGAAACTCTAATTCTCACATAGCACTTCCCTTTTATTATTGCCAACGATGTCTTGATATTGTGCTTGGTATAACTCATAAGGCGGTATCATTTACGCTGCAAAGATACATAAAGCACGACAAATATACAATAGTTTACCCAAAAATTTACCCATTTTTTCGCAAAATTTCACGAAATATGGCGAAATATAGCAATCGTAAAGTATTGTATATCAATCTAATTTTCAACACATAGCGAACTATGGCGGTATAAAGGTTGTAATCCCTTTCTCTCCGCAAAAGAAAAAGGCAAGCAGAAGCTTGCCTTTTTTTTCATTCTTGGGAAATCCTCACCCGCCTCAAATCCAACAGATTCGTCGGGTTGCTGCCCATATTTTCCACCCTCTTGTTGACGAAACGCAACACCTCATCGTAGAACAGCACCACGACAGGCGCGTCCTGCATCATCAGGCTGTCCATCTCGGTGTAGTATTGGGCACGCTGCTCCATGTCATTGCAGAGCAGGGCTTTATCGTATAATTTGTCGTAAACGGGATTGGTGTAATGGGTGTAATTGGGACCCGAAGGAGAAAAATTGGAAGTCGTGAACAGTGACAAATAGTTCTCCGCATCAGGATAATCAGCCACCCACGAGGATCGGAAGAACGGCAGGCTCCCGTTGGACCTCATGCTGCGCATCGTGGCAGGCGGCATCACCTCCATCTTGCATTGCAAGCCAATCTGCTCCACCTGACTCTGCACGAACTTACCGATGTCGGCATAGTCGGCCACGGTGGAGAGCTGCAAGAGATAGCCTTCGAGTTGGTTTTCCTTCACAAGACGCTGCGCCAGCTTCAAGTCGTAGTCATAGCCGATGGTGCTACTATGTCCCGGCAGGCCCACTGGTATCATGCCACCCGTGCCCGGCTCGCCGATGCCGTTACGCAGGTAACGCAGCATCTTCTCACGGTCGATGCACAAGTTGACCGCCTGTCGCATAGCCTTGGCACGCTCAGGACCCAGCGGGTCGTTCGGGTCGATGAAGAACGAGAAATACTCGGTGTTCAGATATGGCTCGGTGATAAGTTCGATCTTGTCTTCATACTTTTTACGCAAATCGCCGTCGTAGGTCAGCAGTTCGTCCTTATAACGTGCGTCGATGCCCGACATGAAGTCGAACTTGCCTTTGATGAATTCCAAGAACGCCACCTGCTTGTCGATGAGGAAGCTGATGGAGACGGCGTCAATATAGGGCAACCTCTCCCCTGCTTCGTCAGTTTCGAAATAATTAGGATTCTTGCGGAAGACGAGCTTCACGTTCTCTTTCCAGTACTGGAACTTGAAGGGCCCCGTCCCCACAGGATGGCTGCGGAAGTTGTCGCCATAGTAGTCTATGGCTTCGTGCGGCACCACCGAGGCATAGGTCATCGAAAGGATGCCCAAAAACGGTGGGAAGGGCTTGGTTAACTCGATCTGGAAGGTGGTGTCATCAATGGCCGTGAAGGCATATTGGTCGTCATCGTGTTTCACCGACGAGAAAATCCATAGGCCCGGCGAGTTCAAACTTTTGTCCACCACTCGGTTGAAGGAATAGACGCAGTCTTGGGCGGTGACTGCACGAGGTCCCTGAGCCTGTCGAAGGGCCGACTGATAGAAGCAAGTATCCTCGTGGAATTGCACATCGTCGCGCAGATGGAAGGTATAGGTCAGACCATCCTCGCTGATGTCCCATGACTTGGCCACCATCGGGACGAGGTTCATCTTGTCGTCGAAGGCCACGAGGCTGTTGAACAGCTGGTTGCAGGCCCAGATATGCGGCAAGTCCTTGGCGTATATGGGGTCGAGTGTGAGAATGCCAGCAGATTCGTTGTACTTGAAGATGGACAAGCCTTCCTCGGCATCGTCATGCTTACCGCAAGCGACGAGCAACACCAGTGCCATTATGCCGAGCAAGACCTTACGCATACTCACTTCACTTTAAATCCAATCACCTCCGGATGCAGGTTGTTCAGATATTTGTTGTAGTCGAGGTCGTTCTTGTCCTGCTCCTTCTCCAAGGCGAGGTCAAGCACTTCCATCATGCTCTCCACATAGTGGAAGTTCAGGCCTTCGACATAGTCTTCCTTGATGTCCTTGATATCGTGCTCGTTATCGAGGGAGAGGATGAGGTCAGCGACGCCATTGCGTTTGGCGGCCAAGATCTTCTCCTTCACGCCACCCACAGGCAACACCCTGCCGCGCAGCGTGATCTCGCCCGTCATAGCCAGGTTGCTCTTCACCTTGCGTTGGGTGAAGGCCGAAGTCAAGGCGGTGAGCATGGTGATACCCGCCGAGGGACCGTCCTTGGGCGTGGCGCCCTCGGGGATGTGGACATGTACGTTCCAAGCCTCAAACACATCGGGGTTGATGTTGAGCTGCGAGGCATGCGCTTTGATGAACTCGTAGGCGATGGTGGCGCTTTCTTTCATCACATCGCCGAGGTTGCCCGTCAGCGAGAGATGGCCTCCACCGCGGCTCAGGCTGACTTCGATGGAAAGTATCTCGCCGCCCACCTGAGTCCAGGCCAAGCCCGTAGCCACACCAGGCATGGTGTGTTTGATTTCCTCCTCGTCATGGTGCATAGGCACGCCGAGCACCTTATGCAGGTCTTCCATGGTGATCTTCTTGTCGAAGGCATCGCCGGTCACCACCTGCTTGGCGCGGTAGCGCATCACGTCGCCGATGCGGCGCTCCAGGTTACGCACGCCCGCCTCACGGGTGTAGTCGTCGATGATGTGCATCACGATGTCCTTCGAGAAGGTGATTTGCTTGGCGTCGAGGCCGTGTTCCTTCATCTGCTTGGGAACGAGGTGACGCTTGGCTATTTCATATTTCTCCTCGCGCAGATAGCCACTCAGGTCGATGATCTCCATACGGTCGCGCAAGGCGGGATGGATGGTCGACAGGTTGTTGGCCGTGGCGATGAAGAGGATCTTCGAGAGGTCATAGTCCAGCTCGATGAAGTTGTCGTAGAAGGTGTTGTTTTGCTCAGGGTCAAGGATCTCGAGCAAGGCGGCCTGCGGGTCGCCGTTGATGTTGTTGCCACTTACCTTGTCGATTTCATCGAGGACGAAGACGGGGTTGCCCGACTTCACCTTACGCAGATTCTGGATGATACGGCCCGGCATAGCGCCGATATAGGTCTTACGGTGACCGCGCAACTCTGACTCGTCGCGCACGCCACCCAGTGACATTCTGACATATTTGCGGTTTAGCGCACGGGCGATGGACTTGCCCAACGAGGTCTTACCCACGCCGGGAGGTCCGACGAGGCACAAAATGGGCGATTTCATGTCGTTGCGCAACTTCAGCACGGCCAGATGTTCGACGATGCGGTCTTTCACCTTGTCCAAGCCGAAATGGTCGGCGTCGAGGATGCGTTGAGCGCGTTTCAGGTCGAAGTTGTCCTTGGTGTACTCCTCCCACGGCAGGTCGACGAGGTATTGCAGGTAGTTCAGCTGTATGCCATATTCCGCCGCCTGGGCGTTGGTGCGTTCCAGTTTCTTCAACTCACGCTCGAAGACCTCCGCCACCTCCTTTGACCATTTCTTCTTCGCGGCCTTCTCCGTCAGTTCCTTGACATCCTGCTCGTTAGGATTGCCGCCCAACTCCTCCTGGATAGTACGCAGCTGCTGGTTGAGGTAATACTCACGCTGCTGCTTGTCCATGTCGACGCGCACCTTGCTTTGGATCTGTTGTTTCAGCTCCAGCATCTGCTGCTCGTCAGTGAGCACTGCCAAGAGGTCGGAGGCCATCTGGTTGAGGTTGCGAGCTTCCAGCAAGGCCTGTTTGACGGGCATGTCGGCTTCCACGTTGCTGGCCACGAAGTTCATGAGGAACACGGGGTCGTCGATACTCTTGATGGCGAAGCCCGCCTCATGGGGCAGGTTGCGCGAGCGGCCGATGACTTGAATGGCCAGCTCCTTGACCGACTGCACCAAGGCGTTGAACTTACGGGTGTTAGGCACGTCCTCAGCAGCGGCGAAAGGCATCACCGTGGCCTTCAGGTAAGGCTCGGCCTGCGTGCCTTCCAGCACCTCGAAGCGGCGTTTGCCTTGTATGATGACAGTGGTGTTGCCGTCGGGCATCTGCAGGGTCTTGATGATCTGTGCCGAGGTGCCCACCTTATACAAATCCTCAAGCAGGGGCTCTTCCACGTTGGCGTCGCGCTGCGCAATGACACCAATGGCCTTACGTTTGCGGTAGTATTCCTTCACCAGTCGGATGGACTTGTCGCGCCCCACCGTGATGGGGATGATGACACCGGGATACAGCACCGAGTTACGCAAAGGCAATATCGGCAGTTCCTCAGGCACCTCTTCGTCTTGTCCGAGGCGTTCGTCTTCGATGGTCAGCACGGGAATGAACTCGGCGTTCGAGTCCACCATATCTGAAAACAATTCTGGTTCTACTTTATAACTCATAAAAAAGCGTATTTAATTCCATTGGGCGACAAAATGTCAGTCCGTCGCCGTTCCACACCTTATTATAATAGGTGGTGCAAAGATACGACAATAATAATGCCAAGGCAAAAAAAAAGCCCTCGCGAATGCAAGAGCTTCCTTTTTGTCGTTGTGTCCAACTTACTTGTTTTCCTTCTTCTCGAAGAACTTCTTGTACTTGTTGTTGAACTTATCAACACGACCGGCGCTGTCGACGAGCTTCATCTTACCCGTGTAGAAGGGGTGAGAGGCGCTGGAGATTTCAAGCTTCACCAGGGGATATTCATTGCCGTCTTCCCACTTGATGGTTTCCTTAGTGTTGATGGTCGAGCGCGACAGGAAGGTCACGTCGTTCGACATATCTTTGAAAACAACCAGTCTGTAATTCTTAGGGTGAATGTCTTTTTTCATCGCTTTCTTTCCTTTTGATTTTGAGTGTGCAAAAGTACAACAATTTCACAAACTGACAATGCTTTTCTGGACTTTTTTTCTTGAAAAATCACAAAATACTGATTTTTAGCTATTTAATTAAAATTTTAGCTCACGTTTCTGGGAGGCCAAATTCTTTCAACACCTTAATAAAATAAATAAACGAGAAAAGGTTTGGCGCATGGTTTTAATTCTTATCTTTGCAGCAAAATAAACGAGCTAAACTCAATCAACAAATTATAAATCAAATCTTTAAATCAATAATTGAAATGAAACAGGCTTTTAATTTCAACGCAGGCCCCTGCGTTCTGCCCAAGCAAGCTATTGAGAACACCGTCAAGGCGCTCTACGATTTCGACAACACCGGTATCGGCATCGCTGAAATCAGCCACCGTACTCCCGGTTGGGAAAAACTGATGGCCGAGACTCGCCAACTGTGGCGTGACCTCCTCAACATCCCCGAGGGGTACGAAATCCTCTTCCTCGGTGGTGGTGCCAGCACCGGCTTCATGGATGTCCCCGCCAACCTTCTCAACAAGAAGGCCGCTTACCTGCAGACTGGCGTGTGGGCCAAGAAGGCCGCCAAGGAAGCCAAACTGTTCGGTGAGACCGTGATCGTCGCCAGCAGTGAAGACAAGACCTACACCTACATCCCGAAGGGTTGGACCGTCCCCGCCGACGCCGACTACTTCCACATCACCACCAACAACACCATCTACGGTACTGAGATCCGCAAAGACTTCGACGCCAGTGAAATCAACAACGTGATGCTGGTTGCCGACATGAGCTCCGACATCATGAGCCGTCCCGTCGACGTGAAGAAGTACGGCCTCATCTACGCTGGTGCCCAAAAGAACGTCGGCCCTGCCGGTGTCACCGTCTACATCGTCAAGAAGGACGTCCTCGGCAAGATCACTGACCGTCAGTACATGAACCCGCTGCCGACGATGGTCGACTTCCGCACCCACGCCGCCGAGGAAGCCAAGAACATCTCCATGTTCAACACGCCTCCGGTCATCAACATTTACATGATGTATGAAACCCTGAAGTGGGTCAAGGAGACCATTGGTGGCGTCGAAGCCATGAACAAGATCAACGTCAAGAAGAGTGCCATGCTCTACGAAGAAATCGACCGCAACAGCATGTTCATCGGCACCGCCGAGAAGGACAGCCGTTCCATCATGAACCACTGCTTCGTCATGGCTCCTGGCCGCGAAGACCTGCAAGACGCCTTCATGGCCTTCGCCAAGGAGCGCGGCATGGTCGGCATCAAGGGTCACCGCAGCGTCGGCGGCTTCCGCGCCAGCCTCTACAACGCCTGCCCCATCGAGGCCGTCGAAGCCCTCGTCCAGTGCATGCAAGATTTCGAAAAAGCTAACAAATAACAACTAGACAACCATAATAATAGAGACGTAGCGCGCTACGTCTCTACATAAAACACAAACAAAATGAAAGTATTAGTTGCAACTGAGAAGCCTTTCGCCAAGATCGCCGTTGACGGCATCCGCGAAGTCGTAGAGAAGAATGGCTACGAACTGGCTCTTTTGGAAAAATATACTGATGTCAACGACCTGTATAAGGCTGTTGCCGATGCTGACGCCCTCATCGTCCGCAGCGACAAGGTGACGAAGGAAGTCATCGACCACGCCAACAACCTGAAGATCGTCGTCCGTGCCGGCGCCGGTTTCGACAACCTCGACCTCGAGGCTTGCACCGCCAAAGGCATCGTGGCCATGAACACCCCCGGCCAGAACAGCAACGCCGTTGCCGAGCTGGTGATGGGGTTGCTGGTCTACGCCGTCCGTAACTTCTACAACGGCAAGAGCGGCACCGAGCTCATGGGCAAGAAACTCGGCCTCCTCGCCTTCGGTAACGTGGGTCGCAACGTCGCCCGCATCGCCAAGGGCTTCGGCATGGAAGTCTACGCCTACGACGCCTTCCTGACCGCCGATCAAATCAATGCCTCCGGCATGGCCAAGGCCGTCGCCAACCAAGAGGCCCTCTTCGAGACCTGCGACGTCGTCAGCCTTCACATCCCGGCCACTGCCGAGACCAAGCAGAGCATCAACTACGCTTTGGTGAACAAGATGGGCAAAGGCGGCATCCTCGTCAACACCGCCCGTAAGGAAGTCATCAACGAGCCCGAACTGCTCAAGCTGATGGCCGAGCGCACCGACATCAAGTATGTCACCGACATCATGCCCGACGCCGATGCCGAGTTCAAGGCTTTCGAAGGCCGTTACTTCGCCACACCCAAGAAGATGGGTGCCCAGACCGAAGAGGCCAACGTCAACGCCGGCATCGCCGCCGCCAACCAGATTGTCGATTTCTTCAAGACCGGCAACAAGCGCTTCCAAGTGAACAAATAATTCAACTAACGTGAGAGACACCGCAAGGCCTAGTCTTGTGGTGTCTTTCCCTTAATTGCCTGATAATGATTCCGGAAAATTCAAAACCCACCAATTTTTTCAAGTTTGAGGGACTCCGCATTTACCACAAATCCGTCGACTTCACTAATGCCATCCTTTCCCTCAGCAACACCGCACAAACAACAGCCCATAAGATCATCATCGACCAATTCCTCAACGAAGCCGGACACATCTCTGCCAACATCATCGAAGGCGCCTGTCGTTCCAAAGCCGAGTTTATTGAGTATCTTCAGAAAGCCAAGTCAAACATCGGCAAATGCGTGATGCTCTGCGCCTTGGCCTCGAAGCAACAGCTGATTGACGAGACCCAGGAGAACGACATCCGCAACGAGCTGATGGAACTCACCAAGATGATCGGCGCACTGATTCTCTCTTTTCAGAAACATGATTCAGTCAATAACCCTGAAATCTGACTTTTGAAACCAACAAAGAACAACAATTAAAACTTTAATACAATGTCAGTTATCAAACCGTTCAAAGGATGGCGTCCAGGCGTGGACATCGTCCAAAAACTCGCCTCCCGTCCCTACGACGTGCTGAACACCGAAGAGGCACGCAAGGAATGCGAGGGCAACCCCTACAGCCTGCTCCACGTGACCAAGGCCGAAATCGACCTGCCCGAAGGCCACAAGGACAGCGACCTCGAGACCTATCTGAAAGTCGTTGAGAACTTCAACAGCTTCAAGGACTTCGGATGGATCAAGCAAGACCAGGAGGAGAAGCTCTACATCTACGCTCAGAGCATGAACCCCACCGAGCCCAACGCCCACTGGCAGTATGGCATCGTGGCCTGCGCCTACAGCGAAGACTATGTCTACAAGATCATCAAGAAGCACGAGCTCACCCGTAAGGACAAGGAAGAGGACCGCATGAAGCACGTCCGCCTCACTAACGCCAACGTCGAGCCTGTGTTCTTCGCCTACCCTGCCGTCGCCGAAATCGACGCCATCGTGAGCAAGATCACCGCCGAGAAGCCTATTTATGACTTCATCGCCAAGGAAGACGGCTTCGGCCATCGTTTCTGGATCATCGACGACAAGGCCACCATCGCCCGCCTCGTCGAGCTGTTCGACAAGAAGGTCCCGGCCATGTACATCGCCGACGGTCACCACCGCAGCGCCGCCGCAGCCCTCGTCGGCCAGGAGAAGAAGGAACACAACCCTGCCCACACCGGCAAGGAAGAGTACAACTACTTCATGACCGTTATCTTCCCTGACAATCAGCTGAACGTCATCGACTACAACCGCGTCGTGAAAGACCTCAACGGCCTCAGCACCAAGGACTTCTTCAAGGCCCTGCAAGAGAACTTCGACATCGAGTGCAAGTGCAACTGCACCAAGGACGGCGGCACATGCAACTGCGAGTTCCCCTGCCACTGCGAGTGCGACACCGAGTACAAGCCCAACAAGTTGCATAACTTCTCGATGTACATCGAGGGCGTGTGGTACAGCTTGACTGCCAAGCCCGGCACCTACGACGACAACGATCCCATCGGCGTGTTGGATGTCACCATCCTCAGCAACCTTGTCCTCGACAAGATTCTGGGCATCAAGGACCTCCGCACCGACAAGCGCATCGACTTCGTCGGCGGTATCCGCGGCCTCGGCGAGTTGAAGCGTCGCGTCGACAGCGGTGAGATGAAGGTCGCCTTCGCGCTCTATCCAGTGAGCATGAAGCAGATCATCGACATCGCCGACACGGGCAACATCATGCCTCCCAAGACCACTTGGTTTGAGCCGAAATTACGCTCTGGCCTAGTTATCCACACGCTGGATTAATTAAATTAAAGAGGTAAGACTATGACACGGGACGCAAGACATTAGCCTTGCGCCCCGTGTTTGTTTGTATGGATGGATAAAGGATTATTCCTCTTTCACCAGCCTAAAGAACGCCGAAATCTCCTCCTGGTCTAAGACCATCCGTACATCGTATTCCTTCTCTTGCGGCATGTAGCCGTCCTTCTCGCAACGCAAGATGATGCGCACATTTCCCGCAGTTTGATAGGTAAGCCCACGAATATCCAATGCTCTTGTCGCTTCATAAGGCGTAGTCTGAAGGTACCTATTATTCGTACTCTTCACCTCAGGTGTCTTGCTTACCACACGCCAGAAAACATCGGCACCTTGCGGACGTGACTGCACGTCCCAACGTATAATTGTTTGTTCCAATGCTGTGTCGCCATAGCCTTGTACTTGTTTGTCGGGTTCTTCTTTAGGTTTTTGCTCTGTACGAAGGTATGATGCAATTCGGTTCCAGTTGATTTGCTCAAGGGCTTTGGTGTACGCTTCATCAAGGCCGAAATGGCTCACGGTCCACATAGATTTACCCGTTCCTGAAACATTCTTTTGAGAAAACACTTCCTTTCCTTTTTCATCTTGAAGACTAACTTCTAAAACCACATTGGCACCCCCGTTAAAACCATCAACATCAGCCTGATTAATGGTGATAAACAGTTTGTAATCTGTGTTAGATGACATTTCTGAAAATCCCATAGACCGAACATATTGAACGGTGGGAGCCAAATAGAAACTTTTTCCAGACATGTGGTAAGTATATCCAGAATTATCTCTAGCAGGTTGTGTTGGCAGGACTTTCACTTCTAAACCTCGATTTAAATCATAAAAATTCTGCAAAGGAGCATTTTGGATGCTAATCGAATTAAACTGAGCCATGTGAAGTTTCTGTTGTGTTCCACAACTTGATACAGCAAAAGCCGTCACAATGACCATTGTAACAATTAATAATGTCTTTTTCATTGTTTTGTAATTTATTGATTATCAAATTATTAAATTCAATTTCCGTTTCGCGCCAATAAGTTGGACATACACACAAAAAAAAGCGTGGCACTATTTCGTCTTCATCGGTTGTTCTGAGGTCTTCGACTACCTACCATTTCCAATTACAACGAGCAAAGCCCACGCCTTTCGACGGGAGCGTCGCCGCTTTTCTCTGGAAATGGTTTTGAAAGTGTCGAAGTTTCAGAACAACCAGATTAAGCTACTTCGCTTTTTCCTATTCTATGATGTGCATAAGATAATTATGCGAATTATTTCATAGGCATTCTATTTTGTTCATACTTTGTTTTCTGTTTTCAAGCGCAAATATACACATTTTTCAATTAACTACTCGGAACATCATTTTTTCTAGCATTTATTATTACTTTTGCAAAAACAAAGCGATGGAGAAGCAACCTGTCAATATCACTTCGAACCTCATCAAGCACTATGCCGATTATTTGCGGCTGGAACTATCGTTGTCTGACAACAGTGTGGAGGCCTACAGCCATGATGTCCATTTATTTCTGCAATATCTTGAATGTGGAGACGGTGTGCACACCGTCTCCACCGCAATCAACGACATCAAGCAGGAGACCATAGAAAACTTCTTCGCCTACCTCTTCGACTTGAACATAGGAGCCACTTCTCAAGCCCGAATCCTGTCGGGACTGAAGTCGTTTTGGCGTTATCTCAACCAAGAGGAAATCTCCGACACCGACCCCACCTTTCTCATCTCCTCACCCACCCTAGGCCGACACCTCCCCGAAGTGCTGACATACGAGGAAATCCAAAAGATGATCGACAACATCGACCTCAGCCAACCCACAGGACATCGCAACAAAGCCATGATCGAGGTGATGTACGGCTGCGGTCTGCGTGTCTCCGAGCTCATCGGACTTCAAATCAGCAACATATACAAAGACGACGGTTTCCTGCGTATCTTCGGTAAGGGCAGCAAGGAAAGGCTTGTGCCTATCGGCGATAGCAGCCTGAAAATACTATTCCAATACATCGAAGGTGCCAGAGTACACATTACGCCTAAACCAAAATTCACCGACACGGTCTTTCTCAACAGCCGCGGCACAGGCCTCACACGCCAGATGGTCTTTCTCATCGTGAAAGACCTAGCCGAACGCAATGGCATCACCAAGACCATCAGCCCACATACCTTTAGGCACAGCTTCGCCACACACCTCTTAGAAGGCGGCGCCAACCTGCTCGCTGTTCAGCAGATGCTCGGTCACGCCAGCGTCAGCACGACGGAGATTTATACGCATATCTCCGATGAATTGCTCCGCGACACACTAACAACGTATCATCCACGTTTTAAGAAATAGTTTTACCTTTGCAAAAATTCTCCACCATGGACACCATGAAATATGACTTCCTGAAAGGCTTGCGCCCCGACCGTTTCTTCCTGCTGGCCGGCCCTTGCGTCATCGAGGACGAGACCTCGCCACTCTTCATCGCCGAGACCTTGAAAAACATTTGCCAAAAGCTTGACATCCCCTTGGTTTTCAAAGCCTCCTACCGCAAGGCCAACCGCTCCCGCCTGGATTCCTTCACGGGCATCGGTGACGAGAAAGCCCTGAAAGTACTACAAAAAGTGGCCAAAAAATTCGAGCTTCCCGTGGTGACCGACATCCATTCTGTCGAAGAAGCCGCCATGGCAGCGGAATATGTGGACATCCTGCAGATCCCGGCTTTCCTCTGCCGCCAGACCGATCTCCTCGTGGCTGCCGCCAAGACGGGCAAGACTGTCAACATCAAGAAGGGTCAGTTCCTTTCGGGCGAAGCCATGGGATTTGCGGTGGAGAAGGTGCGTCAGTCGGGCAACGACAAGGTGATGCTCACCGAACGCGGCTCTATGTTCGGTTATCAGGATTTGGTGGTGGACTATAGAAACATCGCAGCCATGCAGCAGTTTGAAGTGCCCGTCATCCTGGACGTCACCCACTCGTTGCAGCAGCCCAACCAAAGCTGTGGTGTCACGGGTGGACAGCCCGAAATGATTAGCCTTATCGCCAAGGCAGGCATCGCGGCAGGTGCCGACGGCCTCTTCATGGAGGTGCATCCCGAGCCTAAAAAAGCCAAGTCCGACGGTGCCAACATGCTCCGCTTAGACTTGGCTGAATCTCTTTTGAGACAACTGGTGAGAGTCAAGGAGGCCGTTACTTCGCTCTCATGTTGACGACTTGACCCGTCTCGGGGTCAAACACCAGCTTCGTGTTCGTCACAGGTGCCATCAGCAGTTGACCCAACTGATTGACAGCCACTCTTTCTTCAATCAAGGTATCGCTTCCACAGGTCACCTTCACATTCGCCATTTCGGGAAGACGATAGAAGACCTTGTTCTCGTATGACATTAACTCTATTGCCGACTGGCTGGGGGCGTTGATGGCCGCAGTGGTGCCCAGCGAGAGGGTCTGCACCGTGATAACACTTCCCGTGCCATTCATACCCACTGTCAGGCCATCGGTCTCAGAGAACTTGGCGACCGATTGTGTCGTGATTTCCTTGTTCGGGATGACATACACTGTCTTCACCACCTTCTTCGCCACACGCTTGCCCAGAAGCAGGCTGGTGTATTCCTTCTCCATATCGTCAAGCTTCTTGTACATGGCATTGAAAGTCTCGGGGTTGGAGGCAGTCTCCACGTCACCCGAAATCAGGTAGAACTTGGCCTTGCGGATGTCGGCGATTTTGTCGGCAACTTCCTTGGCCAACACACCATTCGACTTTCCTGCCGTCATCAGCCCGACAAAACCTTCTTCGTTGTTGTTTTCTTCATGGCAGCACTGCGGCTTTCTCGGCATAGGAGGGGCCATCGGTTCCTCAGTCTCAGAGTCATTGCCGACGCCAACGCTACGGATAATACCGTTAGGCAACACGTCAAATTGCATCTTGCTGCCGCCTCTGGCGCTGGTCATCGTTACAAAGAACAAGGCATTGGGGTCTGGCGTAGCCACCGTTGACATCTTCACGTCGAGGAGTCTATACTCCGTGGTCTCATATTCCACGATGTCCTCCATCTCGAAATAGTTGGAGGCATAGTCGCTAAGGGGTCCTTTCTCCAACTGAACTTTCTCAATGATGAAATCCAGTTTCAGCATGGTCTGCGGCAGGGAATAATACAAGCCGTTCTGCTGACCGGGCGTGACGTTTTTGGCAAAAGTAGTAGTGAACTGTGCCTGGAGTTGACCGCCAAAGGCCAAAGCCAAAAGCACCAGTGATAATTTGAAAATTCTATTCATCTTTATTAGGTTTAGTTTTAAATTTCAAAAATACAAAACTTTTGACAATCTCAAGATTTTACCTCCGCTTTTTCCTTTCTGCTGAACAGCAGCAAAGCCAGGAACGTCAACAACCCGTTGATAATCAAGATTTCAAAACCGATCTTATAGCCACCAAACAACTGGGGCGAATACATCTTCAGGAAATAGCTGATGACGGGCGACGCCACGGCGATGAAAGGCACGGCCTTGTCGATGACCCTCCTGTTTTTTACGAACAAGCCGAAGGTGTACAGACCCAGCAGCGGCCCATAGGTATAGCCCGCGATGTCGAACACCTTGTCGATTAGCGACTCGTTGTGGAAGGGCCTGAAGGCGATGATAACCAACAAATATAGCAAGGCAAAAGCCACATGGATCCACTTGCGCGTCTTGGTGATTTGCGCTTCGCTCATTTGTTTCTTGTCGAAGTGCATGAAGTCGAAGCAGAAGGTAGTCGTCAAGGCTGTCAGGGTGCCGTCAGCGCTGGAGTAGCCTGCCGCCACGAGGCCGATGACGAAGACCACCGCCGTGAACTTGCTCAACGAGAAGGCCACCGAGGGGAAGATCTTGTCGTTGACCGCCACACCCGCCTCGTTGACAGGCAGTTGGAAGCCCGTCACCTGCGCGTAATAGATCAAGGCCGCACCTAAACAGAGGAACAAGCAGTTGACCACGACAAAGAGCAGGCTCGAAGTCATTACGTTCTTCTGGGCATCACGCAGATTCTTGCAGGTCAGGTTTTTCTGCATCATATCCTGGTCGAGGCCCGTCATGGTGATGGTGATGAACATGCCACTCAGCAGCTGCTTCACCCAGAACTTATTGTGCGTCCAGTCGGTCTCAAACACCTTGGTATAGCCTTTCTCGGAGGCAGACTTCAGCAGGTCACCCAAAGAGATATGGAGATTGCGCAGGATGAAGAATGCCGTCAGGAAGGCTGCCAACAAGAGGAAGGTTGTCTGCAAGGTGTCGGTCCACACCACCGTCTTGATGCCGCCTTTGAAGGTGTATAGCAAGATGATGGCGATGAAGATGACCGCGGGCACCCAGAACGGAATGCCCCAGTCCTTGAAGACGAACTCATACAGCACAAACACAACGAGATACATACGCAATGCTGAACCCAGCAGTCGCGACAGAATGAAAAACGCCGCTCCTGTTTTCTCCGACCTAGGCCCAAAACGCATGTTCAGATAGGTGTAGATGGAAGTGAGGTTCAAGCGGTAATACAACGGCAAGAGTATCAACGCAATCACCGCATAACCAAGCACATAGCCGAACACTAATGGCAGATAGGTGAACTGCCCTGTGTAGACGCCACCAGGCACCGACATGAACGTCACGCCCGACAACGAGGCGCCAATCATGCCGTAGGCCACCACAAACCATGGCGAGTTTTTGTTGCCACGGAAAAACGCATTGTTGTCGGACTTGCGCGCCGTGAAATGCGAAATTACAAACAAAAGCACGGTGTACAGAACAAAAACGGCGAGTATGATGGTTGCATTCATGATGTCATTGATTGGTTGTGCAAAAATAGGAATAATTGTCGGACTTGAAAGAAATTCCCGTACTTTTGCAGCCCATTAAAACCACATTTAAATGAAAGGAATTTACACCATCCTATTGCTCATTGCCTCCAACGTTTTCATGACTTTTGCATGGTATGGCCAACTCAAGCTGCCGCAAGTCGTCCCGTCGGCGAAAGACTGGCCGCTGATCTTTATCATCCTGCTGTCGTGGGGCATTGCCTTGATTGAGTATTTCTTCATGGTTCCCGCCAACCGCATAGGCTCGCAAGTCAACGGAGGCCCCTTCAACCTGATTCAACTGAAGGTCATCCAGGAGGCCATTTCATTGATTGTTTTCACCGTCCTTGTCATGACGGTCTTGAAGACCGGCGAAGGCGACACGTTCCGCTGGAACCATCTCGTTTCGTTCATCTTCATCGTGCTCGCCGTGTTTTTCGCTTTCAAAAAGTGATTTTTTGTTGCGACAAAAGAAAAAATGCATGATATTTGCGGAATGAAACAGCGCTTTTGCAAGAACAAAAAAGAAAGGACATAATATGAAATTCTACGACATTGATTCAGTTTTCACCTTCGGAAAATACGAGGGCATGACCATTTCCGAGGTGTATCAGAAAGACCCCAAATACTTGAAATATTGCGAAGAAAACATCGACGAGTTCTACGTCTCCCCTTCCGTGATGCGCGAGCTGAAGTCGATGAATCGATCCATCAACGACTCGGCTTTGCTGGATGCCAACTTCGACAAGATGAGCGACGACGAGATAGCCAGCTTCATCAACGGACACGAGGAAGAGGACACGTTCGACGAATCTCGTTTGGAGCGCGACTTTGACTGGGAGCACAACGATTTCGAAGACGACTCGCCGTTCGACGAGTTTGAAGACGAATTCGACGAGGACGAGTTCAACGATGAGTTCGGCGACAGTTTCGATGAAAACTTCGACGGCGGATTCGATGAACTTTATTGATTGGTAATAAACACAAAGCGACCCTCTATAGATTCCCTAGGGAATGACATAGAGGGTCGCTTTTTTTGTGTCTGCTTAGGCGTTGATGCGCTCAGAAATGGAATACACCCGCTTTTCTCGTTGCGTCGAGGTAATCATCTCGGCAAGGAAACCCATTGAGAAGAGCTGCACACCGATAATGATGGCCAATAATGCAAAGTAGAACAAAGGTCTGTTCGTCATGCCATAAGCGTGGGCAAACAAGCGAATGCAGGCCAGATACACGGCGATGATGAAACCAATCAGGAAGGTGATGGAGCCCAGCAGGCCGAAGAAGTGCATCGGGCGATTACTGAACTTCGAGATGAAGTTGATGGTCAGCAGGTCGAGGTAACCGCGCACGAAGCGGCTCATGCCGAACTTGCTGGTGCCGAACTTACGCTTCTGATGATGCACCACCTTCTCCCCTATGTGCGTGAATCCGTTCATCTTGGCGATGACGGGGATGTAACGGTGCATCTCGCCATACACCTGGATGTTCTTCACCACCTCGTTGCGATAGGCCTTCAGGCCGCAGTTGAAATCGTGCAGCTTGATGCCCGACATCTTTCGCGTGGTCCAGTTGAAGAACTTCGACGGAATGTTTTTGGCGAGCTTGGAGTCGTAACGTACCTTCTTCCAGCCGGAAACGAGGTCGTATCCCTCTTCCTTGATCATCTTGTATAGCTCAGGGATTTCGTCGGGGCTGTCCTGCAGGTCGGCGTCCATGGTGATGACCACGTCGCCTTCCACGACTTTGAAGCCCTCGTTCAAGGCCGGCGACTTGCCGTAGTTTCTCCTGAAACGCAAGGCCCTCACGTTCGGGTTGCCCTCGGAGAGCTGTTGGATGACGGCCCAAGAATTGTCGGTGGAGCCATCGTCGACGAAGACGATTTCGTAGGAGAAGCCATGCTCATCCATCACACGACGGATCCATGCCTCGAGCTCGGGCAGCGACTCGGCTTCATTCAGCAGCGGTACAACAACAGAGATATCCATAATTATCTGATTTCGGTTTTACCACCCATGTAAGGTTGCAGGGCTTTCGGGATGGCCACGCTGCCGTCGGCGCGGAGGTTGTTCTCCAGGAAGGCGATCAACATGCGCGGCGGGGCCACCACTGTATTGTTCAAAGTGTGGGCAAAGTAGTTGCCGTTCTTGCCCTTGATTCTGATCTTCAGACGGCGGGCTTGGGCGTCGCCGAGATAAGAGCAGCTGCCCACCTCGAAGTATTTCTTCTGACGCGGCGACCATGCCTCCACATCCAATGACTTCACCTTGAGGTCGGCCAAGTCGCCAGAGCAGCACTCCAGCGTACGCACCGGGATGTCCATCGAGCGGAACAGGTCGACGGTGTTCTTCCACATCTGCTCGTACCAGTAGTCGGCGTCCTCTTGCTTGCAGAGCACCACCATCTCCTGTTTCTCGAACTGGTGGATGCGGTACACGCCGCGTTCCTCGATGCCGTGGGCGCCTTTCTCCTTGCGGAAGCAGGGCGAATAGCTTGTCAAAGTCAAAGGAAGCGACTCTTCGGGAACGATCTGGTCGATGAACTTACCGATCATCGAATGCTCGCTGGTGCCGATGAGATAGAGGTCTTCGCCTTCGATCTTATACATCATGGCGTCCATCTCGGCGAAGCTCATGACGCCGCTGACAATCTCGCTGCGCACCATGAAAGGCGGGATGCAGTAGGTGAAGCCACGGTCAATCATGAAGTCGCGAGCGTAGGTGATGACGGCGGAATGTAGGCGTGCGATGTCGCCCATGAGGTAATAGAAGCCGTTGCCGGCCACACGGTGGGCCGAGTCGAGGTCAAGGCCGTTGAACTTGGCCATGATGTCGGCATGGTAAGGCACCTCGAAATCAGGCACCACAGGCTCTCCAAAGCGTTCCTTCTCCACGTTGAAGGTGTCGTCCTTACCGACGGGCACCTCGGGCGCGATGATGTTCGGAATGGAATACATCACCTTGGTGAGTTGTTCCATGAGGGAGGTCTGCTGCTTGCCGAGGCTTTCCAACTCTTGGGCGTTGGCCTCAACGAGTTTCTTCATCTCGTTGGCCTTCTCGATTTCCTTGTTCTTAAACAGAATGCCGATCTCCTTGGAGATGGAGTTGCGTTGCGAACGCAGGTCGTCGGCGCGCTGCTGGCAGTCGCAGTATTGGGTGTACAGGTTGATGGCCTCATCGACGAGGGGCAACTTGTTGTCTTGGAATTTCTTCTTGATGTTTTCCCTGACCACGTCTGGGTTCTTGACTAAGAATTTGATGTCTATCATTGGAGTAGATTTATTGCTTCGTAAAAACGGGCAAAGATAGAAAAAAAATGGTAATGTTGTTTTTCGAGACGCGATAAATCGACGTCTCTACAAAAACAAAGAACCCCGCACCTTGTCAGGTGCGGGGTCTCCGTTAAGGGTGGGCGGCGAACTACTTTCCCACGGTCTCCCGCAGTATCATCGTCGCGGCGGGGCTTAACTTCTCTGTTC
>Ga0310690_10000826_pt1 | contig 61159 bp, 51 predicted proteins | sample AusTroGonzalo_MG_2_FD_207661 | JGI IMG/M metagenome (GOLD analysis project Ga0310690, IMG submission 207661) | Bovine rumen microbial communities from tropical cattle in Woodstock, Queensland, Australia - Gonzalo_04 (v2) (version 2) | ecosystem: Host-associated > Mammals > Digestive system >... | reverse complement strand
AGACTTCGGTGTCGAGGACGAGGATGTTCACGTTCTTGCCCATGGCGACGACGTGGTCGATGCCGCCGTAACCGATGTCGTTGGCCCAGCCGTCACCGCCGATGATCCAGACGGACTTGTCGCAGAAATAATCGGAGAGCTCGAGGATCTTGGAGAGGGTGGGCTTGCCGGCGTCGCAGCAGCAGCCGGAGAGAGCCTTTTCGACGGCGGCCTTCGCAGCCTTCTGGGCGGCGATGGCTTCGTCGGTCTTGGAGTTGTCCCAGAAGCTCATGGCCTTGTTCAGGGCGTCTTTCAGCTCTGCCGGAGCGGACTCGCAGGCGAGGACCTTTTCGACTTCCTGCTTCAGGAGGACGCGGTTGGAATCCACGGCCATGCGCATGCCGAAACCGAACTCGGCGTTGTCTTCGAACAGGGAGTTCGCCCACGCCGGGCCGCGACCGGCCTTGGTCTTGGTGTAGGGGATGGTCGGGAACGTGCCGGAGTAGATGGAGGAGCAGCCGGTGGCGTTCGCGACGATAGCGTTTTCGCCGAAGAGCTGGCTGACGAGCTTGACGTACGGAGTCTCGCCGCAGCCCGCGCAGGCGCCGGAGAACTCGAAGAGCGGCTTGCGGAGCATGGCGCCCTTGACGGTGTTCACGGTGTTCTTGCCCATGATGTTGTCTTCGGCAGCCTCGAAGAATGCTTCGTTGGCGTTTTCGCCGGCGGCGCGTTCTTCTTCAAGGGTGGACCAGACGAGTGCCTGCTTGCCTTCCTTGGCAGTCATCGGGCACTGGTCGAGGCAGACGCCGCAAGCCATGCAGTCTTCGATGAAGACCTGAACCTTGAACTTGAGGCCGTCGACCGCGGGAACCGGGGCCTTGGTCGTGAAGCTGGCCGGAGCGGAGGCGAGGGCCTCGTCGCGGAAGAGCTTCGTGCGGATGGCGGCGTGCGGGCAGGAGTTGGCGCAGATGCCGCACTGGATGCAGTTCGCGGCGACCCAGCGCGGGACTTTCGGGGCGAAGCCGCGCTTTTCGAGGCAGGCGGTGCCGGTCGGGAGCGTGCCGTCGATGGACATGGCGGAAACCGGGATGGCGTCGCCGTTGTTGCGCATGCTGGGCTCGATGATCTTCTTGGTGAACTCGTCGGCGTCATCCGGGATGAGCTTCAGGTGTTCGGCGTGCGGGATGCCGTCGAGGGAAGCCGGGACCTTGATCTCGTGGCAGGCGTCTGCGGCGAGGTCGACCAGGGAGTTGTTCATGTCGATGACGTTCTGGCCCTTCTTGGCGAAGGTCTTGGCGTTGAGGAGCTTCATCTCGGCCGCGGCCTTGTCGAACGGGACGATGCCGGAGACCTTGAAATAGGCGACCATCATGACGGTGTTCGCGCCCTTGCCGCGGAGGCCGGGCATGTTCTTGATGATGGCTTCGGCGTTCACATTGTAGAACTTGATCTCGTTCTTGACGATGTATTCCTGCATGTCACGGGTCAGGTGCGCGAAGACTTCGTCATCGGAGTAGTGGCTGTTCAGGAGGAACGTGCCGCCCTTCTTGAGGCCCTTCAGCAGGTCGTAACGGCCGATGTAGGCAGCCGTGGAGCAGGACACGAGGTCCGGGCTGGTGATCAGGTAGGTGGACTTGATCGGGCTGTCGGAGAAGCGGAGGTGGGAGCAGGTCAGGCCGAAGGACTTCTTGGAGTCGTAGGCGAAGTATGCCTGGGCATCCTTGTCCGTGAGGTGGCCGATGACCTTGATGGTGGTCTTGTTCGCGCCGACGGTGCCGTCGCCGCCGAGGCCGTAGAACATGCAGGCGGTGGTGCCTTCCGGCTCGGTCGTGATGTGCTCGTCGATCGGGAGGGAGGTGTTCGTCACGTCATCGTCGATGCCGACGGTGAAGCCGTGGAAGCCGCCCTTTTCGAGGTGCTTGAAGACGGCGAGGATCATGGAGGGCGTGAAGTCCTTGGAGGAGAGGCCGTAGCGGCCGCCGATCACGGTGATGGCGGGGTTATTGACGGCGATCTTGACGTCCATGTAGAGCGGTTCGCCGATGGCGCCCGGCTCTTTGGTGCGGTCGAGGACGGCAATGCGCTTGACGCTCTTCGGGAGAGCGGCGAGGAAGGCTTCCGTGAAGAAGGGACGATAGAGGCGGACTTTCACGAGGCCGTACTTGGTGCCGCGCTTGGCGTTGAGGTAGTTGATGGTCTCTTCGATGGCTTCGCAGCTGGAGCCCATGGAGACGATCACGTCGGTGGCATCAGCGGCGCCGACATAGTCGAACAGGTGATAGGAACGGCCGGTGACCTTCGCCACGGCGTCCATCTTTTCCTGGACGATGGCGGGGCAGGCTTCATAGAACTTGTTGACCGTTTCGCGGCCCTGGAAGTAAACGTCGCCGTTCTGGGCGCCGACTTTGCAGACGGGCTTTTCGGGACGGAGAGCGCGGGCGCGGAACTCTTCGATGTACTGCGGCTCGACGAGCTTGGCGATGTCCTCGTAGGGGATCTCCTCGAACTTGTGCACTTCATGGGAGGTGCGGAAGCCGTCGAAGAACTGCAGGAACGGAACTTTGGACTTGTAGGTGGAGAGGTGGGCGACGAGCGCGAGGTCCATTTCTTCCTGGACGCTGGCGGCGGCGAGCATGGCGAAACCGGTGTTGCGGCATGCCATCACGTCGGAGTGGTCGCCGAAAATAGCCAGGGACTGGCAGGCGAGCGAACGCGCCGTGACATGGAAAACGGTCGGGAGAAGTTCGCCGGCGATCTTGTACATGTTCGGGATCATCAGGAGGAGGCCCTGAGATGCCGTGTAGGTGGTCGTGAGGGACCCTGCGGCAAGACAGCCGTGAACGGCGCCCGCGGCGCCCGCTTCGGACTGCATCTCGACGACCGAGACCTGCTTGCCCCAGATGTTTCTCTTGTCTTCGGCGGCCCACTGGTCGACCCATTCGCCCATGGTGGACGAAGGAGTGATCGGGTAGATCGCGGCGGTTTCGCTCAAAGCATAGGCGACGTACGCAGCTGCGTAGTTGCCGTCCTGAGTATTGATTTTGCCCGGCATTTGTGTTTTCCTTTGCTGGTTTGGGTTAGGTGTGAAAATGTATGTTTTGGGAGAAAATTATTCTCTTAATATACTACAGAATGGCACCGTTGTCAAGCTTTTTTTGCAAAAAAACGCGCTCGCGCGCGGAAACGCGATGGAAAGACGGCAAAAAAAGAAGCCGTGCGCATCATCCGCAAATCTTCCGGCATTCCGGATATCTCCGGCGGGAAACAGGATGGACGCACGGCACAACGGAACCGGCTGGAAACGGAACCGGCTCCGGGATGAAATGAACTGATTATTTCGCGGGCTTCTTTGCTTTCGCCGGCTTTTTCGCGGGAGCGGGAGCCTCGGCTTTCTTCGCCGGAGCGGGCTTGGCGGCAGGCTTGGCAGCAGGCTTTGCCGGTGCCTCAGCCTTCTTCACCGGAGCGGGCTTTGCGGCAGGTTTTGCCGGGGCTTCAGCCTTCTTCGCCGGAGCGGGCTTGGCGGCAGGTTTTGCCGGGGCTTCGGCCTTCTTCGCCGGAGCGGGCTTGGCTGCAGGCTTAGCAGGCGCTTCGGCTTTCTTCGCCGGAGCAGGCTTGGCAGCGGACTTTTTCGCGGGAGCGGCGGCCTTGCCTTTGCCCTTTTCGGATTTCTTTTCAGAGGCAACGGGCGCATTCTCTTTTCCGGAAATGGTTTCCGGAGCTCTTGCCACAAACACGCCGGTCTTCAGCAGATGCTGCGTGACGTTCCGGCTGAGTTCCGCCAAATTCAGGAATCCATCCAGGGGAATGGTCATGCGGAGAAACGGGACCTGTTGAATCGGGTCGTTTTTCCATGCGATGACGTGGTAGAAATCAATAATGACAAGACCGTGGGAAAAAAAGATGTTGGCAATGCCGTCACTGAAAATTTCTTTCATGACTCGTTATTCGCTCCATTTCGCAGTTGAAGTTTTCGGTCCGGAATGCCCGGAACGGCCCGCCAGCCCGAATCAAATGCCAAAACAACGCAGCATCATGATTTCGAGAGCATTGCAGCGACGCTCGCTCCAGAGGTCCATGTCCGGCCCCAGAAATTATCGTTACTATAGCCTGTTTTCGCGCAAAAATCAACAGGGAAAAAGGACTTTTTTTGAGTTTTTTTCGGAAAAATCCTAAAATCGGGGGAGAAATCGCTCAGTCGCGCGAAAACCATTCCGTAAACATAGCGGCGACGATCGGCGCGGTCGTAGTGCCGCCGGATTCCCCCTGCTCGACCACGGCGGCAAAACTCAGCAGCTCCCCGGTCCGCGGATGCGTCACGAAGCCGTTGAACCACGTGTTCTTCGTGGCGTTCGCACCATATCCGAAGTCCGCCGTGCCCGTCTTCGCGTAGAGTTCCGCCGAAGAGATGTTGCCGCGCCTGCCGGAACCCGCGGAATTGTGCACGACCTGATACATGCCCTCGCGGATGACTTTCAGGGAACTTTCCGAGGCGGCGAGCGAACCGGTCTTCAGGGGGACGGCATCGAACAGGCTCAGGCGCGTGCCGGAGATGCGGTCGTGGTCGTAGATATGGTCGATCAGGTACGGCTTGTACATGGTCCCGCCGTTGGCGATGGCGCCGTAGAACACGGCGGCCTGAAGCGGCGTGACCTCGACCTTGCCCTGCCCGATGCTGACGTACGCGGTCTCGTTCTCGTTCCAGTTCGGGCCGTCCTTCGGCAGATATCCGGCGCGTTCGGCGATCTCGATCTCGGTCTTGCTGCCGATGCCGGCGGACGCGAACATGCGGCTGAGCGCGTCGATCCCGACCTCGACGCCGAGCTCGACGAAATAGACGTTGCAGGACTTCATGATCGCCTGGCGCATGTCGAGGTCGCCGTGTCCGTATGTGGCGGTGCAGTGGATGCCGCCTCCGTAACCGTGCGGCGCAATGCCCTCGCAGTCGTAGGTCTTCGTGGCGGGGATGCCGTTTTCGAGGCCGGCGAGCGCGGTGAGGGGCTTGATCGTGGATCCTGGCATATACGAGCCCTGGACGGCGCGGTTCAGGAACGGTTTGCCGGGGTCCTCGCTCAGTTCTTTGAACCGGGCGCGGGAAATGGACGGGACGAAATCGCCGGGGGGGAACGTCGGGGACGATGCCATGACACGGACAGCCCCGGATTTGGCGCTCATGACCACGATCGCGCCGCGGCGGCCTTTCAGGGCGCGTTCCGCCGCCAGCTGGCCGTCGATGTCCAGCGTCAGGCGCAGGTCGTAGCCGTTCTCGGGCGGGGTCGGGTCCTCCAGCTGTTCATGCACGAACCCGTTGCTGTTCACCATCACGAACTGGCTTCCCGCCTTGCCGGACAGATTTTCGTTGTACTGGTATTCCAGCCCGGAACGCCCCTCGAGGCTCGGCAGGTAGTAGAAGTATTCGCGGCGGTCGCCCGCGCCGCTCGGGTCCTCGTTGCCCACATAGCCGATCAGCTGGGCGGCGAGACTGCCGAACGGGTATTCGCGCATCGGCTCCGCAGTGACTTCCAGCCCGCGGACCGGGGGAAACAGCTCGTCGAGGCGTCCGCGCTCCTCGTCGTTCAGATCCTTGAACGCCGTAAGCGGGAGGCCCGGCTGGTAATTGAGATGGCGGCGGACATTTTCAAGCGTGAGCGGGTTTTCGCGTCCGAGCACGCTTGCGACCTGGTCGGCCTTGTCCATGATGAACTTCGCCTGGTCGCGGGAACGCTCCGTCGTCATTTCGCCGGGATGGAAAAGGACGTTGAACGACGGGCGGTTCCGTACGATCGGCGTGCCGTCGCGTGCCAGTATCTCGCCGCGCATGGCGGGGATGCGGATGCGGCGCGCGCTCTGCTTCCGGTCCTTGTACTCGTATTCGGCGGAATGGACCACCTGCATGTTCCAGAGGCGTATCACCAGCACGGAAAAGAGCAGAAACGCGATCACCGCCAGCAGGCCGACCCGGATCACGAAAGCGTCGATCACGAAACGAGGATTGCCGTCTTCCTGCTGCATCATTCGCCTCCGTTTCGGTCTCCCGCGCCGATCTTCAGGCGGACTGCCGAACGCGAGACCAGCGCGAGCATAACGGGAAACAGGACCGCCCCGACCAGGCAGGACATCAGAAGCGCGGCAAAGCCGTCGGGCGTCGTCAGGGCGGACCAAACATAAGGCAGGGTCATCACGCACGGGATCATCGCACCTGCCAGGAACTCAAGCACGTCGGAATCGGGGCGCTTCCCATGCAGGAAAAGGGCAGGAAGCGTCAGCAGGGGCAGAAGCAGGCCGCTCCACGGCGCGGTGTACCCCATCACGAAATCAAGCGCAATCCCGAAGAACAGCGCAAAAAAGAGCGCCATGCGCGGGGAGACGGCGAACGAAGCGGCGGCGAAAAAGAAGCCGAGAAGCGGCACCGTCAGGCCGGCGGCGCGCAGAAGCGTTTCCGCCACCAGCAGCAGGATGGAACAGGAAGTGAAGTAGAAGAAAGCGTACATCGTCCCCTCCCCGCCGTCATTTCCCGGTCAGGACCACCACAAAGCGGATCGTGTCAAGGGTCGCCGCCGGGATCATCCATGCCTCGGCGTACAGCCCGCCGTCATGCACGACCGCGGCCCGGTTCGCGCCGATCGGGGCGTCCGTCAGGTAGCCGACGCAGATCCCGCGCGGCGTGCGCTCGGAGAATCCGCTCGTCAGGACCATTTCGCCAATGCCGTATTTGTTCTTCAGCGGCAGGCGCGACACGAGCGCGGTCATCGAGGAGGAACCGTTGCCCGTGAGGGTGCCGTTTGCGCCGGACTCCGCGAGCGTGACGCTCAGCTGGCAGGCGGGATTGACGACCGTTGCCACGACGGAAGTGCGGGCGGAAGTCTCGATGACGCGCCCGGCAAGCACGCAGGACGGTGTGCCGCCGCGCGGCGCAAACTGGAACGTCAGGACCAGGTCGCCCGTCTCGATGCCGTCATTCAGCCCCTTGGAGATCACGAACTGCTCGTTCCATGTGGGCGGATCGCGGAGGATCACCTCGGCATAGACCTCGTGATACCCGGACCAGCGCGGCATGCGGAGCTCCTGGCGGAGCCGTTCGTTGTCGGCCTCCATCTCACGGAGGCGCTGCACCTGCGCCGCCAGCAGGGCGTTCTGCCGCTGGAGCTGCTCCACCGCGGCAGCGAGCTTCTGCCTGGACTGCATCGCCAGCGCCTGGCGCGCTCCCACAAGCTCGACGTTCTTCGCTGCCTGATAGAAAGGAAAGTAGAAATCCAGGGAACACCGCGCAAGCGACCGCCGGAACGTGAAGAACCCGGTCAGGACGAGGGCGGCCAGGATGACCGGGATCGACGCAAAGAGGACGATTCGCGAGACATTGACCTTTTTCTTGAACGTTGCCATCGTCGGTTCCCTTCAAAATCCCTGCCGGCGGTGCAGCGGCGGGCGATGCTTTTCTCCCGGGAAGACAGACTCCCCGGAGACGGAAAACTCCGGCCGGACGGATTCCGCCCGGACCGGACCATCAAACGCCCCCGCGGCCACCGCAAGCGGTGCTGAAGCAGTGCGCGGCTTGCGTCGCGCACGGGGAAACCGCGGGAACGGTTCAAAACAGACGCGGAGACCGCGTGAAAGGCTTACGCCTTAAGATAGGCGCGGACCTTGTCGGCGACGGCTTCCGGCGTGAAGCCGAATTCCTGCGCCAGTTTCTTGTACGGAGCGGAAGCGCCGAAGTGATCCAGGCCGATGGCAAGGCCGTCGAGGCCGACCAGGGCGTACCACATCGGGGTCGTGCCGGCTTCGATGGAGATGCGCTTGCGGCAGGCGTTCGGCAGGATGCTCTCGCGGAACGCGGCGTCCTGGCGGAGGAAAGTCTCGAGGGACGGGACGGAGACGATGCGGACCTTGCGGCCCTCGCCGCGGAGGATCGCGGCGGCATCGAGCGCCAGGTTGACTTCACTGCCGGAGGCGAGGATGACGGCCTCGAAGCCCTCGTCCTCGGAGAGGATGTAAGCGCCGCGGGTCACGTCGATCTTCGCCGCGAGGGCGGCATCGAACGGACGGAGGTCCTGGCGGGTCATCATCATGGCGACGGGTCCCTGCTTCTTCAGGGCGGCGGCCCAGCAGTGCGCGACTTCGTGGGCCTCGGCAGGGCGGAACACGGTCATGTCGGGGATGCTGCGGAGCATGGCGAGCTGTTCGATGGGCTCGTGCGTGGGGCCGTCTTCGCCGACGTAGAACGAATCGTGCGTGAAGATGTAGAGCTCATGGAGCTTCTGGATGGCGGCGAGGCGGATGGCGGGCTTCATGTAGTCGGAGAACACCGCGAACGTGGAGGTGTACGGGATGGCAGTTCCGAAAAGCGCCATGCCGTTGCCCGCCATGCCCATTTCGAGCTCGCGGATGCCGAAGTGCAGGTTGCGGCCGGCGCGGTCTTCCACGCTGAAGTCGCCCGCGCCCTTGACCGCGGTCTTGGTGGACGGAGCCAGGTCGGCGGCGCCGCCGACGAGGGCGGGAACGAGCGCGGAGGCTTTCTGGAGGATGGTGCCGCTGGAGGCGCGGGAGGCGACCGGCTTGTCGACCGGAGCAGCCGCCAGGAGTTCGTCGAGGATGTTTTCCGGGACGGTGCGGTTGATCAGGCTGTTGATGAGGGCCTGGTCGGCGGACTTCACGAACGCCGCGAACTTCTCGTTCCAGGCGGCGGCTTCAGAGGCGAGTTCCTTCACGCGGCCCGCGAGCATATCCTTGACGGCCTGCGGAACGGTGAACGGCTCTTCGGTCCAGCCGAGGTTGGCTTTCGTGGCGGCGAGTTCCTCGTCTCCGAGGGGTTCGCCGTGGCAGCCGTGAGTGCCGGCCTTGTTCGGCGCGCCGAAACCGATGGTGGTCTTGCCGATGATGAGGGTCGGGCGGCCGTCGGACTTGACGGCTTCCGCCAGGACGGCGTCGACCTTGGCGATGTCGTTGGCATCGTCGCAGCGGAGAACGCGCCAGTTGTAGGCGGCATAGCGGGCGGCGACGTCTTCGGTGAAAGCGAGACCGGTGTTGCCCTCGATGGTGATCTTGTTGTCGTCGTAGAAGACGACGAGGTTGTCGAGCTTCAGGTGGCCGGCGAGGCTGGCGGCCTCGGAGGTGTTGCCTTCCATCATGCAGCCGTCGCCGCTGATCACGAAGATGCGGCTCTGCTGGATGTCAGTCTTGTCAAGGCCGATCCTGGCGGCGAACTGCTTGGCGGCGATCGCCATGCCGACCGCGGAACCGAAGCCGCTGCCCAGCGGACCGGTCGTGATGTCAACGCCCTTCGTGTGGCCGAATTCCGGATGGCCCGGGGTCAGGCTGCCCCACTGGCGGAAATTCTTCAGCTCGTCCATGGAGAGGCCGTAGTTGAAGAGGTGCAGGAGGGAATAGATCAGCATGGAGCCGTGGCCCGCGGAAAGCACGAAGCGGTCGCGTCCGATCCAGCTCGGATCGGCGGGATTGTGGCGGAGGTACTTGGCCCAGAGGACCATGGCGAAATCGGCGTTGCCCATCGGCATGCCGGGATGCCCGGATTTTGCCTTCTGGATCGCTTCGGCGGATAAAATGCGGATAGTGTCGGCGGCTTTGCGCAGGGTGGTTGCGTCCATCTCATTTCCTTTCGTTACGGGGAAAGTTATTTGTTAAAAAGAAAAAGGTCATCGCAAAAGATACCACATTTTTTGGAAAAAGCAATTGCAAATCTGAAAAAAGGGGGCATTTTGTTCGCTGTCGGCCGCTTTTTCCCGTCCTTTTTCCGTTTTGCGGTTGATTTTTCCCGATTTCATGGTATGATACTCGGCGGCATTGTTTTTTTATCATCCCTAAACGAGAAAGGAATTCCGGCATGTTTTGTAAAAACTGCGGCAGACAGCTCTCCGACAACGAAATCTTCTGCCCCGGATGCGGCACGAAACGATCCGGCGGCGACGGCATTCACGGCGACGGACGGACCAGCTCCGACATGAAGAACCTCCCGAACTACGCCAAGGAAAACGACCTGCGCCAGACGGGGCATGCCGTCGATTCCGACCGGAAGAAATTCAGCCTCTCCGGCGATCCGGGCCAGGGAAAATTCAGCCTCTCCGGGCAGAACAAGTTCAGCCTTTCCGACTCGGGGAAAAACAAGTTCAGCCTCTCCGGCGATTCCCGCAAGGACTCCGGGGACGGCATCGTCCGCATCAGCACCAGCCGCGAACCCGCCGCGCCGCCGAAAGCGCCGACCGGATTCGTCAATCCGCTGAAAGATTCCGGCAAGACCGTCTTCCGAAGCGACGATGCAGGACAATCCGCCGCTGGACCGCAACCGTCCATTCCGCCCGCGCAGTCCATTCCGCCGGCACAGTCCATTTCTCCCGCGCAATCCATTCCGCCCACACGGCCCGCCGCTTCCGAGCAGCCCGCTGCTTCCGCGCAGTCCGCCCAAACGGAACCGCAGGATTCGTCGGTGCGAGAACCCGACGCGGTCCTTGATGGAAACGATGGACCGACCGGATTCGTGAATCCGCTCAAGGATGCGAACCAGGACATCCATTGGGGCAGCGACGGCGACCGCAACGAGACGAAAGGCAGCACGGCATTCGCGGGAGACACCGGCGAGATCGATTCGCACATGGGCTTCGCGATCTTCTCCGCGATACTGGGGTGCTGCAGCTGCATCAGCCTCCCGTTCGGCGTCACTGCCATCATATTCGCCTCGCAGGTCCCGAAGAACATCCAGGAGGGCGATTACGAAAGGGCGCAGAAGAACGCGGATCTGGCAAAGACGTTCAGCTGGATCTCGATCGGGCTCTGGCTCCTCGGCTCCATTTTCGGTTTCATCTCCGGCGTGATCTCCCAGATCTTCGGGGCGGGCGTAACGCCCTGACCGCCGAAACGGCCCCGTAAGGATTCCGCGCCATGTTCTGCTTCCATTGCGGACACCCGCTCCCCGCGGATGCGTTCTTCTGCCCGAACTGCGGACAGAAAACCGAAAACGGATCAACGCCCGGAACGGCGCAGCGATCCGCGCCGCCCAACGCCAGCACCTCGACCGAACCGCCGCCGAAAATCGACTGCGGGCTTTCGCTCGCCATCATCGCGGTCGTCACAGGCGGGGTGATCGGCATCGTGGCGCTTGTTTACGCGGTGCTCGCCAAGGACATGCTGAACTGCGGCAACTACGAGGGGGCACGGCGGCGGGCGAGAATCGGCAAGATCTGGAGCTGGACTGCCATCATCCTCGCCGCCATCGGCTATGCCGCCACGCTCCTGCTCCTGCCGCGCATCGTGGAAGCGGTCGCCCCCGGCCTCATGGAAATCTGATCTCCCCGGACACCCCCGCCATGAAAAAAAAGCTCCTCACCCGAAAGGAACTGATCCCCCTGGCCGGCATCATCGCCTTTTTTGCGGTCGCCTCCGCCATCCTGCTGCTGTTCCCATTGGGCGGCCCGTCCGAGAAATGGCTGCCGAAATGCATGCTTTACAAACTGACCGGCCTGTATTGTCCGGGATGCGGCGCCACAAGGGCGCTGTCCGCGCTCCTGCACGGCGACCTGAAAGCGAGCCTGCACAACAACCTGCTGCTGATCCCCGGCACGCTGACGGCGACAGTGCTGATCGTAAAGCAGGGGGTCACCGTGCGCCGCCCCGTGGCGATCGCCATCGTCGTCATCATCATCGCGTTCACGGTCCTGCGGAACATCCCCTGCGCGCCGTTCACGCTCCTGGCGCCGATCCCGCCTCAGCCCTGACCGGACTCAGGACCCGATGCCGCAGAGCGAGGCGATCCCGATCGCCAGAAGCACGGCAGTCAGCAGGAAAAGCAGGAATCTGCGAAGCGCAAGCGCACGTTTCGCCGCGCCGGAATAATCCTTTTCCTGCTTCAGTCCCCGGGTTTCCATGACCCCGGAGCGTTTCCGGCGCACCACCGTGCCGCCGGTCTTCCGTCCGGCAGGCTTTACCATCGGATCGACCCGTTGAACGCCGCAATGATCGCGGCCCCGATCAGGACCGAGCCGAAAAGGACGCTCAGGATGAACGGAAAGAACAGCCCCCAGCCGATGCGGCAGAGCTGGCCGAACGTGACAGATCCCCAGTCGATCCCGTCAAGCGAGGAGCTTTTCTGTTTCTGCGCCGGGATCGGGATGTTCTGAGTCGTCGCGCTTGATTCCGCGATCATGCGGCAGGCATCCAGGCGAAGGTCTTCGAGGCGGCGGGACTCGGCAGCGATCTGGGATTGCGTCGCCGCGCCGTCAAGGTCGAGCGGGGACTCCTTGCTCAGCTCGGCGGCAATGGATGCGAGATGCTCCCTGCGCGGCTTGAGAGTTTGAAGCAGGTGTTCGGATTCCTCGATCTCACGGTCGATCCACGCCAGGGATTCCGCGGTCCGCACGGCAAGGTCGCGCCGGGACAGCCGGAAATCGGCGACGCGCCGCTGCATGGCCTCGGAAAGCTGCTTGGAAACCGGGGGCGGCGGAGGCGCGGCGGACGGGATATCCTGAACAAGCTGGCTTTCCGACGGCACGGCCGGATTCACGACGGTGGAGATATTGATCTTGTGCAGGTCGTTCATAACGGAAATATGCTTATCCATGGGGCGGACTCCGGCAGGATGAAAGGACTGGGCGGTGCGGCTGCCCGGAAGAACGGACGCCGCCTTAACTTTCAAATATAGCCCGGAAACGGGAAAAAACCACCGAAAAACGGAAAAAAGACGAAAAAAAAGGGTTTCCGGCTTGAGTTTTTAAGAAAATATAGTATAGTTCAAAGATACATTCTGGATTTTCACCCCGATACAATGGAGTTAGCATATCATGAAAAACGGAGATCTCGGCGGCACCATCGAACGCGCCAGGCTTGCGGGGCGCATCGCCATCATTTCCCTTGTCCTGTCCTTTATCCTCGCGATCGTCGTCATCGTGGCTGGTCCCGCGACGAAATGGGCGGGGATGGAGACGTTCACGCTCGCGCTTTATCCGGTCGCGCTGGCTTTCATCTTTTCCATTTGCGCCATCGTGCATTCCTCGTTCCTGCGGAAGACAGCCGAGGAGGAACAGGAAAAGCTCATCCTGGAGCAGCGCAAGTCAAACGTGAACTCCATTCTTGACGTGAGCGAAGACGTCCGCTTCACGGCGAAACGTACGCTGGAAAACTACAACAAGTACATCCCGTCCGCCGTGTCGCTCCTCGTCTTCCTGCTCTCCATCCCCGCGTTCTGGTATTTCTGGCGGCACTCCACGCTGGGCGCGGCGGATCCCGCCACGCTCGTGCTGACGCCGAAGAACCCGATCAACCTGGCGTTCCTCGGCGCGATCTCCGCGCTCTTCGCGTATTTCACGGGCGTGTTCCTGGTCGGGCAGTCCCGCGTCGGCGAATTCCGCTGCCTCCGCCCGGTCGGAAGCTGGCTGATCTGCTCCGCCGTCGTGCTCTTCGTGAGCGCAATCTCGGCGCTTTTCATCCACTACGGCAAGACGGGCTGGGCGGCGCCGCTGACGAAGATCTTCTTCTGGGTCCTGGTTGTCTTCGCCGCCGAACTCCTCGTGAGCTTCATCATCGAGTTCTACCGCCCGCGTTCGCTGGACGAGGTGCGCCCCGTGTACGAAAGCCGCCTGCTCGCCATCTTCACGGAACCGGGCGGCGTAATGCGGAACATCTCGGATTCGCTGGACTACCAGTTCGGATTCCAGATTTCGCGGACCGGCATCTACCTGGTCCTGCGGAAAGCCATCATCCCCGCGCTGATGGTCTGGGCTGCGGTCCTGTGGCTCTTCACCTGCATCTCCGAGGTCAATCCGGGCGAGATCGGCATCCGCGAAGTCTTCGGCGCGGTGAACCGCGAGTCCAAGCCGCTCTCCGCCGGAATCCACCTCAAATGGCCGTGGCCTTGCGAACGCATTCTCCGCGTCCCGGTCCAGAATGTGCAGGAAGCCACGCTCGGTTCCGTCCTGACGCCCGGCAAAAACGCCAAAGTCATCCTCTGGACCGGCGACAACTACCAGCACGAAAACAAGTTCCTCGTGGCGGTGAAGCAGCAGGGCAAGACCGGAGCCCAGCTGGCGTCCATCCTCGAAGTCTCGCTCCCCGTCTTCTACACCGCCGATCCCGAACGCCCGTTCGATTATGCGTTCAATTTCGACAACGTGCAGGAGACGCTGCTCGCGGTCGGCCAGGCGGAAGCCACGCGCTACTTCGCCAGCACCGACTTCATCACCGACATCTCGTCCGGACGCGAGCAGGTCGCCGTGACGCTCTATGACCGCATCCAGAAAGCGTGCGACCGCATCGGGCTCGGCATCCGGCTCGTCGGCATCAACATGCACGACGCGCATCCGCCTATCGGAAACGCGTCCGGAGGCGTCGACGTCGCCGGGGCGTTCCAGGACGTCGTGTGCGCGCAGGAGGACGCCGTGGAAATGATCTCCAGGGCGAACGAGTATGCCATCACCACGGTCGAATCCGCGAAAGTGGAATCGACCCGCATCCTCGGGACGGCCGAGGCATACAAGTACGACACCGCCAGTGTCGCGCTCGCCGACGCATCCCGTTTCGAAAGCCAGCTCGAATCCTACCGGCACCTGCCCGGCATGTTCAAGCTCCGCTCCTACCTGGATTTCCTTGAGAACGACTGCAAGGACATCCGCAAATACATCATATCGAACGAGATCGACGTCCGGAACCTGGTCCTGAACCTCGAGGAAAAACCATCCCTCGACCTGCTCAACACCGACATCAATCTCCTCACAAATCCCAAATAACGTCCACCCTCCAACCATGACTGAGGGGCTCCCGGACCGCTCCGGGCGTCCCCCGCGATCCTTATTCACGTGTTCAATCATCTTTCAAAATCCGTCGGCAACCTCATCAAGAACCTGAAATCCGCCCTGTCCGCCTCCCCGAAGCAGGAGGAACCCCCGGCGACCATCCGCAAGCACGACAAAAAACGCCGCCGCCAGCGGCATCCCGGGGAGGAAGCGTACATCCGGCGCGCCGACAGCCGACCGGCTCCCGTCCGGGACGGCAAGCCCGAATCTCCGGCAAAGCAGCCAGCAGCCCGCAAGCAGAAACAGCCGAAACAGGCGCAGGCGGGGGAACAGCAGGCGAAACAGGCGAAGCCGCCGAAGCAGAAACAACCGCAACCGCAGCAGAAGCAACCTCAGCCCGAGGCAAAGCGCGTCCGGCAGATACCGCCGATGCCGGCATTCGTGCCGCCGCCGGAGGAACCCGGCAAGATGCGGTTCTGCGACCTCGAACTCTGCCCGGAAGTCCTCGCAGCCGTTCAGGTCCTCGGATTCCTCTACTGCACCGAAATCCAGAAACTCTGCATGCCCTTTGCGCTCGCCGGACGAGACCTGGCAGCAAAGGCACAGACCGGAACGGGCAAGACCGCGGCATTCCTCTCCGCCCTCATCACGCGGTTCCGCCGCCATCCGATCGAGGGCGAACGCAAGCACGGCGCTCCGCGCGCCCTGGTGCTCGCTCCGACCCGCGAGCTCGCCATCCAGATCCACGACGACGCAGAAGCGCTCGCCAGGTTCACGGATTTGAACTGCCTCGTCATCTTCGGCGGCATGGACCATGAGAAACAGCGCCGCGAACTCGACGCTCCCGTCGACATCCTGGTCGGCACTCCGGGCCGCATCATCGACTACATCCAGAGCGGCGACCTGGACCTCTCCAAAGCCGAAGTGCTCGTCATCGACGAGGCAGACCGCATGCTCGACATGGGGTTCATCCCGGACGTCCGCCGCATCGTCTACCACCTGCCGCGTCCCGGCGTCCGCCAGACCATGCTGTTCAGCGCCACGCTCGAACCCGCGGTGCTGCGCCTGGTCGACTCGTGGATGAAGGAGCCGGAGTTCGTGGAGTCCGAGCCGCAGCACATCGTGACCGACCTCATCGACCAGCGTTTCTACGCCGTGCTGGACGAGCAGAAGATGGCAGTGCTGCTGCATGTGATCCGCGAGGAGAAGCCGAACCGCATGATCATCTTCGGCAACCGCAAGGACAAGAACATCTCCATCGCCGCCCGCCTCTTCGAATACGGCGAGGACGCCGAACTGCTCTCCGGCGACGTGGCACAGGAAAAGCGCCTGAAGATACTCGACCGTTTCCGCGAGGGCAGGACGCGCATCCTGGTCGCGACCGACGTCGCCGCGCGCGGCATCCACGTGGACGGCATCAGCCACGTCGTGAACTACGACCTGCCCGAACAGGCCGACGACTACGTGCACCGCATCGGGCGCACCGGACGCGCCGGAGAACACGGCATCAGCATCAGCTTCGCCGACGAGTTCGGGTCGTTCGTTCTGCCCCAGCTGGAACAGTACACGAAATGCGAGATCAAGACCGTCCAGCCGCCGCAGGAATGGCTCGAACTGCCCGAAAAGACACGCGAGCTCCCGCCCGAGGAACGCAAGCGCATGAGCCGCCGCGGAGGCGGTTCCGGCGGCGGACGTCCCCATCGCGGCGGCGGAAGACGAGGCCGGAGATGAATGTTTGCGAGGGAACAGGCGCCTCGTGTCCGAGCGAAGCCGGACACTGCCGCAGTGGAGACACCGTCTCCCCTGAAATAACGGTCGTCCTCGACCGTCTCCGCAGCGCGCACAATACCGGCAACATCTTCCGCCTGGCGGAAGCGCTCGGCGCGAAAGAAGTGATCTGTTGCGGCTATACCCCTTGCCCGCCTCATCCGAAGCTCGCGAAGACCGCCATGGGAGCAGACGCCATGGTGCCGAGCCGTTCGTTTCCGACCGCGCTGGACGCGATCCGCGCGCTTCGCGAGGAAACGCCGGGCATTGAGATACTGGCTGTCGAACCGCTCCCGGAAGCCGTTAACGCGTGGGCGTATCCCTACCGTTTTCCCGTCGCGCTGATCTTCGGCAACGAGGCACTCGGGATTTCGCCCGAGGCGCTGGAGGCGGCGGACGCGGCGGTCGGGCTGCCGATGTTCGGCGAAAAGGCGTCCATCAACGTGGGCAACTGCGCGGCGGTCGTCCTGTACGCCGCGGCGGCGAAATTCCTCGCAGACACAAGGAGATGACCCCCATGACCATCCAACCCGGCAAAGACTGGAAGCTCTTCCTCTTCGGACAGAACGTCGAAGCCCTGCGCGACGATTTGAAACGGCGCGGCGTGCGCCTCACGGACGATCCCGGCGAGGCCGACCTCATCATCCCGTGCGGCGGCGACGGCACGCTCTTCACCGCCGAACTCCTCTGGCCCGGCCGCCTGAAATACCCCGTCCGCGACTCCGCCACCGCCCCGCTCTGCCCGAAACACGGCCTCGACACCCAGCTGGACGCGTTTTTCGCCGGGCAGCTGAAAACGACGCGCCTGCCGAAGCTCGCCGGACGTGCGAACGGGCGCGAACTTTTTGCCATCAACGACATCTTCCTGCACAACCGGATGCCTGTGACCGCCCTGCGCTACAGCGTCTCCATCGACGGCGCGATGTACGCCCGCGAGGTCGTCGGCGACGCCGTCGGCGCCGCCACCATCCACGGCTCGACCGCGTACTACCGCAGCATCACCCACAGCATCTTCCGCACCGGGATCGGGCTGGCGTTCAGCAACAGCACCGAGCTGGTCAATCACCTGGTCCTGCCCGAAAACTCGCTCATCCGCATCGACATCCTGCGCGGCCCGGCGGTTATGGTCGCCGACAACTCCGAGGAGACCGTGCTGGTGGAACGCGGCGGATTCGCCGAACTCTCCATGTCCGACAAGTTCACTGACATCCTCGGACTCGACCTCTTCATGTGCTCCGAATGCCGCCGCCTGCGCCACACGCTCCGCGACTCCACGCGCTTCATCGGCGGCGGCGAGGGAGGCCGCTGACCATGCGTATCCTCGTCACCGCGGGACCGACGCGCGAGGCGATCGACGCCGTCCGGTTCCTCTCCAACAAGTCGACCGGCAAAATGGGCTACGCCATCGCGAAAGCGGCCGTCGAAGCCGGGCATGACGTGATCCTGGTCTCCGGCCCGGTCGCGCTCACGCCGCCGGACGGCCTGCTGGAATTCGTCCCGATCGTCTCCGCCGCCGATATGGCGGAGGCGGTCAAATCCCGCGCGGCGCAGTGCGGCATGGTCGTGATGTGCGCGGCTGTGGCGGACTACACGCCGGCGCATCCCGTCAACCGCAAAATGAAGAAAGCCGACGGCAATCTCTGCCTCGAACTGAAGCGCACCGAGGATATTTTGAAGGCACTCGGGCAGAACAAGCCCGCCGGACAGATTCTGGTCGGCTTCGCCGCGGAGACCGACGACCTGGAGCAGTACGCCCGCGCCAAGCTCGCCACCAAGAACCTCGACTGGATCGCCGCGAACGATGTTTCCCGCCCGGACCGCGGATTCGCCGCCGGGACCAACGCCGTCACGCTCTTCGCCGCCGACGGACGCAGGGTTGATATCCCGCTTCAGGACAAGGAAGCGGTCGCGGAACAGATGCTGGCGATCCTGCTGCCCGCCCCCCGCTGAAAGATCGCACGATGGCATCCCCTTTTTCGAGTTTGCGGACGAAATGGCGCAGTTGGCGCGAGGACCGTCTCGACCGGAAGATCGGCGGCATCTCCCTCGCCGAAGTCCGCGAATCCCGGTTCCAGGACCTCGGCGCGTACCCGACCATGAGCGCGGAGTACGGCGCGATCGAAATGATGTTCAAGGACTTCCCGCTGGACGCAAACGACGTCTTCGTGGACGTGGGATGCGGATTCGGGCGCGTCATCAGCTGGCTCCTGCTCAAAAAAGCCCCCTGCAAAAAATACTACGGCGTCGAGCTCGACCCGGATGTCGCGGCGATCACGGCGAAACGGTTCGAGGCATATCCGCAGGTCTCGATCCTGAACGGGAACATCCTCGACGTGCTGCCGCACGACGGCACGGTCTTCTGGCTGTACAATCCGTTCGACGTCTGCGTGCTCGACGCGTTCCTGTCCAAGCTCGAATCCGGCCGCGAATCGAAAGCCTACGTGATGTATTACTGCGATTACCGGGCGTTCGCGCTGGAGGGCCGACGCAACTGGAACCGTCTGCTGAAAGACGCCTGGCGCTGTCCGCCGGAAAAGCCGCTGCCGTGGTCGATCTGGCTGTATCAGCCGGACTGGAATCGTTGCACCGAGCGCTGACGTTGCTTCAAAAAAACGTAAGAAAGCTGAATAATGGACTTGACAATACATCTTTTTGGTGTATTGTTATAACATCTGAACTCAGGAATCATCTTCGGGGGACTCTCTCAATGCGGTATAATGAACTCGTTCAACTGCTTGAAAAACATGGCTTTTCCTGGATCAACTCCGGGAAGAGCTCCAAAAGGATTTATTCCAACGGCAAACGCATGGTCCTCATTCACTACCACGCCACACAGGATGTCAAAAAAGGAATGCTGAAGAGAATCTTGAAAGACGCGGGAATCGAGCCATGACGGCTCAGCCCGAGACTGATAAAAAACCACGCATCGAATCAACCACAAGGAGAAATATATGAAAACGCCGAAATCGAAAAAGGTCTGTTACTTCTTTGCGATCTACAAAGATGAGGACGGGGGTTATTGGGGGCGTTTCGTCGACTTTCCTGCGGCAGACCAGGGAGAAACCATCGATGATATTCTTTATCAGGCGACAGATTTCCTCCAGGGGATTCTGGATGAATACGACAAGATCGGAAAACCTGTCCCTCCCCCGACCGACATTGAGTCGTTCCAGGCAAAACTTGATCCCGAGGACGGCACGCCGGTCTGCATTTCCCCGGTACTGGCTTATCCTCCGTCCCCCTCTGTCCGCATTCAAATCACCGCAAAAGCGAGTCAGATCGCTGAAATCGACCGTTTCGTCAGGGCTAACGCCATGACCCGTTCCGAGTTTTTGATCCAGTCCGCACTCCGAGCCGCAAAAGCATAAAAAGGCAACACACAAAAAAGGGAACACGCCCCGCCCGCTGTTTCGCGGCTTTTCTTCCGCATTCCTTGCGGATGAGGCAGTTTATTTCTCCGAAGTTCTCGCGGATGCGGCGGACTTCGCGGAAACGGATTTTGCGTAGGACTTCCCCGCGGGAAGATCGCTCGGGACCAGCGGGATCTTGAACGTTTCGGGCTTGTCTCCGACGGATTCGACGACGGTTATCTTCGTATCGGGATCCGCGGAAACGATCCGGTACGTCTCTTCCCCTGTCCTTTCCGAACCGAGTTTGAACGTGCCGCCGACCAGGGAGATGAACGTTCGGCCATTCAGGGAATCAAGGGATTTCACCTGCAGAACAGAATCGTAGACAGGCTCTTTGGGACGGCAGGGGATGCGTTCGGCCTTGTCGGTGCGCCTGATATAGACAATGGGGTCTTTCTGGTTCTGGTAATCGGAAAAGACGATGTCAACGACCTGAAAGTTGATGGTGTCGTTGTGCCGGAACGTACCACCGAGGGGGATGTATTCGACTCTCTTTCTGCCGTTTCGGATCACATAGAATCCGGCTAGCCAGCGGGATGGGTTTCGGCTGGCGTATGTGTCGACGGAAAGCAGTTCCAGGTCGGCGAAACGCTGTCGGCTGACGGCGGAGACGTAAAGCTGCGTGATGTACTTCGGATGGCTGCGCGGATCGAGGGGATCGGTTCCGGCCCTGTATTCCTGCAGCAGGCTGAATCCGTCGGCATCCTCATCCGCATCCGGGGCAGTGAAGCCGGGTGAGACTTTGAACTTCTTCTCCCAATCGTCCGGGATGCCGTTGGAATTATGGTCGGCCATGACGGCGAGTTCGTCAGATGTCTCCGGATATTTTTCCATGATGGCATTGATGATCTCGTCGTCGGCCTTGCCGCTCCTCGCGATCTTTTCGAGCTCCTCCAGCGCCAGCTTGCGGGCAATGGAGTCCTTGTTGGAATACCGTTTCTCAATGGTGGTCTGCGCCGCCTCAACGACATCCAGCAGGTTCTCCGCGAACACGTGGACCGAGTTTGTCAGGCACAGTGCAAAGCAGAACAAAAACGAAGTCAAAAAGTTTGTTTGTCTCATGTCATTTCTCCTTGCATTGGGGATCCGTTTTTTCCTGCGCGCACACGGCTGCCGCCGGAACAGTCGCGGAAACATAACAGATTCGTCGTCCTCAGGATATATTATACCGCAAAAACGGGAAAAGGCAAGGGGAAGAAACCGACAAATCACAAAAAAACTAAAACAGCGTGGGCTGTTCGGGCTCGTCGTCCTCTTCTTCCGGGGAGGAAGTCCTGCGCGTCTTTTTCGTATGGAACTTGGCGTGGCGTTCGCGGAGAATGGGGCGCGTGTAAGAAGGCATGCCGGCGTCCGCGATGGCGTTTTCCTCGAGGTTTTCGAGGATTTCGCGGGCGCGGACGATGACGTCGTTCGGGAGACCGGCGAGCTTGGCGACATGGATGCCGTAGCTCTTGTCAGCGGCGCCGGGGACGATCTGGCGCAGGAAGATGATCTGGTCGCCGTACTCGCGGACCGCGACGTTGTAGTTTTTCACGCCCTTGCGCGTGAGGGCGAGTTCGGTCATCTCGTGGTAGTGGGTGGCGAACTGGGTGCGGGCGCGCGCCGAAGGATGGTCGAGGAGATATTCGGCGACGGAAAGCGCGATGGAGAGTCCGTCGAACGTGCTGGTGCCGCGTCCGATCTCGTCGAGGATCACGAGGCTCTTGCTCGTGGCGTGGTTCAGGATGTTCGCGGTCTCGATCATCTCAACCATGAAAGTGCTTTGTCCGCGCGCGAGGTCGTCCATGGCCCCGACGCGGGTGAAGACGCGGTCCACGAGCCCGATGTGCGCCTCGTCCGCGGGGATGAACGAGCCCATTTGCGCCATGATGACGAGCAGCGCGGTCTGGCGGATGTAGGTGGATTTTCCCGCCATGTTCGGCCCGGTTATGATCATCATGCGGTTTTCGCCGCCGTCAAGCAGCGTGTCGTTCGGAACAAAGCGTTCGCTCTCCATGCGGGCGTCGAGCACAGGGTGGCGACCGGCGGTGATGCTGAGGACGTCGTCGTCCGCGACATGCGGGCGGCAGTAGCGGTATTTCGAGGAGCATTCGCCGAGGGCTGTCAGGACGTCGAGGCGGGCGACGGAGAATGCGGCTTTCTGTATCTCGCCGGTGAACGTACGGGCGTAGGTGCGCAGTTCCTCGAAGAGCTGTTTTTCGAGCGAGACCGCCTTGTCGGACGCGCCGAGAATCTTGCTCTCCATCTCCTTGAGCTCGGGCGTGATGAAGCGTTCGGCGTTCACGAGCGTCTGCTTGCGGACGTAGTCGTCGGGCACGCGCGAGAGGTTGCTCTTCGAGATTTCGATGTAGTAGCCGAAGACACCGTTGAAATGCACTTTCAGGCTCTTGATCCCGGTGCGTTCCTGTTCTTTCGCCTGAAGCGCTGCGATCCAGGACTTGCCGTCGGTGATGGCGGAACGGAAGACGTCGAGGTCGTGGTTGAAGCCTTCGCGGATGAATCCGCCCTCGTTCATGTCCGCCGGAGGATCGTCGGCGATGGCGGCGAAGATACGGGAGGTGAGCTCGGGGAAGTCGCCGAGTCCGTCGCGGATGCGTTCGACGAGCGGCAGGTCGTATGCGTTCAGGATCATCTTGAGGCCGGGCAGGACGGAGAGACTGTGGCCGAGCGCGAGCAGGTCGCGGGGATTGAGCGCGCCCGCATTGAGCTTGGCGGTGAGGCGCTCCATGTCGCGGATGGAGAGGAGCGTTTCGCGGATCTCCTGCCGGGTCAGGACTTCGTCTTTCATGAGCCCGACGACGTCCTGGCGTTCGACGATGGCGTCGACGTCGCGGAGCGGCTTCAGGAGCCAGTTGCGCATGAGGCGGGACCCCATGGCGGTTGAGGTGCGGTCGAGGACCTGCAGGAGCGTGCCCTCGCGGCCGCCGCCGTGAAGCGCATCCACGAGTTCGAGGTTGCGCTGGCAGACGGGGTCGAGGCCGAGGTATTTTTCGCTGTAGTTGCGGCGGATGGAGACGATGTGCCCGGTGCTGCGGCGCAGGTTTTCGGCGGCATAGTGCAGCACTGCCCCGGCGGCGCGGACGCCGCATGCGCAGTCTTTCAGTCCGAAGCCGTCGAGCACTGCCACGGAGAACTGGCGTTTCAGGAGCTCGGAAGTATGCTCATAGGAGAAAATCCAGTCGTCGAGCGGGGTCCACAGGATGGGACGGATGAGCACGGGGCGGCCGCCGGCCTGTTCCCACTGCTCGTACAGGGAACGCGGCAGGAGGCACTCGCGCGGCTGGAGGCGCTGGAGTTCGCTCTCGAATGCTTCGTGCGTGTCGAGGCGTTCGGCCTGGAATTCGGCGGTGCTGATGTCGAGCCAGGCGAGGCCGTAGGTGTCCTTGTCCTCCGCCACGACGGCGCAGAGGAAATTGTTGTCGCCGGGCTTCAGGAACGAAGCGTCGAGGATGGTGCCGGGCGTGATGATGCGGGTGATGGAACGCTGGACCAGCCCCTTGGCGAGCGCGGGATCCTCCATCTGTTCCGCCACTGCCACTTTCAGCCCGGCGTCGAGCAGCTTCGGGATGTAGGCGTCGACGGCGCGGTAGGGCACGCCGCACATGGGGTTGCCGGCGCGGTGGGTCAGCACGAGGTCGAGGATCGGGGCGGCGCGGAGTGCGTCCTCAAAGAACATCTCGTAGAAGTCGCCGGCGCGGAAAAGAAGGATGGAATCGGCGGGGGATTCCGCCTTCGCCTGGAGATACTGCTTCATCATCGGCGTGATGTTCTTCTCGCCGAAGTCCTCGGGGGAACGCTGTTTCGGGGTCCTGCTCATGGTCCAGTCGCCGCAACCGCCTCAGAACGGGATTTCGTCTTCCTCGCCGAAGCCGTCGTCACGGCCAGGCGCGGATTCCTGCGCGGGCGGGATGAAGTCGTCGCCGCCGTCCGCTTCGGGCCGGAACGGGGCCCAGGTCTGGCCCTCCGGGCCGTCTTTCGTCAGGATCTCGATCTTGCACTTGAGCGTTTCAAGCTTCGCCTGGCAGTAGGCGGAAAGGCGTTTCGCCTCCTCGAACGAAGCGATCACGTCCTCCAGTTTCGTGTTGCCGTTCTCCATGGAACGCACAAGCGCTTCCAGCTTGGCCATGGCATCTTCAAACGACATATCCTGGGCGGACGCGGATTCCTTTTCCGTCTGCGGCATACGGGCATATCTCCTGATGAAAAACGATTGGGCGAAAAAACGTATCAAGAATTATACATCCGAAAACCGGATAGTCAAATTGAAAGAGGCGGAAAGACGTTTTTTTTCCAAAAAAAGGGAAAAGATCGAAAACTCAACTTGATTAAAGAAATAAGGATGCTATATTATCGGAATGCACCTGCATCACCACTTTTTACCAAGGAAAGGCACCCCCTACCATGATGATCAAATGCCAGAAATGCGGCTTCGAGAACCAGATGGGCAGCATTTTCTGCCGTGAATGCGGCGAGAAACTGGATATGGATGCGATCGATCCGAACAAGCTGCAGAAGGACGTCGACAAGGAAAAACTCATCAAGCGCACCAAGAAACGCATCAAAGGCGCGATTTCCGCCGCGATCAGCTTAATCGTCGTCGTGGGATTCGTTTTCGTCGTTTTCCCGGATCTGTTCCCGTTCGGCAACATGCGCCAGTATGAAGAATCGGAAACCACCGAAGCAAGTGCCAACCAGAAATACTCCGCGGCGATCAACGGGACTTCCGTCGGCAAGGTGAAATACTCCTATCCGGAAATCAACCGGATGCTGAAGAGCAAGGTCGTGGATCCGCTGGGCGAGGAAGAATCGTTCGCCAAGGTCACGGGCTTCGAGCTGGCATACGACGAGGAAAAGAACCAGTCCATCGCATACGTCTGGATTTCCATCAAGGAGAAAGTCCCCGTGCTCTATACCATCCGCGGCGATTTCAACTTCGTCCCGCAAGCACCTGACGCCGAGGAAGCGCCGGAAATGCCGTTCGACCTCAAAGTCAAGCGCCTCGACATCGGACGCCTGCCCCTCTTCGTGAGCACCCACACGTTCCTCAACGGCTTCAGGACTCTGCTGGACAACGATTCGATGCACAACTTCTTCCAGCGCGCCAAGTCGGTCGAATTCTCCGAAGACGGCATGACTGTGGAATTCGCAAAGGGCGGTCCCGTCAGCGCAGCCACACCTAATCTCTCTGCCGCGCCCTCCTCCAACAGGCCCTCCTCCGCTACAGCAGCTGCCGCCCTGAAAGGCGGCTCCACGGCCGCGTCCGAAAAGGCCGAGGCAGCCAGGCAGAAAGCCGCAGAGGAAAAGGCGAAGCAGGATCAGCTGGCGGAAGAGCGCAAGCGCAAGGCCGAAGAATACAAGCAGCAGCAGAAAGAGAAAGAAGAGGAGCGCAAGCGCAAGGCCGAAGAGGAAAAGGAGCGCAGAAAGCAGGAACAGGAAGAGCGCAGACGCCAGCAGGAAGAGGAAAACGAGAGAAGACGGCAGGAACGCGAGAACCGCCGCAACAACAACTATAACAACAACAATTACGGCAACTCCCGTTCCTCCAGGAACAACAGGAACTCCCGCAACAACCGCTGGTGACAACCATACAGCAGAGGCCGTCGGCACATCATGTCTGAACTTACGGCAGAGGAAAGGGAACGTTTTCACGAGATCTTCCCCTTTGAAGCGAAGTTCTTTGACGTCGACGGCCAGAAGCTGTGCTATTTCGATGAAGGGACCGGCCCCGCGCTGGTCCTGATCCATTCCTGCCCGATGTCGGCGTTCGCGTTCCGCAGCGTCATCCGGGAATTCCGCACCACGCGGCGCGTCATCGCATACGACCAGCTCGGGTTCGGACGTTCGGACAAGCCGCTGAACTTCGACTACCGCATCGAAAACCACATTGAGCATCTTGAGCGGCTGCTGAACCATCTTGACATCAGCGACCACATCACGCTCGTCATGCACGGGCGCGGCGCCGCCATCGGCATGGGCTACGCCGCCCGTCACCCGGAAAGCGTCGATAATTTCATCGTCATGAACGCCATGTCGTTTTCCGATTTCTCGCTGCCGTTCCGCCTCCGCATCTGCAAGCTGCCGGTCCTCGGCAACATCCTCGTCAACAAGTTCAACTTTTTTCTCCGTCCGCCCCGGCGCTACCCGAAACTGGTCCGCGACGCCTATCTGCTGCCGTTCCCGCGGATGGAGGACCGCTGCGCGCTCATGGAGTTCATCAACTCCCTGCCCTGCGCCCCGGAAGACAAGTCGGCGCAGTCCATGATCGAGATCGAGACTGCGATCTGGTCGCTCCGCGGGAAACGCGCCCTGATCCTGTGGGGCGGACGCGACTGGCTCTATACGAAAAGGGCGCTCAGGAAATGGATGGAGTATTTTCCATCCGCGAAAGTCGTCATGCTGCCTCTTGCCGGACGGTTCCTCATGGAGGACGACCCGGCGGAGTTCATCACCAATGTCAGGGAATTTTTTGGAGAAGGAAAGACACGCCCATGATCCGGGAAGCCATACAGCTGGAAATGAATTTCGACGGCACCAACGAGAACCGCTTCAAGCAGAGGTTCGACCTCGGCGAATTTCAGCTCATCGCCGAGCTTCCGGTCCCGTCCGCTGACACGCCGCTCGCCGACGCGGTCCGCCGCGCCTCCGATTTCGAATACCTGATCCACTCGCAGGAACAGCCCAAGGCGTCCATCGCGTTCATCAACGAGGCGCCCGCGGGATACGCGCTCGACATGGTGCAGTTCGCCACGGAGCTGTGCAAATACTCCCGCGACCGCCACATCCTTTATTTGAACGGTCGAGACCACACGGTCACAAGCATCCTGGAATCGCTCCGCCATGCGTATTCCGAGGGGTTCAAGAATTTCTGCGCGGTGACCGGCTCTGCAGTGCCGGGCGAAACCGCCGCCCAAACACGCAAGCACGCGTTTCTGGAGAGCGTCAACATGATCGGGGCGATCCGGGAAGCAGGCCTGCCGTCCGTCTCCGTCGGGGCGGCGGTCAACCCGTACCAGTACACCCCGGAATCCGCCTATGCGCAGTCGTTCAAGATGTTCCGCAAGCTCGCCAACGGTGCCGACTACCTGGTCGCGCAGTACGGCTGGGACATGATGAAGCTGCAGGAGCTGATCTGGAACCTCTTCCGCCGCGAGATCAACATCCCGACCGTGGCGCGGCTGCTGTTCCTGACGCCGGACAACGCGGAACAGCTCTGCGCCGGGGCATATCACGGCGTCCACATCTCGCCGGATTTCGAGGCGCTGCTGAAAGCCGAACGCGACCATTCTTTCGCACAGTTCGAGGCCGCGCAGCTCCGCCGCATCCAGATCCATGCCGCCGGAGCCCGCCTGCTCGGATTCAGCGCCGTGCAGATCTCCGGCGTCACGAACGTGGCGCTCCTGCAGACCATCTTCCAGAAGATCCGCGAGGCGTTCCGGGAGTTCCAGACGTTCGAGGATTGGCGCGCCGCCTACATGGAATACTACGCGCGCCTCGACATGGCACCCTATCCGCATGAATTCTACCTTTTCGACAAGCTGCTGGAAACCGACCTCCCCGCCGGACAGCTTGCCCTTGCTCCGGGAATCCGCCCGCTCACCGGTTCGGAACGGTTCCGTTACAGGCTTTCGGGCGCGCTCTTCGCCAACGCGGACAAACTGCCCGCGCAGGAACGACGCCTGACCAAGAAGCTTCTGGCGTCCTGCCGGGGATGCAGCCAGTGCAGGCTGCCGCAGACGGACTACGTTTGCCCGGAGACCTGTCCGAAAGGGCTCGCGAACGGGTCCTGCGGCTGCGGCAAAGCGGACGGCAGCTGCGAACTCATGGACGCCGAATGCGTCTTCGCGAAACGCCTCAGGATCGCAAACAGCAGGATCGACTATTCCTCCCTCGAAGAGGGTGCCGTGCCCTCCCTCGAGAAACGGCCCTGACTCCCGCCACCTCTTTCCCTGTAAAAGCAACGGCCGCCGTTCGTGAAAACGGCAGCCGTTGTTTCTATCGTACGTATTTTTCCAGCCGGGCTGTTACTTGCCGAGCAGTGAAGGCAGCCAGTTGGAAAGCGCGGGGATGTACGTGATGAGCAGCACGGAGACCACCATTGCGATCCAGAACGGGATCATGGCTGGGGTGACTTTCGCGATCGAAGTCTTGCCGATGCCGCAGCCGATGAAGAGGCAGGTGCCGACCGGCGGCGTGCAGAGGCCGATACACAGGTTCGCGATCATCATGATGCCGAACTGGATGTCAGACATGCCGAACTCACGTACGATCGGAAGGAAGATGGGGGTGAAGATCAGCACGGCGGGCGTCATGTCCATGAACGCACCGACGACCAGCAGCAGGACATTAATGAAGACCAGGATGACGACCGGGCTGGAGGACAGCGACAGCAGCCACGCGCTCACGGTGCCGGGGATGTTCGCCACGGTCATGATCCAGCTCATGGAGGAGCTGACGCCGATCAGGAACATCACGACCGCGGTCGTGATGCCGGTTTCCTTCAGGATGCCGGGGAGGTCTTTGAACTTGACCTCGCGGTACAGGAACACGCTCAGGATAAACGCATAGGCGACGGCGACCGCGGCTGCCTCCGTGGCAGTGAAGATGCCTTTCAGGATGCCGCCGATGATGATGACCATCAGGAAAAGGCTCAGGAACGCCCGGCGGAAGGAAACCCACAGGACGGAAAGCGGGACACGCTTCTCGAACTTGGAGCCGGAACGGACCGCGTGGACCACGCATGCCACGATGATGCACAGCCCCATCACGATCCCGGGAATGACACCGGCGAGGAACATCGCCGCGATCGAAACGGAACCGCATGCCACGGCATAAACGATCATGATGTTGGACGGGGGGATCACCAGGCCGGTCGTGGCGGACGTCGTAGTCAGTGCCGTCGAGAAATTCCGGTCATAGCCTTTCTCGACCATTTCCGGGACCATGAAGCCGCCGACGCTGGCGACCGCGGCGCCCGCGGAGCCGGAGATCGACCCGAAAAGCATGCAGGTGATCGTATTGGCATATGCCAGGCCGCCGGGCAGGTGCCCGACCAGCGCCGAAGCGAAGTCGATCAGGCGGCGCGCCATGCCGCCGCGCCCCATCAGGATGCCGGACAGCACGAAGAACGGGATGGCAAGCAGCGGGAACGAGTTGATGCCGAACATCATGCGTTCCGGCACAATGATCTCGGGACGGAACGTGCCGCCCGCGACCGCAACGCCAAGCATGGTGGCGGAGCCGATGGCAACGGCGACCGGGACGTTGAGGAAAAGCAGCGAAAAGAAGATCAGCGCCAGAACAAATCCTACACATTCCATGTTCACGCCTCCTTTCCGTCCGCGCCGCGGAGATCGGCGGCGAAATTGCGGATTTCAAAGTAGAGGATGAAGAGTCCGCAGACCGGGATCGGCAGATACATCACCGCGTCCGGGATCTGAAGCGCGGGCATCACGTTCCGGGTAACGAACAGGGCCTTGTGCAGCAGGAAGCAGCCGCCGTAGAGGAACGCAACGACGGTAAACGCCAGAGTCACGAGATGCGCGATCGTCGATGCCGTTTTGCGCGGAGCATCTGCCATCATGTTCACGATGAGGTCGATGCCGAGGTGGGAACGTGAATTGAACGCAAGAGCGATGCCGAAGAAAGAGGACCAAACCAGCAGGAGGCAGGCGAGCTCCTCGGTCCATGGCACCTGGCTGCCTAAGACATAGCGGGAGACGACGCCAAGCAGCACGTCCAGCACCAGAACTGCCATGCTTACTTCAAGCAGGAAGCTCAGGATTTTGACCATGACATTATGAAATTTCCCCATCACTTGACCTCCTTGATCCGCTCCGCCAGCTGCTGCAATTCGGGGGAAAACGCATCATAAACCGGCTTGGAAAGCTCCATGAAGGGAGTACGGTCGACCTTGATGAACTCGACGCCCGCGTCGCGCGCGACCTCTTCATTGGCGACTTCGGACTTGCGCCAGGCTTCCCGCTGGAATGCGTTCGCCTCGGCCGCGGCCTGTTCGATCCAGCCTTTCTGTTCATCCGTGAGCCCGTTCCAGATCTTCCGGCTCATCACCAGCACATCCGGGACGCGCTGGTGTTCGGTGAAGATGAAGTATTTGCAGACCTCGAAATGGCGTCCGGTCACAAAGCTGGGGATATTGTTCTCGGCGGCGTCCACCGTGCCCTGCGACAGGGCAGTGTAGAGTTCGCCCCAGGAAATCGGCGTCGGGGATGCGCCGAGGGCCTCCATCGACTGCATGGCGATGGAGCTCTTCTGCGTACGGATTTTCAGTCCCTTCATGTCGTCCGGCGTCTTCACGAGCTTCTTCGTGGTATAGAGACTGCGTGCGCCGGCATCGAAATAGCAGATGCCCATCAGGCCGTCAAGTTTCTTCAGGAGAGATTTGCCGATTTCGCCGTTCATCACCGCCCAGAAATGGTCGGAGTCACGGAACAGGAACGGCGCGCCGACGACCTGGAATTCCGGCACGGAGCCGTCGAGCACCGCCGCGGAGCACTTTGCAAATTCGATCTGCGCATTCTGCGCCTGCTTGAAGCATTCGTCCTCCGAGCCGATCATCCCGCTCGGGTAGATCTGCAGCTCCATCGTATTGCCGGAAAGCTCCCTCAGGCGGTCCGCCATGAGGACCATAGCCTGATGGACCGGGTGGTCGGCGGAAAGGCCGTGCCCGAGACGGAGCACACGGACGCCGCCGGACGTTTTTGAAGACCGGACCGCGAATGCAGCAATGGCAGTGGCGATGAAGCAGGTCGTTAAAATATTGAGAATCCACCAGGAGAGGGGATTCGACATCTTCCTGTTGATTTTTTGAGACTCGGACATGATGCTGGAATTCATCCTTTCGCAATAAAAGTGAAGTTAAAAGACGATAGTCGATTGTTATATTTTAGCATAGAATCTGAAAAAATCAAGCAAAAATGATGCGCGCGGGCGGGAATTAATGCAAGAAAAAAGCCGCCCCCCGGAAAAGGGAGCGGCGCGAAAAAAACGATTCAAGCGTCGAATCAATCGAAAGCGTGGTGGGCGGAGCCGAGCACGTTGATGACTTTGTGCTTGTAGAGTTCTTTCAGCATATCGCGAGCGGGGCCGAGATACTTGCGGGGGTCGAATTCCGCGGGCTTTTCCATCAGGACCTTGCGCACGCCGGCGGTCATGGCGAGACGGCCGTCGGAGTCGATGTTGATCTTGCAGACAGCGGACTTGGAGGCTTCGCGGAGCTGGTCTTCGCCGATGCCGATGGCGTCCTTGAGCTGGCCGCCGTACTGGTTGATCATCTGGACGTATTCCTGCGGGACGGAGGAGGAGCCGTGGAGGACGATCGGGAATCCGGGGATGCGCTCTTCGATCTGCTTCAGGATGTCGAGGCGGATGCGGGGATCCGTGCCCGGTTTGAACTTGTAGGCGCCGTGGCTGGTGCCGATGGAGATTGCGAGGGAGTCGACGCCGGTTCCGTTCAGGAACGCCTGGACTTCTTCCGGACGGGTGTAGGTGTGCTGTTCGGCCTTGACTTCGTCTTCGACGCCGGCGAGGACGCCGAGTTCGCCTTCGACCGTCACGTCGAACTGATGCGCGTATTCGACGACTTTCTTGGTCAGGGCGACGTTGTCGTCAAAGGACTTGGAGGAACCGTCGATCATGACGGAGGAGAAACCGAACTCGATGCAGCTCTGGCAGAGTTCGAAGGAATCGCCGTGGTCGAGGTGGAGGGCAATCGGGATGACCTTGCCGCCGCCGATTTCACGGGCGTATTCGACAGCGCCCTGCGCGAGGTAGCGGAGGAGCGTCTGGTTGGCATAGTTGCGGGCGCCCTTGGAAACCTGGAGGATCACCGGGGACTCTTCTTCGGAGCACGCGGCGATGATCGCCTGGAGCTGTTCCATGTTGTTGAAGTTGAACGCGGGGATTGCATAGTGGCCGGCCATCGCCTTTTTGAACATGTCGCGGGTGTTGACCAGTCCGAGATCTTTGTAGTTGACCATACGGTTGTCCTTTCCTATGATTAGGGTTGAAAGAAATCCATCATATCAATATAGCATCGCACGGGGGAAAAAGCAATCGTCTTTTCGCGAAAAAAAACGCTTTCCGCCCGATTCTTTTCCAAAAAAAGCAACGTCCCGGCATCCGCGCCGCGCGTCAGTCGTCCAAGGGCAGCCCCATGGCTTTCCGGGCAGTCCGGAAATGCATCTTGGCGAATTTCCTCAGAAGAGGCTCGCCGCCGGAAAGATACAGCTGCGACGCGACCTTGTCCACCTGCGTCCCTGCGCCTTTCGGGAGCGGGAGCCCGGCCTCCTCTTCAAGCTTCGCCAGGCGCCGCACGAACTCCGCGCGCGCCAGGATCGAAGCGGCTGCCACGGCGACGTCGCGTTCGCCCTTCGGGAACTGTTCCAGCCGGACCGCGCGGCCATTCTTGAGCAGGGCGTTTTCAACAAGGCGTTTATCGCCGAACTGGTCGGAGATCACATGGCGGCACTCGGGTGCGAACTTGAGCATATTCTCCAAGGCGCGGGCATGTCCCCAGGCGAGGAAGCGGTTGAGGTTGCCGATGGACTCATAGGTGCGGTTGTAGGCTTCGGGACCGATGACCACAACGCCGAACTTGCCGCGGACCGCGGTCTTGACCGTCTCGGCGAGCGCGGCGATCTTTGCATCGTCCTTGATGGCTTTCGAGTCACGCACGCCCGCTTTCGCCAGAGCATCGGCGGTCGCGGCATCCGCCACGAACACACATGCCACGACCAGCGGCCCGAAAAAATCGCCCTTGCCGCTCTCGTCGATCCCCGCATGAGGGTCCTTGAACTCCAGCAGGGGCGGCGGCTCCGCCTCGTTCGCCGTGAGCCCGATCAGAGGCTCCAGCACGAATTCGACGAAATCCTGCGTGCCGGCGCCCTGGACAACGAGCTTGCCGGACCGGTAGGCCGCCACCTGCGTCTTCTCCCGCGAAGCCTTGAAGAGCATATACGGCCCGGACGAGAACTCCCACGCGGAAATGCTTTCAATTTTGGCGCGCAGGGCGTCCATCTGGGAAAGGGTCAACGTGGCTACGAAACATGTTTTACCGCTCATGGCATCGGCATCCTATCACAAAAAATGAACTGGACAACAGTGAAAAACGACATTTTTCAAAAAAAAACGCCAAAACTTCTCTATTATAACTTGAAATCTCACAAGAATCAAGTTAAAGTATGATGTTTCCCGAGATTTTTTCGCAAAATTCGCGGGAAAAGCAAGATTCACTGATCCATAAACCTCATATAAGGAAGACTGAAGATGAAGAACACAACATGGGTTTTTGGAAGCATGCTCGCCGCAGGCTGCATGCTGCTGTCCATCCCCGCGGCCGCACAAGGCGGTTTCCCGCAGGGTAACGGCAATTTCCCGCAAGGCGGTTTCCCGCAGGGCGGCTTCCCGCAGGGCGGTTTCCCCCAGGGCGGCATGCCGCAAGGCCCGGGGGCAGCTCCGGGAATGGGGCCCGGCCAGACGGCGGGCAGAGCAAATGCGGCTGGAACGAAATCCGCCTCGGCCGCCGGAAAAGAAAGCACCGCCACCTCGACAAAAAGCACTGCGGCGAAGAATGAAAAGGCCGCGCTCGAAGCAGCGAAATACCAGCTTTCCAACCACCGCACCGACCTCATCAAGACCACCATCGACGGCTATGCGTCCTCCGACGACCTCTCCGATCCCGCGGTCGTGCGCGCCATCATGGATGACATTGAGAAGAAAATGCCGCTCGTCCCCGCCGTCCCGCTCGAAAATGTGGACACGCAGGCATTGAACGAGCAGGCGAAGAAGATGCTTGACCAGGAATACGGCGCCGATGACAAGCAGTTCGCCAGCATCGTGGAAGCCGAAGCCGCGGCGGAGTTCCCCCTCTACAAGGTCGGCGACAAAGTGGTCGTGAAATACAACATGGGGCCGAAGAACTTCTCCGTCTCGGGCAAGCTCTACCGCGTCACGGACAGCGCCATCACCGTCGAAGACAAGGTCATCAACCTGATCGACCTCAACGACGAAACGCGCGCCAGATTCGATCCCCGGAAGAACGAGTACATGCGTGCCCGCTACATTGAGACGCGCACGCACCTGCTCAACCGCATCAAGATCGAAAAACTCCAGGACTACTACGACCAGCTCAAAGGCCAGATTTACAAGCGCAACGAAACGGCCGGCTACATCTATGCCCCGCAGACAGGCGCCTGGGCCACGGCGCAGGAACTCGCGAAGAACTACATCGACCGTACGCTCAAGGACAAAAAGCGCACGAAACCTTCCACCTCCACCGCCTCCTCGACGACGACCAGGTCCGACGAGACTTCTTTCCCGGATGAGCAGCAGGACACCCCGCCGGCATCCCAGGGCAGGTCCGAGACCGTCAAGCCCGCCGACAGCGGGACCACCGTGGCGCAGCAGCCCAGCGTGAACCCGGTCAACGACGCCATCAAGCTTGAGAATAACGCGGAGTCCAAGGCGAAATACAAAGCCGTCATCGCCAAGGCCGAACAGCAGAAGAAAGACGCGAACGAAAACTACGCCGGCATCGACGCTGACACCGGCTACAAGGATGCCTGCTGGGGATTCACCATCGCGGATGCGCGCTATGCGCTCTGGCAGGAACCCGAGTTCCCGTACATCGAGCCCGCCGGCAGCCGCGACATCATCACATTCCCGCCCGAAGGACTGGACGTCGGCATCGCCGGCGACCCCTCCAACATCGAACTCGTGTACGTTTCCAACAGCCTCTCCAAGGTCGTCTACGTCATGAAAGACTGCTCCAGGCAGGATTTCCTCCGCTTCAAGGACTCCCTCACGGAGCAGTACGGACACGCGACCGAGGACAAGGGCGTGAACTCCGCGGCGTTCACCAACATCTTCTCCGGCAAGACGAAGCCGCAGCAAATCGCCGACGCTGACGAGATCGCGGAAGCCAAGGCGGCCGTGAAAGAAGCGGAAAAGACGTTCAACCAGGCAAACGATGCTCTGAAGAACGCCTCGGAAGACGACCGCAGCGAACTTCAGGAAAGACGCGACGAAGCCGCCGCGGCGCTGAAGGAAGCCATTGCACGCGACGAATCGTTCGAGAACGCCGTCTCCTCCGATAATCTCCCCTACGTCTATTCCCGCGTCAAGCTCGCGAAGAACAACGAGGGAAAGACTGTGCTCCCCTACGCGTTCAACTGGAAAGGCCAGAAGGTCTCCGGCACGCTCGTCTTCTACTATGACAAGGCAAGGGACAAAGTCACCAGCCTCGTCTTCGCCAAAGAATACAAGAAATAACGCCTGGCGCCCGCGGATGTGTCCGGATCATCCGGGCATCCGCCGGCCAGATCGTTTTATGGACAGGTCCTTGCGGCCTGTCTTTTTTTTGCCCCGGTTCCGGCAGGCAAACGGGGCGGCCCCGCACGCCGCCGGGGACAACCGGGATCTGTCCCGTCCATTTGACTGTTTTACAGCGGGATACAACGTCCGCGCATCCATTTTTCCCGTTCGGGACCTTTTTTTGAGAGAGATGACGGAAAAGGAGGGAAACATGGGGTTGCCCAAACACAATAAGAAAACGAAACCGCCTTCGCAGTTCGGACGCCTCCCGTTCCGGCTGCGGTACCGGATCGCATGCCTGCTGCTGGAAGGCGCGTCCAGCCATGTCGTGCTAAACAACGCGGAAGTGGCGGGAACACTGCGTTCGCTGGGGCTGGCATTGACGCCTGCCGCGGTCGCACGGTTCAAGGCCACACGCGAGTTCAAGACCATCGCCGATGAACGGGAGAAAACGCACCGGGCATACGAGGAGGTCCGCCTGTCCGCCGCCCTGCTCCGCGATTGCGAAGCCACCGGCTCCATCGCCGAAGAGCTGAAGATCGACCTGCTGAAACTCGTCCGGGAATGCACCGACGCGACCACAGACGACCCGAAAACCATAGAACGCCTCGTCCGGTCCGCCGTCACGCTGTCGAAATCCGTCTCGGACGGGCAGAACGCCGTCCTGCGGAAACGCGTCGCGGCGCTTTCCGAGGAAAACGTGTGTCTGCGCGAGGCGCTCGAACACGCCCGCCTGCAATACAACGAGCTGCTGGACCGCCGCAGGGACGAATGGTCCCGCGTGGACGGCGCGGAGGTCGCCGACCGGCTGTCCTCGATCCTCGGACTCAAACAGTAAACTGCCAACCACAACTTCCAACAGGAGGAAACCATCATGAAACTGAAACATTCCGCCGGAACCGCCGTCCAGGAGGGCGTGCCCGCCCCCGGCCGCTGGACCGCCGCTGAACCGGGAGACCGCTCGCGCTGGCTCCAGGCCTCGGAATACACGCCTGCCAACGTCTCGCGCATCCTGGAAGCCGCGAACGAGGGCGACATCTCGGAACTCGCAGTCGCCGCCCGCGAAATCCAGGAGAGGAACTGGGAAGTGATCATGGCGATGCAGGTGCGGAAAAGCGCGCTGACCGGACTGGACTGGCGCATCGAGCCGGGCGACGGCAGGCCGGCCTCGAAAGACGCCGCGGAAGCGTTCGGGGCGGCATTGAAAGCTGCTGGCGGCGAACCCGGGCTCGCCTCGTTCCACGAACTGACGGACTGCCTGATGGACGCAGTCGTCGCACCGCTCGCGGCCGCCGAGATCGTCTGGAGCGCGGGAGGCTCCCTGGCGGGGTTCCGGCCCGTCGGCGCGTGGTATTTCACGTTCCGCGGCTCGGAAACGCCGCTTCTGACGACTGCAGACGAACCGCAGGGGATCCCCCTGCCGCCCGCGAAGTTCATCGTCCACACGCACGGCGGAGCCGGCGACCCGGCGCGCGCAGGCCTCATCCGGACACTGATTTGGCTGCATGTGTTCCAGAACTATCCGGTGAAAGACCTGGTGTCGTTCGTCGAACGCTACGGGATGCCGTTCGTGGTGGCGAAAGTCGACCGCAACGCGTGGGAAAATGAACGCGGCGTGATGAAGAACCTCATCAGGAGCTTCGGGCCGAATGGCGGCGGCGTGTTCACGAAGTCGACCGAACTGGAACTGCTCCAGGCGTCGAACTCCGGCGGCGACGTCTACTTCAAGCTTCTGGAGTACACGTCCAAAGCCATCACGAAAGTCATCCTCGGCCAGCTCGCCAGCTCGTCCGAATCCAGCGGGCTTTCCGGCGGCGATGCGCAATCACGCGTCCGAAGCGACCTGCTGGAAGCCGACGCGCGCGCCATCGAGTCGACCATCCGCGAACAGCTCGCGACCCCCTGGACGAAGTTCAATTTCGGCGATGCGGCGGCGGTCCCCGTCCTCCGGTTCCGCAACGCCGCGCACGACAACGGCGCGGTCTTCGCCGGGATCGTCGAATCGCTTCACCGCGCGGGCCTGGACGCCGATCCCGAAGAGATGTCCGCCCGGTTCGGGATTTCGCTGACGCGCACGGCGTCCGCACAGCAGGAGGCGCTCCGATGAACTCAACCACGCTCACAGTCGCGAACGCGCTGAAGACGGTCGTCTCCGCTTCGTTCAACTCCGTCGGATTCATGACCGGAGGCACGCCCGAACAGGCCGCCGCCGGAAAGCCCCTGCCCAAGGGGATCAGGCCGCCGTGCGTGCTCATCCTCGCGGGCGACGGCATCTGCACGGACAGCACGCTCACGCGCCGCCAGACCTTCCATCTGGTCCTCCTCGACGAACTGAAAGGGACAGACGACGCACGCACGACCGCAGCCTGGACGCGGCTCGACGCGCTTCTGGCAATGTTCCCGCCGGAGGGGACGCAGTCGGGCGAAACAATCTTCCTCCCGGAATCGTTCCGGCTGATGGAATGCGGCGACGCGCGCGCCGCTGCATGCCTGACCGTGACGGCGGCAACGCCCGCCTGACAGGCGCATGATCGACAAAAAAACACAACGCACCATCGTTTGCAAGCACAAACGGCGGTGCGTTTTTTTATGCCCCGAGCCTTAAATCATCGACTGTTCAGGATGTCCTCCAGCACGGCGATCTGCTCCTGTTCGGACCGCCTGGCCTCCTCCAACGCATCGGAAGCCGCGCCCGCCGTCTGTTTTTCCAGCAGCGTCCGGGTCGAACCGCGCCTCAGCAGCTCACGCGCCGCGGGTTCCGCGGCAACAAGGCGGTCATCGTCCGGCGGCAGTTCGCCGAGGCGCGCGGCAAGTTCAGGATACCGTTTGACAAAGACGCCGAGGTCCCACGGCGCCTGGGCTTCCGGGTTTTCGACCTTGATGCTGAGAGACGAATCCGCCGCCTCGCCGATCCCCTCCAGCACGCACAGATAGACGATTTCACGTGATGGATTGACCTCGAGGCTCCCGAGCAGAAGACGCCCCTGCTCCCGGAGCAGGCGGAGATACCGTGGACGCAGGCTGGATGCGACCACGACGGTCCCCGGTTTCCCGCAATGCTTTTCCGCGACCTCGGCGACCGGTCCGGGAAGACTGCCCAGCGTGTCCGGCGTCACGATCATGCACGGCACGGACAGGGAACATCCCTCGATCTCGCAGAATTCCGGGATGCTTTTCTGCCCGTCCGCTTCGCCGTCCGAACGGCAGGAAGCAGAAACAACGGCAAACGCCAGGCAGAGAACGGACATGGCTGTTTTGATTTTCATGGGCGAATCCGGTTTTTTCCCGGCATACGCCGGGTGGATGGTGCGGAAACAGGGAAGACGAACGGTAAATAATATGTTCCGCGCCGTGCCGGATTTCAAGCGGAAAACAGGTCGCGGAAAAGATTTTCTGACTTTTTTAATAAAAAAGTCCGATTTCGGGTTGTACTGCGGGAAAAATGGATTAGGTTATCATATCCAGTTTTTTCCGGACCTGTCACGCGCGATATTTAGAAAAGCCATGAAAACACGCCAGCCAATCAAATCCCAGCCCGACATTCAGAACATCGAACAGCCGAAAAAGCCTGCCCTTCCGGAACTCGCAGTCTTCATCCTCTTCGCATTCATGATCACGCTTTTCGGCCTCATCATGCTCTACTCCACCTCGTTCGTCATGCAGGGCAGCTCCTATTTCACGAAACAGCTGATGTGGATGTTCATCGGGCTGGCGGGCGGGGCAGTCGCGGTCGCGATCGGCAGCAAGCGCCTCTCCGACTGGAGCCCGGCGATGCTGTTTGTGCTCGGGCTTCTGCTGATCTGGGCGCTGTTCTGCAAGCCGATCAACGGTGCCCGGCGCTGGATCCAGGTGGCGGGCATGACGCTTCAGCCGTCCGAGCTGGGCAAAGTGGTCATCACGCTGTTCCTGGCGAAATTCCTCGCTTCGCACACACGCGCGCTCGAAAGCGAACCATTCCGGAAAGTGCTGCTCCCGACCGGACTCTGCGTGGGGCCGATCATCCTGCTGGTGCTGGCGGGCGAAGACCTCGGGACGACCGTGCTGCTCGGCACGCTGTACCTGCTGATGCTTTTCGTGGCGGGGATGCGCCTGCGGTACATCCTGCCGTTCGCCGTGATCCTGCCGCCCCTGACGGTCCTCGTGATCCGCGAATTCGACGCCATGCGATGGAAGCGCCTCACGGTGTTCCTGGACGCCGAGGCATGGAAAATGACCTCGGGCTACCAGCTCTGGAATTCGCTCCTCGCGCTCGGCTCGGGCGGATGGACCGGCGTCGGGTTCACGGAAAGCCGCCTGAAGCTGATGTACCTGCCGGAAAACCATACGGACTTCATCCTCTCCATCGTGGGCGAGGAGCTCGGGTTCGTGACCCTGCTGACCGTCATCGTCGCATACCTCATCCTCGTGTATGTCGGGCTCCGCATCAGCGTGAAAGCCCGCACGCGCCAGGGGATGCTGATCGCGTTCGGCATGAGCATATTCATCGGCATGCAGGCTCTGATCAACATCGGGGTCATCACGGCGGCGTTCCCGACGAAAGGCATGCCGGCGCCCATGATCAGCTACGGAGGCAGCAACCTGCTCGCATGCCTTCTGGCGGCGGCATGCGTCGCCAGCGTGGCGATCGATTCCGCCATCCCGGATTACCCGGACAAGCTTCTTGCCTGGGCGGGAAAACGCCTCCATTTCGGGCATTCCTCCGAACCGGAGGGAATGGAGCAGTCATCTTGAAGCAGAAGGAAAACAGACCATGCAGGAACTGAACCGGCTCATCATCAGCTGCGGCGGCACGGGCGGGCATTTCAATCCCGGCCTCAGCACGGCATGCGCTTTCCGGGACGCGGGAGGAAGCCCCCTGCTCATCCTCGGCGGCAAGCATTTTGAGGAACAGTCGAAGACCGCGGAAAAGAATGGCATCGAATACCGCCGCGTCTCCTGCGCTCCGCTCTCGAAGAATCCTTCCGGCGCGCTCAGGTTCCTCTCGCAGCAGACAAAGGGAATCCGCGAGGCGAAAGCCATCTTCCGCGAGTTCAAGCCGGATGCCGTCCTTTCCATGGGCGCGTTCCCGTCCATCCCCGCCTCCATCGCGGCATGGCGGTGCGGCATCCCGCTTTTCCTGCACGACGGAAACGCCCGCATCGGGAAATCCAACCGCCTTTTCAGCCGGATCGCATCCGGCATCGCGCTCTCATTCCCCGCGGTCAACGAAAACACCCTGCACTGCCCGTCCACCGTAACCGGGCTCCCGCTCCGCAAGGCGCTTCTTGAGGATGTCCCGGCGTCCAAGGCCGAAGCCATCGCACGCATCAACGCCACACGCGGCACGGCGTTCGCGCCCGACCGCCCCGTCGTGCTGGTTTTCGGCGGCTCGCTCGGCGCGGCCGCCATCAATGAGAATTTCACGATCCCGATCGACCATCCGAACGCCGGTTCGCTCCAGGTCATCCACCTGTCCGGCCCCGGCAAATACGACGCCATCCACGACAAATACTCCGCATGCGGCGTCAACGCCCTTACGCTCGAATCGGCATCGGACATGCAGAACCTCTACACGGCGGCCGACCTCGTGGTCTGCCGGGCGGGCGGCAGCACCGTCTCCGAGCTGGCGATCTTCGGGCGATACGCCGTGCTGATCCCGTATCCGTACGCCGCCGAGGGACATCAGGACGACAACGCCCGGCTCCTGGCAAAGACCGGGGCCGCACGCATCATCCCGAACTCGGAATGCTCGCCCGGCCTCTTCCGCGGCATCCTCGCCGAATTCCTCGACAATCCCGACAAGTTCCGCGAGGCGGGGAAAGCCGCGCTCTCCATGGCGAAGCCGGACGCGGCATCCAACGTCATCAAGTTCATCGATTCCTCCCTGGAGACCATCCGGTCCAAGGCGAAGTAAACAGCAAACACAGCGCAGTCCGCCATGAAAATACGTTGTCCGCAGTGCATGAGAATCAGCGAGATCCCCCATGTCGAACATGGCAGGATCGCCATCTGCTCGTGCCAGAACACATTCCGCATCGACGGCTCGACCGTGGTGGAGGAATTCTCCCTGCCGGACCTCAAGCCCCCCGAATTCATCGGCAGGTACCGCATCGTGAGGTATATCGGACGGGGCGCGACGAACTGCGTCTACGAGGGGATCCATCCCGATTTCGGCATTCCGGCGGCGATCAAGACCATGCTGCCGGAATATTCCGCCGACAAGCAGGCTTGCGAAAGATTTCTCCACGCCGCGAAGATCAGCGCGAAAGCCGTTCATCCGAACATCGTGAAAGTCTACGAGGCGGGCAGGGACGCCAACGGCGTGCCGTTCCTTGCCATGGAGTTCCTTTCCGGCGGCACGCTGGCGGACCGCATTGACGGGAAAGGGCGGTTCTCCGCCAGGGAAACGGCGGAAATCGGAGCGGCGATCTGCCGCGCCCTGACCGAAACGGCGAAACGCGGGATCGTCCACCGCGACATCAAGCCGGACAACATCATGATCTCCGCCGACGGCACGTACAAGCTCACGGATCTGGGCCTCGCCAAGCTCGACGCCTCGGCCGTGAACGAAAACGCCGCGCATGTGCTGGACGAATCCGAGTTGAACAGACCGCTCCCGAAAACAAGCTTCGGCACGCTGGAATACATGTCTCCCGAACAGCACATTGACACGGAATCCTGCGACATCCGTTCGGACATCTATTCGCTCGGCATCACGCTGTACCAGCTCGCGGCGGGACGCCTTCCGTTCGAGCCGCGGACACGCTCGGAACTCCGGCACATGCACCTCTCCGTGGAACCGATCGTCCCAAGCACCTACGTGCCGGACCTGCCCCTCGACTTCGACTACATCGTCATCCACTGCATCCAGAAAAGGCCGGAAGACCGTTACCGGACCCCGGAGGAACTGCTCGCCGACCTGGAGGCGTTCCTCGCGGGTGCGCCGCTCCCCTCGACCACCAGCGGTGCGGTTCCCGTCTCGCTCGCCTCGGACATGCTTCGCTCCCCGGAGGCCGGAAACCGGCATTATCTGCTTCTTCCCGCCATTATCGTGCTCTCCATCCTGATCCTCGTTTTCGCCGGAGCGCTGTTCCTGAAACGCCAGAAGCTCGCCTCGGGGACGCCCGGCATCGGGACCCGGCAGCAGACGGAATCCGTGCTGCAGGCATCCGAGTCCGCCGGACTGGCAGTGGAGAACACGGAACCAGAGGCGCCCCCGCTCATACCATCCAACAAGGCGCTGGACGACGCCGGGATCACGATCATCGACCGGGAGGCGGACGCGCAGACCTCTTCGTATTTCGATGACGCCAAGGCAACGGCAGCCCGGGCGCTGGAAGAGAAGTCCGGTTTCGGGAAAGCGATCGAGGACCTGGAAAGCTTCACGTCTCCGGGCGACTATCATTCCGAGGAGGCGAAATCGCTGATTTTCGTCCTCAAGAAAGCCTCCGCCGACGCCGTCGCGGACCTTATGGAAAAGCTCGACCAAAAAGCCGCCCCGCTCATCAGGGCGCATGAATGGGACGGAGCCGTCAATGTCTACCTCATCGACATCGGACCGCTCGCGCCGGAATCGCTGGAAGCCCGTGAACGGAAAGTCGGGGAAATCCGGAGATTGCGGCAGGAAGCCGGGGAGAAAGAGTCCGGCCCCGGAACGGGGGGAAATCTCCCATGATCGCCAACGCAAACGATCTCCCGCTCATTCTGGCGTGCGGCCCGAATCCGGCGTGGCAGAAGACGCTTGTCTTCGACGAGTTCATGCCGTGCGAGGTCAACCGCGCACGGGAATGCGATTTCCGGGCATCCGGCAAAGGCGTGAACTTCGCCCGCGCCGTCCGCACGTGGGGACTCGCACGGCCCGTCGTCCATCAGTTCTCCGGCGGCGCAAACGGCTGCGTCCTGGCGAAATGGCTCAAGGCGGAAGGCATTGAGTTCGTCCAGCGGGAGATCGCCGGGCAGACGCGCTGCTGCACCACGGTCCTGTGCGGGAAAACCGCCTCGATGACGGAACTCATCGAACCGTCGCCCAGCGTAACGGCGGACGACGTGGCGTTCCTGGAGGACTGCATCCGCGGCGCGCTCGGGGAAGCAGCCGCGCTGGCGCTGTGCGGGACGCTCCCGAAAGGCCCGCTCGAGGGATTCTATGCGGAGATCACAACTGCGGCTGTCCGCGCCGGGAAACCCGTCCTGATGGATTCCGTGGAGCAATTCCATGAAACGCTCGCCGCCGGAGTCCGCTACCTGAAGATCAACAGCGGCGAACTGCTTGCCGTGACCGGAGCCTCCGATCCCGAAGCCGCCGCGCTCGGCCTGCTGAACCGGTTCCCACTGGAATGCGCCGCCATCACCGACGGCCCGTCGCGCGCGTTCATCGCCTGGCGCGGCACGATAAGCCGCATCGCCATCCCCGAACTCGCCGGTATCCGCAATCCCCTCGGCGCGGGCGACGTCTGCTCCGGGGTGATGCTCTCCGAACTCCTCGCCGGAGCCGATCCGCCCGGGGCGTTCACAGCCGGGCTTGCCGCCGCCTGCGCGAGCTGCCTCACGCTGCACGCAGCGGAGTTCGACCGTGCCGAGGCGCTCCGCATCCGCGGGAAAATGCGGATCGAGGCCGCCACTCCCGACCTGAACTGAACAGAAACCAACCATCGTCTGGCACAAATACAAAAAACACAAGAAAGGAACTTTTCAAAATGAGCTCAAACTCCTCCGGCGGATTTCTCCGCGGATGCCTGATCGCGATCGGCATCTTCCTCCTCATCGGCATCATCGGATTCTCCGTCCTGTTCGCCATCATCGCATCCATCGCGAACTCCATCGGGCAGAGCGGCGCCGCGCTCGCCGGGACCGATGACTACACAACCGAGTTCATCAGCGGCAACGCCGACGCCGAAAACCGGATCGCCGTCATCGACGTGAAAGGCGAGATCACAAGCGATTCCGAGTCTTTCGGCACCTCCGTCGCCAACTCCACCGCCATCGTCAAGCTCATCCGCGCAGCAAAGGACGACGACAGCGTGAAGGCCATCATCATCGACCTGGACACCCCCGGCGGCGAAGTCACCGCGTCCGACGAGATCTACCATGAGCTGAAGCTCTGCGGCAAGCCCGTCGTCGCCATGATGAACTCGCTCGCTGCCAGCGGCGGCTATTACATCGCCTGCGGCGCGAACAAGATCGTCGCGAACAAGTCCACCCTGACCGGCAGCATCGGCGTCATCATCTCGAGCGTGGACGTCTCCGGCCTGCTCGACTGGGCAAAGGTCAAGCCCGAGTTCTACACCTCCGGCAAGATGAAAGCCATGCTCAACCCCGCCCTCCCCACCACCGAGGAAGAGGAAAAAGTCATCAGGACGCTCGTCATGGACATCTACAGCGATTTCGCCGGCATCGTCTCCGAAGCCAGAAACATCCCGCTGGAGAAGATCACGGAAGGCGAACTCGGCGACGGACGCGTGTTCGACGGCAAACAGGCGCTTGCGAACGGCCTCGTCGACGAACTCGGCTACTTCTCGACCGCAGAGGACGCCGCACTCGAACTTGCCGGCCTCACCCGCGAGAACTGCTGCATCGAACGCTTCAAGTCCGAAACGTCCCTTGCCGACTTCCTCGGCATGTTCGGCGTGAAAGCCCAGCCCGTCACGTTCAATTCGCTCCTCTCCGGCACCAACGTCGTGCTGCCGAAAGCAGGCTGCCCGTATTACCTCTATACGGGATTCTGATCCATCCGCCGGGACGTCCGCACCATGAGAGATTTCGAACGGGAAGTCATTAACGCCGCCGGGCCGCTTCCGCCGATCAGGACGGAAGAGTTCTCCTGGTCCCTGGCGAGGCACTATCTCTTCCGCTTCTGCCGCCGGGCATACTTCATACGGTACTACCTGGCGCAGGGCGGCTGGGACGCCTATTCCCACACCCTCGCCCGGGAGGCGTATTTCAGCAAGTACCTGATGCCGTTCGACACGTGGCTCTCGCGGACGCTCCGCGACTCGATCCGGGAGGCGTTCGCGAAGATGAGCGCGGGCGTCCCCGGCCACAAGCGCCGCGGCTTCGGGTTCTACCTGCTGCGGCAGATCGGCAAGGCTACGGCGGACTTGCAGATCAGCCTGAAAAACCGCGAATACCTCTACGACGCGAAACGCCCGGCGATCCTGGAGCACCACCTCGGGATCGGCGACTTCGCCGACGTCGACAAGCTCACCGCCATGGCAGTCTCCATCCTCGGCGACGCCTACGCCGCGCTCTCGCGCTCCGAACTCATCGCCGATGTCTCCAACCTCAGCTTCGTCGACCTCAGGACCGACGACGTCTTCATCAGCATCGACTACAAGGGGTTCCCCGTCTGGCTCGTCCCCGGGCTCATCTATTTCCGCGAGGGCGTCGCGTCCGCCATCAACACGGAAGTCCGCCTGACCGAACGCGAAAACAACGCGGACTTCTTCGCCAGGATCGGCCGCCAGAACGCGCTCTTCTCGCTCTACTGCCGCGAACGCTACCCAGGATTCCCGGTCAACATCACCACGTTCACGTTCTCGCAGGAACTCTCCAGCGTCGTGTACAATCTCTTCGAGCCGGACATCGAGCCCCTGATCGACGCAAGCAGCGCGGAGATGCTCGCGCTCATCGACAAGGACGGACTCGCGCATCCCGAAGACTTCCCGCCCTGCGAAAACCGCGACTGCTGCCGCAAGTGCCGCTACCAGTCCGCGTGCCGCCTGCTTGAAAACGCCATGTGCGGCAAACCCGCCTGAGGCGCGCCATGATCCAGGATTCCGGCGAACAATTCCGCGTGGTCTCCGACTACGAGCCCGCGGGCGACCAGGCGGAGGCCATCCGCCAGCTGAAAGCGAACCTCGACCGCGGCATCCGCCACCAGACGCTCCTCGGCGTCACCGGCAGCGGCAAGACATTCACGCTCGCCAAGCTCCTCGAATCCGAGCTGAACCGCCCCGCGCTCGTGCTCTCCCACAACAAGACGCTCGCCGCGCAGCTCTACAGCGAGTTCAAGGCGTTCTTCCCCTCGAACGCCGTCGAGTACTTCATCAGCTACTACGACTACTATCTGCCGGAATCCTACATCCCGCAGACCGATACCTACATTGCGAAGGACGCCAGCATCAACGACAACATCGAACGCCTGCGCCTCAGCGCCACCGCGTCCCTGCTCGAACGGCGCGACACGCTCGTCGTCGCCAGCGTCTCCTGCATCTACGGCCTGACCTCGCCCGAAGACTACGACTCCATGAGCCTGCGCCTCGCCGCGGGCGACGAGCTCGACCGCGACCTCTTCCTGCACATGCTCGTCGCCATCCAGTACGAACGCAACGACGTCGCGCCGGAGCGCGGCCAGTTCCGCGTGCGCGGCGACTGCGTGGACGTCTTCCTATCGCAGAAAGAGGAGTTCCTGCGCGTCGAATTCTGGGGCGACACCATCGAATCGATCTCCCGCCGCAACCTCGTCACCGGCGGCGTCATCGCCCAGTGCCGCAAGGCGCTCATCTTCCCCGCCCGCCACTTCGTGCTGCCGCAGGAGAAGATCGACGCCGCCATGAACGGCATCCTGGAGGAAATGCGGACCTGCGTGCACAATTTCGAGGAGCAGGGCAAGCTCGTCGAGGCGCAGCGGCTCTTCCAGCGCGTGAACTACGACGTGGAGATGATGAAAGAGATCGGCTACTGCCCCGGCATCGAAAACTATTCCCGCCACCTCTCCGGGCGCGCCCCCGGCTCCCGCCCGTTCTGCCTCGTCGACTTCATGCCGAAGGATTACCTGCTCTTCATCGACGAATCCCACGTGACGCTGCCCCAGCTCCAGGCCATGTACAAGGCCGACCGCAGCCGCAAGCAGACGCTCGTCGACTACGGATTCCGCCTGCCCTCCGCCCTGGACAACCGCCCGCTCACGTTCGAGGAGTTCCTCGGGCTCACCGGCGACACCGTGTACGTCTCCGCCACCCCCGGCGACTACGAGATGAAGATGTGCGGCGACGCCGTCGTGGAGCTGGTCGTGCGCCCGACCGGACTGCTGGACCCGCCGGTCGAGGTCCGCCCGCTCGCCTCGCAGATCGACGACGTGATCGCGGAGATCCGGGCGACCGCTGCAGTCGGGGCGCGGTCCCTCGTCGTCACGCTCACGAAGAAAAGTTCGGAACGCCTCGCGGACTACCTGTCCGACGTGGGCATCCGCGTGAAGTACCTGCACTCCGAAATCGACGCCATCGAACGCGTGAAGATCCTGAACGAGCTCCGGCGCGGCGACTTCGACTGCATCGTCGGGATCAACCTCATCCGCGAGGGCATCGACCTGCCGGAAATCCGCCTCGTCGCCATCCTCGACGCCGACAAGGAAGGGTTCCTCCGTTCCAGGCGTTCCCTCATCCAGGTCGCCGGGCGCGCCGCGCGAAACGCCGACGGCAGGGTCATCCTGTACGCCGACAACATGACCGACAGCATGAAGGCGCTCATCGAAACGACCGAAGCCCGCCGCGCCAAGCAGAACGCCTACAACACCGAGCACGGCATCGTCCCGCACACCATCATCAAGCCCCCGCGCGAGACCATCGCCGAGATCATCGGAGCGACCCAGCCCGAATCCGCCGCGCCCGCCGCCTCGAATTCCGGTCGCGCCTACACGTTCCACGAACCCGGCGCCCCGTACAACACCGGCCTCAAGACGCGACCCGCCAAGGCGAAAAAAGGACGCGGCATGAAAGGAAACACCATCACGCTCAGCGAGACCGAGGAAATCCTGAAGCAGACCGGGGCATCCAGCATCGACGAGCTCGTGCTGGAACTCGAATCCCAGATGCTCGAAGCGGCGGAAGCACTTGAATTCGAGCGCGCAGCCCAGCTTCGCGACCGCATCCGTTCGCTCTCGAAAGACCTCGACGCCCCGCCGTTCTGAACAATTCGTCCGATCATCATTTGAAATCGCCGCTTTCCATGATATATTATTAGAAATTCCGAACAAAAACTCTCCTCATTTACCCTCATTCTATTTGATACAAACAGAAATTTTGCCATGAATCCGCGCCACCTGAAAGCTTCGTTCCTCTCCGCTCTCGCGCTTCTCGCGGCTTTGATTGCTTCTTCCTGCGCCTCCAGCGAGCGCATGAACCGCCTCAGCTACGATTCCGATTCGTACTCCGCGCCGAAGTCCAGCCGCATTGCCGGCGGCAAGTTCGATGACGCCGTGGTCAGCCTGCGCAAGCCCGTCGACCTCAAGGACCGCCAGGTCAACGTCTGGCCGTTCTGCACCGTGAACAGCCGCTACGTGAGCATCTTGTGGCCGTTCATCGACTGGGACGACTTCGGCATGGCGGTCCGCCCGTTCTACAACCGGGAGGGCAACGACGCGTCCATTCTGTTCCCCCTGTCCTCGTGGAACACGGTCGACGGCGACGGCTGGGCGCTGAACACCTACTGGACGGAAAACTGCTTCGGCATGTTCCCTCTGTTCCACTTCGGGAAAAAGCCCGGGTCGTTCTGGTTCGCCGGACCGTTCCTCGGCGACGAAGACAGCTTCGGCGTGCTCCCGCTCTGCTACTTCGGCGAACAACTCCGTTCCGTCGGTCCGGTCTGGTGGCTGAGGGAGTTGACAGCCGATGAGGCGAAGAATGAAGAGGCAGGCAGCATCAGACAATCGGAATCCACGTTCGGGGTCTTCCCGCTTTTCTGGAAAATCGGAGATGGGTCCGCCCTCTTCCCGCTTTATCTTTACGACCCGTACCTGTTCCTTTCGCCCCTGCTCTACATGGGCGCCGACAGCAAAAACGAATGGGAACGGGGACAATACCTGTTCCTCGGCTACTGGCGCGACGACTGGAAACGCCACGGCTTCTTCCCGTTCTACAAGGTCAACACCAAGGATGACGACGCGTTCAACTACGTGCTCCTGTGGTGGTGGAACCACAACTCCCCCGACTGCGGGCTTTTCCCGTTCGCCTGGTTCGACAAGGAGGGCGGGTTCATCTTCCCGCTCGGCGGCTGGGAAAACAAGTCCGCCACGCACATGGACGGCACGGAGGAGTCCTGGAGCGAGGGCAACATCCTGCTGCTCGGCTACTGGGGACACACCGCATGGGGCGTCTTCCCGTTCTTCCGCGGATCGTCCGCCAAGGAGGACATGAAGTACGTCGGCCCGCTCTGGTGGGCGTATGACGAGGAGGAGCGCGAATATGGCGCTTTCCCGTTCTTCCGCGTCGAACGCAAACGCGGCGAGACGAATCTGAGCTACCTCATCCCCGCCTACTACTGGTCGAAGGACGACTACGGCTCCGAGTTCAACTCCATCCCGTTCGCCCGGAAAGATTACGAATACCCGGAATACCGGACCATCGCATCCGAGCACGAACGCCGCTATTTTCTCTATTCGACATACAAGTCCGTCCGGCGCACGTTCAACAACGAGAGCAGCCGCGACGACTACTCTTCCCGCTGGGGCTCCGAATCCTACCGCGCCGACAAACGGAAGCTGATGGAGGAAGAGGACCTCACGGAGGAAGAGGCAAAACGCACGCTCGACGACCAGATCGTGTCCACCTCGGAAGAACGACGCGACGCGCTGTTCCCGTTCTTCGAGTGGGCGCGCTCCGACGACGGCTACCGTGACCTCAGCCTCCTGTTCTACCTCTTCGACTTCGAGCGCTCGAAGACGTCCTACTCGAACTCCATCCTCTGGCATATCCTGTTCTCCAACGGCGGCAGGGAGACGGTCACTTACGACGGTATGCCGGAATCCTCCAGCCACCTGAACATCCTCGGCATGTTCCCGGGGTACTCCAGCAGCACGGAGCCCGTCGAATTCCACGATCTCCCTCATTACGGGTTCTACAGGTTCGCCACCGAATGCGTCGGGCATTACCGCCGCCGTGCCGCCATGGAGGACGGCTCCGAGGAAAGCAGGAACTGGTCGCAGAACCTGCTTGAAAGGCTCGTGGATTACCACTACATGCCGAAGTTCTCGCCGGCTCCCGGCGCTTCGTCCTCGTCCTCGCAGAAAAAGCAGTCGGTTACGGTCAACTCCATTGAAAACAACGGCTGGGGACTCCCCGAATCGACCTATACCGAGGGCTACGGCGACTATCTTTCCAACGAGGAGATCTTCCGCATCTGCGGCATCGACCGCGCCATCTCCGGCGAAATGACCGCGAAGGAAGCCGCAGCCCTGGCGGACGACCTCAAGGCAATGGTCGTCGGCGCAGTCCGCAGGGCGGGTGTGAATACGTCCACCACGTACGGGTTCTTCCCGCTCTTCCTCCAGCTCAACGAAGCGCAGGAGAAAGGCGGACAGACGACCTCGTCCGGCGAGACGGTCACGCTGCTGACCGACCTGGAGAGGGGCGAGGACGGCGTCGACTTTTCCGCGCTGCTCGGTCTGCTCGGCCACTACACGGACGAAGTCAGGGACAAACGCCTCAACGGAGCAGGAAGAGCCGAACAATCCGCCTCGTTCCTCACGCTCTTCCGCACGAGCAAAGAGTCCCGTCCCATGTTCACCGGTCCAGTGAGTACGCTCGAGGAGCTTGCCAAGACGCTTCGGGAACAGATCGATGCCGGCGCGAATCCCGTCGAGACGGCATTCTTCCGCGCGAAAGCCGACCGCTTCTGCAAATCGCTCCTGAACGGACTCTACGGCAGGGACTCCGAATTCGTCGCCGCCATAAACGCCTACCGCAACGGCGCGCACACCTCGGCCGACGCGGAAAACCTGCTCAAGGCGCTCACCGACTACGAGAACAAAGTCTTCATCGGGGACGACGTGGACTCCTCCAGCGGGTTCTATCCGTTCGTCTTCTGGCAGCACAACTACCTGGACCGCGCGGGCGAGACGAAAGACATCTCGAAATCGTGGTTCGTCCTGCCGCTCCTTTCCGGCGGCAGCAAGTCCGAAGACGGCTCCTCGCTCGGCATCCTCTGCCCCCTGCTCTACTTCGGCGCGACGAAAGAACACGACGACACCCTCCCCTACCCGGTCAGGATCATCCCCGCCGACGTCAACCTCTTGCAGGCTTCTCACAGCTACGAAGCGACAAAGGGAGAGAACGACCACTACGCGCTCTTCCTCGTCGGCACGGGCAAGGAAACGTTCCTGCAGTGGAAATCCGGCACAAACAAGCTCATCCCCGCCCTTTACGGCAGCCTGCACCAAATATGGGGCGACCGCAACGGCGGCGCCGGCAACCTCACCCCGGACGAGATCGACGCCAGGGCTGAAGAGGACATGAAGCAGAAAAGGTCCACCTATTTCACCATCGAGAGAGACCGGATCAGGCAGATCGACCAGGCCCTGGTCCAGCTCGGCATGAAACCGCTCGACCGGAAAACGCCGCTTGCGGATTCCATCGAACCCCTGCTCAAGAGCATCGTCGAGGAGAACATCCAGACACGCACGGTGACCTCGTTCGATACCGGCTGGGGGCTCACCTCGGCGTCATTCGAGTGCAAGGAGACGGGCGACTACCAGTCCAAAGTGATGTTCGGGCTCGTCGCCAACAACCAGAAACTCGGCGAGAAAGAGCACCGGAGCTTCCTCGGATACCTCTACAACATGGACACCGACGGCGTGAACACGCGCAAGTTCATCTTCCCGTTCATCACCACCAAGGACGCCCCGGGCTTCCACGAGTGGTCTTTCCTCGGCGGACTCTTCGAGCGCTCCGAGGAGAACGGCGAGACCGGCGGACGCATCTTCTTCTTCCCCTACGGCCACCGCCCCGGGAAGTAAGCGAGTCCTAAAACAAAGCTTGAAAACGGCGCCGTCCTCCGGGTTTTCCGGCTGGCTGCGCCGATCGTTTGTTCCTTGCCGGAGTTCTCCCGCGCGGACGCGTTTTTTTGAAAAAAAACTCCGGCGGGGTTGAAAAAAAGGCTTCGCGCGCTATATTGTTTTGCGGAAAGAGTGTTTTCTCCGGTCGGTTTCCGGGAACCCTCTTCCTGCTCCGGACGACGTGCGGCAAGCTGCCGCGCCACGCCCGGACATGATGACAGAAAGGATGATGCTCCAAAATGACTATGCTTCGCTCCATTTCCTCGATCCCCCCGATTCCCGCGTTGCCGAACGAAGACGGCGAACGCTTCCTGACCTGCCCCGTCTGCGGGGAAATGCTGGTCCAGCCCGACCTCGAGACCTTTTCCCGCTGCCCGTACTGCGACCATGTGTTCGCGAAAGACCAGGCGCTTGAGGATTTCCTGCTGGAACCCGCGGTGAAAGCCTGGGTCCGCAGCCAGAACGTCCTCCCGCTCCAGTTCCGCATCGACGAGCCGGACGAGCAGTAATCCGACATGACTGCCCGTGACGTCCGCCTCATCGCCGTCGACCTCGACGGCACGCTGCTGAACGACCGCAAAGAGATCCCGCCTGATTTCGTGCCGATGGTCGAGGCGCTGTATCCGCGCGGCATCCGGTTCGTGCTCGCCAGCGGACGCCAGTATTACAACCTCGCCGCCATGTTCGCATCCGTCGCGGACAAGCTCTTCTACTTCGCCGAGAACGGCGGGCTCATCTTCGACGGCGCGGAAAATATCTCGTGCTCGCCCCTGCCGGATGACGTGCTCCCCCTGCTTTGCCGGACCGGTAAGGACATCGGCGCGGCAATGGTCCTGAGCGGCGTGCAGTCGGCGTACATTGGCAGCGACAGCGACGAGACCGTCCGCGAAAACACCGCCATGTACTACAAAAAACGCACGTTCGCACCCGATCCGCTGGCGGCGGCCAGGGCGGCGGGCGATCCCATCGTGAAAGTCGCGGCATTCGACGCCGTGAGCGCGGCGGACCGCTGCGAACCGCATTTCGCCGAGTTCAGGCCGAGGCTGAAAGTCACGCTGGCGGGCCAGAGCTGGCTCGACATCATGCGCGCCGACGTGAACAAGGGCATCGCGCTGAAATTCCTCCAGAAACGCCTCGGCGTCGCGCCGGAACAGTGCATGGCGTTCGGCGACTACCCGAACGACCTCGAAATGATCCTGCAGGCAGGGTTCAGCTACGCCATGGCGAACTCCCACCCCGACCTGCTCGCCGCCGCGAAATTCCGCGCGCCGTCCAACGAGGAGGACGGCGTGATGCGCGTGCTCCGCGAAACGTTCCCCGACGCCCTCTCCGGTTAAACAACACTGCTGTTTCAGCTGTTTGTCAACCCGCATCGTGCAGGCAGCGAAGCAAGCGACCGCATTGCAGAACTACCCCTGTCCGGGCTTCCACGGTTCGATCCCGGGCGCTGATCCCCTGCAGTTTGATTGACTTGGTGCATATACGATTCATCGATAACTTTTCTTTATCAAACTATGCCGAATGATTATTTTTGTTTCTATCTTGGGCAGTTTATATTATATTCTGTCTTTTCCATCATTTCCTCCTGCTTTCTTTCATGACAATTCCAACTCGTCTCCATAACGCCCCATGAAAAAGCTTCCCATCTCCACCATCCTGATCTTCCTTTTCGCCGCCATCGTCTACGCAGTCGGCGCCGCCACACGCGCAGGCGTCCCCGGCATGGTCTTCGACCAGATCCGCGAAACCTTGCACATCTCCGCCGCCGAGACGTCCGGCATTTCCAGCGCGGGCGTGTTCGGCTGCATGGCGTTTCTCGGCATCTCCGGGCTCCTGATCGACCGGTTCGGCTGGCGGAAAGTCATCCTCGCGGGTATCGTCCTGCAGGTCTTCGGCGAATGGCTCCTGTACACGTTCACGCAGCTTCCGGTCATCTACGCGGGCGCGTTCCTGAACGGCGGCGGCCGCACCATCGGCTACCTCACGCTCCTCAAGTTCCTGGACACCGAGTTCGACCGCAAATACTTCTCCGCCCTCATCGGCGTCTTCTACATCTTCAGCTACGGCGGCACGCTGCTCGGATCCTCGCCGTTCGAGTCCCTTGCCGTCAACCACACATGGCAGAGCGTCCTGCGCTGGGCGAACCACCTCACCACGGCGTGCGGCGTCGCCGTCGCGGCGTGCATGGTCCTGTCCGCCCGCCCGGACCGCAAAACGACGCCCATCGACGAAATCCGCGCCAACGCCAGGCCGTTCCCGTGGAAAGATATGCTGCTTCAGCTCAAAAAGCCGCAGTGCCTGGCGGTCTTCTACTGCGCCGCCACCGGGATCGTGATCTACTGGTCCTGCCTCAGCGTTTTCGGAAAGAAATACCTCTCCGACGTCTGCGGCTCCGATGCCGCCGCCATCGGCGTCATGAACACCCTCGTCATGATCGAAATGATCTTCGCCGGGTCCGTCAGCTTCCTCTGCGGCAACCGCCGGAAAGTCTTCCAGGCCGCCGGGTGCATCCTGCTCGCTGTCGGGTGCGCCGAACTCTTCGCCGGGACATTCCTGAATGCGGCATACGCGCGCCACACCGCGTGGGCAGGGTTCCTTCTGCTCGGCGCGGGCTACGGCTTCACCTGCATTCACATCTCCGCATGCCGGGAATTCGTCCCCGCGGCGTTCGCCGCCAGCGCCATCGCATTCGTGAACTTCTGCGCGAACATCCTCATCATCGTCCTTTCGCAGGCTGCCGGCTCGATCTTCGACAAGTTCAAGGCAGCGGATTCCCTGATGGCAACGCCGCCCGCTTTCCGCCTGATCCTCGGCATCTGCCTCATCCTCGCGATCTCAGCCGCGGTCGCCGCCCTCTTCCTCCCCGATTCCCGCGGCAGAAACATCAGCGCGGAACTATAACTATGGACAAAGAACCAGCACACAATGATGAAGACTAGCCCGTGAATCGGGAAACACTGGACGCCATCGCGGAATGACATAGCATTGCAAACGATCCAAATGTGCCTGCTTTCCACGACATGGAAAGTCTGATCAAGGCATTGGAATCGTAAAAAACCGCGTTCATTTTTCCGCATCTTTCGGCTGTTTCGATTTGATTTTACACCGTTTTATGCTATTTTATTATTTACAGTATCACCCCAACTTTCACAAAAGGAAACATTTGCCATGAAATTCAAAATCGGCGACATCATCGCGGTCATCTACTTCGCAGCGTTTGTCTGCCTCGTCTTCTTCTTCCCGCTCGACTACGGCGCGCACGGCAAAGCCGACCTGAGCAATCTCGAGTTCTCCGGAAAGATCGGCCTCTTCTGGGCCGGCTTCTCCACCGACGGCATCAAGGCGTTCGGCCGCGTGGTCGGACATTATCCCTACATCTCCGGCTTCCTGAAAGTCGGCCTGCTTGCCACGCTCGGCGAAATGATCAAGGTGCGCGGCAAGACCGGCAGCTGGAAGACCCCCGACCTCGTCCTGAAGTTCCTCGTCTGGGGCGTGTACGGCATGCTCTTCACCATCGCGTTCGCGCTCTTCGGCAAAGGCATCGCCGCCGTCATGGGCACCCCGGTCTGGCCGCTCACGTTCGAAAACGACACCGTGCAGAAGATCTGGCAGGGCTTCTCCACCTCCCTGTGGGCAAACCTCATTTTCTGCTTCCCGATGATGCTCAGCCACGATTACTGGAACACCTGCATCACCAAGAAGCGCTTCCTCGGCGGCGCCGAGTTCCTCGAGGGCATCGACAAGCATCTTTGGGGCTCCTACCTGCTGAAGACCATCGTCGTCTTCTGGATCCCGGCGCACACCATCACGTTCTCCCTCCCGGCGAACTACCAGGTCCTCATGAGCGCGTTCCTCAGCCTCGCCCTCGGATTCATCCTCACCATCAAGCCCAAAAAGAAAGCCGAATGACCGCGTTTTTCCGTCTCCCGCTTTCTTGCCACAAATAACACAACAAACTCAAACCAAAGGCATACCAGCATGAAAAAGATGCTCTTCACCCTCACCGTCCTCGTCGCGGCCGCTGCCGCCATGACGTTCACCTCCTGCGAGAAGAAGGAAACCGCCGGCGAAAAGCTCGACAACGCCGTCGAGGAAACCGGCAACGCCGCCGACAAGTTCTCGAAGAAGGCCAACGACGCCGCCAGCGAAACCAACAAGGCGGTCGGCGACGCCATCAACGACATGTTCAAATAAGAGATTTCATTCCGCTTTTTGAACCCGCGCGCCGTTCTCATCCGGCGCTCGGCGCAGATACGAAAAACCCCGGTCCTGCCAATGTTCAGGGCCGGGGATTTTTGTATTCGGATTTCCGCGATCCGCGGGGTCACTCCTCCTCGTTTTTCGCCTTGCGGGTCATCAGTTCGCGCACGACTTCGCGCGGATCGCGGCCGTCGTGGAGCACGGCGTAGATGCCGTGGATCAGCGGCGTGTCGACGCCCCAGCGTTCGGAAAGCGCGTAGGCGGCCTCTGTGGTCTTCACGCCCTCCGCCACGACCATGTTCATGGACCGTATGATCTCGTCGAGCTTGCGGCCCTTGCCGAGCTCCTCGCCGACGTAGCGGTTGCGGCTGTGCTTGCTGGTGCAGGTCACGATCAGGTCGCCGACGCCGCTCAGCCCGCTGAACGTCTCTTTCTTGCCGCCGAGGCGTTTGCCCAGGCGGGACATTTCGGCGATGGCGCGCGTCATCAGCGCGGCTTTCGAGTTGTCGCCCATGCCGGCGCCGTCCACGATGCCCGCGGCGATGGCGTAGATGTTCTTCAGCGCGCCGCCCAGCTCCACGCCGACCACGTCGTAGGACGTGTACACGCGGAAGAACTCGTTCATGAAGATGCGCTGGACGTATTCCGCGATGTCGCGGTCCTCGCACGCGGTCACCACCAGCGTCGGAATGCGCCGCGCGACTTCCTCGGCGTGGCTCGGGCCGGACAGCGCTACATAATGCGTCTGGCCGAGTTCCTGGCGGCAGAGTTCGCTCATCGGCAGCAGGGAGCTGAGCTCGATGCCTTTCACGATGTCCACGATGATCTGCGTGTCGGGGTTCAGGTGCGGCTTGAACTGCTGAAGCACGCCGCGGAGATACTGCGACGGCGTGGCGAGCACGATCAGGCGCGCGTCTTTTACCGCGTATTCCATGTCGGCAGTGTATTCGAGCCCGTCCGGGATCGTCACGCCTGGCAGGAATTTCTTGTTCTCATGGTCGCGGTTCACCGCGTCGATGTTTTCTTTGAACGCGCCCCACACGCGGACCTTGTGCCCGTTGGCGTTGAGCGTGAGCGCGAGCGCGGTGCCCCAGGCGCCGTCGCCCAGCACCGCCGCCTGGATCGCGGAATCGTCATGAAGCGCGGACATCGAGAGCGGCGCGAGCTTCTTTTTCCGCTCGAACTTGTTCTCCGTGCCCTCGCGCAGACGCTTGATGTTCGACGCGTGCTTGGTCACTGCAAGCGCGGCGAGCAGGAAGAGCAGGATGGTCTCCGGCACATTGGCGTTGGAGAGTCCGGCGAACTTGTAGACCACGCAGAACACCGCAATGGACACGGCGGCGGCGATGCTCGCCAGCGACACATAACGCGACGCGAAGAACACGATCACCCACACCGCGCCGGCGGAGAGCAGCGCCAGCGGATTCAGCGCCAGGATCGCGCCCGCCGCGGTCGAAACGCCCTTGCCGCCCTTGAAGTTCAGGTACACCGGCCAGATGTGCCCGCAGACCGCCGCAAACGCCGCCACGCATGCCAGGAGCCCGCCGGGGTCAGGCAGGCACGGTTCCATCTTCAGCCATTCGGGCAGGTGTTCCACCACGAACTGCGAGGACTCGCGGGTGGACAGCATGGACGCGGCGATCACGGGGACCGCGCCTTTCAGGAAGTCCAGGAAAAAGCACAGGCGCCCCCAGCCCTTGCCGATCACGCGCGTCACGTTCGTGGCGCCGATGTTCCCGCTGCCGTGCTTGCGGATGTCCACGCCTTTCATCCTGCCGATGAGGTAGCCGAACGGGATGGCGCCCACAAGATAGGAGCCGAGTGCGATGATGGTGATGGAGGCGCCGATTCCGACGGGTGTATTGGGAATAGTCATGAGAATCTTTTGATTTTTCCGTGGGAGGTGTTATATTAGATGATATCATTACAATGTAACTTCATTTTCATCCTTTTTCAAGCGAGGAGATTCTTTTTGATGGAAAAAATGTCGCAGGGCCGCCTGATCGCCGCCACCGCCGCCGAGTCCGCCGATCTGGTCTACGGCTCCGGATTCTTCGCCCCGGACGAGTTCATCTACGCCGAAATCGGCGGCAAACGCTATGTTTTCGTGTCGGTGCTGGAAATCGCGCGCGCCCGCCGCGAAGTCCGCCCCGGCGTGGAAGTGGTCGATTTCGCCGACGTGCTGAAAAAAGCCCCGCAGGACTGCAAGCGCTGTCTCGTGGCGGCGATCAGCAAAGTCTATGGCGTGACCCGCTGGCAGGTGCCCGAACGTTTCCCGCTGATCTATGCCGAAAAGCTCCGTGCCGCCGGTGTCGAGGTCGAAATGGCAGACGGGGCATTCTTCCCCGAACGCGCCATCAAACGCCCCGACGAGATCGAAAAGATCCGCGCCGCCGAGGCCGTCACGCAGGAGGCGCAGTTCCAGGTCCGCGACTTCATCGCCGAGTCCACGGTCAATTCTCAGGGCTTCCTCGAATGGCACGGCAAGGTCCTGACCTGCGACTTCATCCGCGCCGAGATCGAGGCGGAGTTCAAGCGCAAATCCTATTCCTCCGTCGGCGCCATCATCGCCTGCGGCCCGGACTCCGCCCTGCCTCACTGCATCGGCAGCGGTCCCATCAAGGCCGGCGCGCCCGTCGTCTCCGACATCTTCCCGCGCAGCGACATCAACGGCTACTGGGGCGACATGACCCGCACGTTCGTGAAAGGCAAGGCAAGCAAACGCCTTTTCGAGATGTACAAGGCCGTCCGCTACGTGAACGAGGCTGTGGAAGCCCAGCTGAAACCCGGCCTGCCGTGCAGCCTCATGCAGGACTTCTGCATCAAGACGCTCGCCGAAGCCGGATTCAAGACCGGCGTCGACAGCGAGGGCTATCCCTGCGGATACTTCCACGGGCTCGGGCACAGCGTCGGACTGGAGATCCACGAACAGCCCCGTTTCTCCGCGCGCAATTTCGAGCTGCTGCAGCCCGGCAACGTGATCACCGTCGAACCCGGCCTGTACTACCACGACATCGGCGGCGTCCGCATCGAAGACCTCGTGCTCATCACCGACACCGGCATCGAAAACTTCTGCACCATGCCGAAAGACATTGAAGTCCCGTAAGCAACACGCAATCAGCGCAAATCAACTATCCCTCGCCCCCGTGGACATTCATATCCGCGGGGGCTTTGTGTAAGTTGAAAGACACTGGATCACATCCTTTCCAAGCTCTCGTCATTGATAACTTGCCTTGTTTCATGCCCAAGTTATCAATAACATGCTATACCGTGCCATGCCCGAGATCATTCGTATTATCTGCCCTATCTGTCCTATTTGTCCCAGGTCAGGTCACCGTCGACAGAATGAAATAAAGCTTCTTCGCAGCCGGGACGACCATCGGCATCCCCCACAATCGCGCCCCAAACGGCATAAAAACCTGACATCAAGCCTTTGATTTTTCCGGAGTTCCGACAAACGATTGTCCCGGGCGACACAATATCAGCGCACGGAAAAACGTTATAATAAGGAACAGCTACACACCGGAGGCCCCGAAATGAAAACGAAATCGATCCGCATCATTTTCTTCGCCGTCGTCGCGATCTTTCTGACCGTTGTAGCGTTCACCGGATGTGGCAAACGCGAGGGAAATGCGGATCATTTTTTACGGGAAGACAAGGCCGCTTCTGAAGCAAAGGACGGAGAAAACGCAAAAGAGCTTTCGGGAAAAGGCGATGCCGCATTTGAGACGAAGGATTTGGAGATCGCGACCATTCAGCTGGAACAGTATTCCGGCAGCGTCCGCTCCACACAACCGGACGTAAGAACGCAGTCTGTTTCCATCGCGAACCGGTCTGGCAAAACGATTGACTTGTACGGCTGTTCCGTCACCAACAACGGAAAAGAGATCCTGCGGATCAACGAGCATGTCGAATTGGAAAAAGATGCGAAGAAGGTGTTTCCGCTCCCTATTGTCGATACTGGAAAAAAGTATAGGAAGCAGGGGTTCGCGATCGAGCCATGGTTCCTTTACTCCGTTGTTTTCAAGGATGAGAATGAAGCGCGGAAGGAACGGGAAGAACTTGAGCCGATAATGGAACGGTATCTGCCGTATCTCACGGAACCGAGCAGAAACATCTTCGAACAAGATTATATTACGGGGAAACATACGTTCTACTTTTCGGAAATAGCCTTGAAGTCTCCCCGGAATGAAACCGTGGACCGGATCCTTCTATCGCAAGTGAATGTTCGGAAGAATCCGTATTCCCTTGTGGCATTCATAGAACCCATACAACCCGTCGGCGTTTTTCGGAAAGGAGATCGTGCGATCGTCTGCAGCGTACCCGAAATGGCGCCTTTCCCGCTTGATTATCTCGCGTATTGGCCTGATTTTATGACATTAACCATTATCACGAGCGGGAACAAATACTTCAGAGAAAATGCGGATTTCTATGTTCCGGATCTGAAGATGACATTATGCCTGTATCGTGATAAGAGATTCAAGAATGAAATCGTTCGTCTGGAAGGGGAGAAATTCATTTTCCGGAAAATGAGCACGGTGCAGGCAGGTGAAATCGAGAGGTCCTTCGACGGGGCAAGCTCGAAGGATGTGTATTATAAACTTTCCGTCACGCATCCTGATTTTCCCGAATTGTCGCTTCCGGAGCCATTGACCGGAAAAGTCATTATACGGGTGCAGGGGCGCAGCAGGCCTTTAAGACAGTCCTCACCACCCCCAGCCGACTAACCCCCAGCAACACCCACGGAGGAAAAACAACATGAAACAGAAATCGGTCAGCACCATCGCCGCGATCCTCTGCGGCAGCTTCCTCGCGTGCGCCGTCCCGTTCGCCGTGCTTGCACAGTCCGCCACGCGGCCGAATTCGGGATCCGCCCAGCCCGCCGCGCGGACTACGGAAGAACTCTTGAGACAAGGGTTTGAACTGCGCGAAATGGTGGAAGCGCAGATCAAAACTCTTGAGCAGAATCAGGACGCCGACGAGGCTTGGAAGGCCGGACA